>Ga0299913_10000217_pt1 | contig 32124 bp, 34 predicted proteins | sample RVTome_9_FD_201360 | JGI IMG/M metagenome (GOLD analysis project Ga0299913, IMG submission 201360) | Soil microbial communities from uranium-contaminated site in the Upper Colorado River Basin, Wyoming, United States - RVT155D38 (version 2) ... | reverse complement strand
TTTCACCGACTCTCCCTCGGCCTTCCCAGTCCACGTTGAGAAGTGTCGGCAAGACCGCGGCGGAAACCAGTAGAGCGAGATCGGATATGGCGGTAAGTGACAAAGCCAGTACTGCCCCTACCCAGCCGATCCGTCGAAACCAACTGCCGGTTTCGCGGTACTGAGTCTCCAACCCCCACAGATATGTCGCAGCGGAAACAACGAGCAGCGTTGGGACCACAAAGCTATGTCTCTCGGTGCCCGGCCCGGAGAACGCCGCTCCTAGCAGGGAGACCACTCCCATAAGGCCGACAGCGACCCCGAACATCCTCCCCGTCATCTTCAGGACCAAGACTGCTGGTCTTGAAAGCCGTCGATGCCAATCGAATGAGGAAGCAGTTATGACTGCCCCTATACCTATTGCCAGCACTAGCAATATCTCCAAGTCCATTTTGGTGAGAGCCTATGAGTTGAGTTGTCAGGGTCGAAATGGCCGGACCTTTCACCTGTCTCGCATGGAAAGATATGTAAGTGACCGATATCGAGCCGTTCCGGATCGTGGTGCCGCAGAAGGACCTGGATGACCTGTGGTCCCGGCTGAAGCAGACCCGCTGGCCGGCCGAGATCCCCGGGTCGGGCTGGGAACGGGGCGTCCCGGTGGGGTACCTACGCGAGCTAGTCGACTACTGGATGAATTCGTATGACTGGCGGGTCTGGGAGGCGCGGCTAAACGCGCTGCCCCAATTCACCACCGTCATTGACCAGCAGCGAATCCACTTCCTGCACGTGCGGTCGGCCGAGCCGGACCCGCTGGCGCTCGTCATCACCCATGGCTGGCCTGGGTCGATTGTGGAAAGCCTCGAACTCGTCGGGCCGCTCACCAACCCAGTTGGCCATGGTGGTGATGCCGCGGACGCATTCGACGTAATCGCGCCGTCTCTGCCCGGATTCGCCTTTTCTACGCCTGTCACCGCGCCCGGCTGGAACCACCACCGGATCGCCCGCGCGTGGGTCGAGCTCATGCGGCGGCTTGACTATCCGCGATATGGCGCCCACGGCGGTGACACCGGGTTTGTGGTCTCCCCCGAACTCGGCCGGATCGCACCCGCGCAGGTCATCGGGGTGCACATTTATGGCGGACTGGAGTTCGACGCCATCACCCCGGCCGACTACGAGCACCTCACCGAAGCTGAACGGGATCGGCTCGCGGCAATCGAATGGCTGCACCGCGACGCCACGGGGTACGCCGCAATCCAGTCCACGCGTCCTCAGACCCTCGGCTACGCCCTCAACGACTCCCCCGTCGCGCAGCTGGCCTGGATCGTCGACAAGTTCCACGACTGGACGGACCCGGCCAAGACACTGCCCGATCAAGCCATCGACCGCGACCATCTGCTGACGAACGTGACCTTGTACTGGCTCACCGGGACCGGCGCCACCTCGGCCCACCAGTATTATGAGGCCCGCACCACGCCTGCCAGGCCCCTAACCAGGTCCAAGGTGCCCACCGGGATCGCGGTCTTTCCCACCGATCCGAGCATCCGTCGGGCCGCCAACCGCGAACACACCGTCGTTCACTGGACGGAGCACACCCGCGGCGGCCACTTCGCCGCCCTCGAAGCGCCCGACCTCCTCGTCAACGACCTCCGAACCTTCTACCGCGCACTCCGCTAGCGGGGTAAAGAGCGCCGATCGGCCGATTCCCGCGTTGGGGGCAGCGCGTTGTGCGCGGTGGCGCCTAGGTGGTGTGGTCAATTCCCCTCAGGAGGTTCGAGCCATCAGCTACGACCCGGCACCGAGTTCCTCGGCTAGTCCAATAAGCACCCCTTCCGGACCACGGATATAGCAGAGGCGATACGAATCTTCGTACTGCACCACGTCGCCGACGAGTGTCGCACCCCGCGTAAGTAGCCGAGCAAGAGTTTCGTCGATGTCGCTCACAGTGAACATTGCGCGTAGATATCCAAGGGCATTGACTGCGGCGTTTCGATGGTCAGAGACAACAGGTGGAGTAAGAAATCGGGAAAGTTCGAGCCGACTGTGGCCGTCGGGAGTAACCATCATCGCGATTTCGACCTGCTGGTCACCCAGTCCAGTGACGCGCCCGGCCCACTCTCCTTCAACCATCCCCCGACCCTCGAGCCTCAACCCAAGCTCGGCAAAGAAGGAGATGGCGTCATCGAGAGATTCCACCACGATGCCGACGTTGTCCATCCTAAGTAACCCACTCTTGGTCATAGGCACTTCCGATAGCTGCGAATCACGACCCCATTTTCTCACGTCTTCCCCATGGCTGGCCCGGTCTAGACCCTTTGCCATGTCGATGAAGGCTTTGGCTAGGGCGTCGTCGTCGGGTCCCGCCGATGGTCAAGTACCTCGAATTGGATGGAGACGGGCGTATGAACTTTGCGACGCCATTGATCGTCTCACGGGCGTGAGGATCAGCGCTCCAATCCTTGGTGCAGGCCTTCTGATGGTTTCGGCGTGTGCTGGAACATCGACGTCCTCCTCTAACCACGACCAAACGACTACAACCACGGTCCACGTCGCTGCGACGACGGCGACGACGGCGACGACGGCGATGAGCCTGCTTTGGTCGACAACGACGGAGCCAGGGGGCGTGGCATCGTTACAGCGATTGGACGAGGCCACGTTGCAGCCAGTGGGGTCTCCGGTGATTTTGTCCGGGTACCTAGCTGAGGAGCATGTGGCGTTGCCCGATGGTCGACTGCTGCTGTTCACGTTCGAGGAGAACGACTGGACGGCGGTGGTTTTCGACCCGGAGGCTCACCGTGTCGACTTTGAGGTGGAGGCACCGTTTACAGGGGGTGTTCGGCCCTTGGGCTACAGCATTGAGCTCGACAGGGTGGTGATGATTGGATTTGGCTTCGACACTCCGCACCTCTATCTGTTCGACCCGCGAACCGGTTCCTTCGCCGATGACACTGTGTTCAGTGACGAGGACATTGGATGGGTACACGACGCAGCGCTGTTCGACGGTGGTCGCAAGGTGGCCATCTACGAGACTTTGGGATACGACGAAGCCAGGATCGGGGAACCACCCCAGGTACGTGTCGGCGACCTCACCACGAACATCCTCGGAGAGCCAATCGAGGTGACAGGCATCGTGCATGGACACGCTGAACTGGCGCCGGACGACGTACGCGATCCGCAATGGCCCTTTGGCGAGGTTGAACCGGCGATCGTGTTCGACGAGGTCGGCGGCCGCCTGTTAGTTGTCCGTGCCGACGGTGCCGGTCTCACCACCGTCGATCTGCTCACGGGAACGTCCGAGGTCACCGACTTTGCCGAGCCTTCGTCGCCCTGGACGAGTGTGATGTCCTGGCTGATCCCACCGGCCCAGGCCAAAGGCAGTGAGCCATCCGCCAGTCTCTCCGCGTGGCTCAGCCACGATGGCTCCCAACTCTTCGTGACCGGCGAGACAGGTGACGCATGGCGGGACGCGGAGAACAGACTGCACACCACACACACTGCACTCGGTTTGATGGTCATCGACACAGAGCCCCTGGATCTCGTACGAACTCTCGAGCTACCCGTAAACCGCGGGCTATCCACGAGCAGTGCCGTCGTCCTCACCGGATCAGAAGGAACACGGATCTGGTGCGACGAATTGTGTAAGCCGGGTAACAACGAACCGGAAGTCGAAGGTGAATACGAGAACTCAGGCTTGATCCTCCTCGACCCGACCAGCCTGGAAATCCGCCACCAATACCTGCCCGGCAATGGGTTCAACCCCCGCGGAGTTTACGAAGACTGGCTGGTGGTCGAGACCGGCTCCGATGACTGGTGGGGGTACGAGACCATCAACCTGGTCAACGGTCAATCCGGCGGCCGCACCGACGAAGTTTTCGGGACCAGCTACATCATCGTCACCGAGCAAGGCGTATACCTTGCCGGCCAATCCGGTCCATAACTAGCGCAGAACAACTGATCTCGGGCGAATTCACCCAAATCTGACGCCGTCCTGGATCAGCACTTCGAGGTTCGGTGCCTGCTCGTGGGTGCGCAACATGGCTAGCTGTCGCACGGCTGGGCTGGCCCTCCTCGCCACTCGAGCTCATCTTGTTCGACTTGTCCCATCACTCCGTACCAGTGACAGAAGTCGTCGGCCTCAACGTGGACGCGGAGGTCGACGAGGTCCTGACCGGCCCGTCCTCAGCTCCGGCCGGACCGACCAAGACAGTGGCATAGCGGATCAGATCGTCCCGCTTCTTCCTAAAGATAGTTTCGTCGTCCACACTTCAACCACTCGCGGAGCGGTCGAATGGTTGCATTCAAGCTGTCAGTTAGCACAGATCAACGATTCTGGAGCGATAACGCTCATACAGGAGACCACACCCGGGTGGGCGCCCCTTCCGATTCGAGGTCAAAACCTGCGCGGCGTCACCCGCAAGCCCACGCCATTTGGCCCGCCCATCACGATAACGGCACACCGTCACTTGCGGCTTCCGTGCGCCTACAGCCTGCTGCCGATGCCGACGATGACCTCGACGGGGAGTTTCGTGACGTTCGGCCCGTAGCGCTCCAGCACCGCGGCGACGAATGTGTCGCGAACGGCCACGACCTGCTCGTCCTGCAGCCGGCTCAGGAGCATCGCCATTGCCGCGCTCATGACGTCCCAGGCGCCGCGGGGGGAGCCGACCTCGACGCTCAGGTCCAGCTTCTGGCGCCCCACATCGGCGAACCCCGCGGTGGCCATTGCATCCGCCAGGCTCATCGGGTCGGTCTGGAGTCGGTTCCCCGGCGGGAGTTCGAGATCCGGGAGCGCGGCGTGCAGCGCCTGCTCGCACAACCAGATGGGCATGACGTGTTCGGGTCGGCCGAAGATGACGACGACACCGAGACCGCCGGTCGCGGTGACACGGAACATCTCACGCAACCCCGCATCGGTGTCCGGGAAGAGCATCACGCCGAACTGTGAGCAGACCCGCTCGAAGGTCTCGTCCTCGAGGTCGAGGTCCGTCCCGTCCATGACCGCGGTCCTGATGCCGGTGACTCCTGCCTCCTCGACTCGAGCACGCAAGAGGTCAAGCATGCCAGGGGAGAGGTCGGTCGCGAGCACTTCGGCACCGAGCTCGGCCGCAGGGATGCTCAGCGCACCGCTTCCCGCCGCCACGTCGAGCAACCGCATACCTGGCTGCACGTCCGCGAATCGGAGAGCTGCCCGGGCGATTGCAGTGAATGACGAGCTGAAGGCTCGGTCGTAACCGCCACCGAAGGCGTCCCACGCGTCGCGCGTCGCGTGCTCATCGCTCATCGATCTCGTCTCCGGCTCGGGTCGCAGCCGGAGGCCAGCGACTTGGAGTCAGAGACTAGTGAAGGATCACCACAGCCACCCGTCCCGCACGATCGGCCTTTTCTCGTGCGATAACGCTCATTTCCCCAAAAGAGCGCACCTGCATTTAGGTGATTCCGACGACACCGATCATCAAGGATGGCCTGTTGCCGGTTGTGCGCTATCCATGAACTGTTGGGAAGGTTCCCGCTGGTTTGGCGACGACCCACCGCCACGACTCGCCGTTGACATGTTCAACGGTGAGAACGCTGCGCGTCTTTCGGGTGGGTGTGGAGTGGTGATGGTCGTGACCTGCGCTCTGAGTCACCAGCGAGACCGACCCTATCTCTCTGCGATGAAGGATGCCCTCAATCCGGGACCAGGTGAGGCCGAACAGGGGGCGGCCAATGACCAGTAACCGATCGGATGTCAGGACGAGCTGAGTTTGAGCTCCTCCCGGCTCGTTATCCGCCCGTAGCTCCTTGTCTTCCCTCCATAAGTCTATGAGAAACCCGGCCGCAGAGCCGAGTCCAAGCATCAGGGAATCGCTCAGAATCCCAGTGATCTGATGGATCGCAAAGCCGATCGTTGCCCCGATGAGTACGGGAACGAAGACGGATCGAGAGTCGAAGGGTCTGTTTCCAAATGCAGTCCATTCGACAACCTCGCCAGAAGCCAAGTTGTGATCAACGACCTTCGGCGAACTCAGCATGAGGCAATACTCGTCGGCTATCACCTCGATCTTGAGGTGTCACAGTCCTCATTCATGTTGGTCCAGCACTCGCTCGACAGTGGCAGGCACTTCGAAGCCGGCCCATAGTTAGTTGATCGAGTGGACTGTGCCGGTCAGCTGGTCGCCGGTGCCTGGGTCGATTGGAAGTTGGATTCCCTCGGAAGACCAGAAGGTGTATTCGGTGAGCGCTGTGCCTGGCGGTAGCTGAATTGCGAACCATCCGTATGGAATGTCCGGGTGTATCTGGGTGACCGGCACTGTGAGACTTGCTCCCTCGAAGCGGACTTCGGCAACCTCGATCCGCAGTTCTCCGGTGACGACGGGTCCGTCTGGGGTGGAGACTCTGACGGGTAGCCGCTGACCAGGCTCCTCGATCGAGCACCCGAAGTCGATGCTCAATTGGCCTTCGATTTCGACCCATCCACAAAGCCCCAGCTTGCCCGGTTCAGCGGAGTCCTCGGGTGTGGTGACTGCCTGGCTCTTGATCGCCCAGTCGTCCCCAGAGGCCAGAACGGTGGGTTGCCGGATTGTGTCGAAGGACTCAGCCGTGGGTCTCGAGTTGATGGTGGTGGCTGGGGATGCTGAGCCCGCGAGACTCTCCCAGTCGTCGGAGCTCACAGGTTGAATGCCTTCGGCGATAGCTCTGAGGGTGTCAGGTCCGAAATCGCTGCTCTCGACAAGGGCCGTTGAGCTGTCGTCGATCTGCCAGCCGATCCACCAGTTGACTGCGTTTCCTGTGATCACGGCTTCCATGCCGTTGACTTCCGTCAACTCAGCGTTCGGTGAGCGGAGAACAGCAGCTGTTGTCGCATGCTCCCATCCTTTGAAGAGGGCAACGGAGAACCCTCCCGTCGGTGAGGTATAGAACAGTTCGGACAGTTCGACATCCGCTGGCGGGTAGATGAACTGCGGTCCCTCATAGACGAGATCAAAGCCAGACACGTCAGCCTCGGACGGATCCCCGGTTGTTGCTGCCTCGACGATTGCTGTTACCGCCGACTCGTCATAGCCGACCGCGATCCGCCAGTCGGAGCCGTCGAGCCAGCTCCGTCCTAGCCACCCTGTGTCGGGAAGGGAAAATGACGACACCTCACCAGCTGTGGGAGCAGTCAACCCGTTCCCATCATCGGCCGGACCCAGAACAGTTGTGAGATCAGCGTCCGCCTGAGCCTCGAGAAGGACCACCCACGCCTCTTCGCCTGACTCCCAATACCACATGTCGATCGGAGGCACCGGATCGAACCCATCCGAGGTAACACTCGAGTTGACGACAGTTGGCTGTCCACCCAGCTCGGACGGCACCTCGACAAGCGCTATCCGATCTACCACCTCGCTCTGCGCAGGCGGCACGTCGTCGCGGATCAGAGCAACACCGACGAAGCCCAATGCCACGGCGACAGCCGCGCCGGCGAACACCCATCCATGGCGAGGACTACGTGGACGCTGGGTCAACCCATATGCCGGAAGCTGACCAGAAGGAAGCTCGGTCTGGTCAACGATCACCTGGTACGTCCGGCGGAACGCCACAGCAACATCGTCAGTCGGCATTGACATGGTCATCCAGAACTCCTTTCAGCTTGTTCCGAGCCAGGTGCAGATACCGTTTCACCGTTCCTGGCCGAACCCCCATCATTTCCGCAGCTTCGGCGACGCTCATATCGGACCAGTACACGAAGAAGGTCGCCGCCCTCTGGCCCATGGGGAGTGAAAGCACCGCCTCGAGAATCTCCGGTTGGGGGTCCGGAGGCTGAGGCGCCGGCAGATCCACCAGTCCCGATGCGGCCCTGTTCCTCGAACCCCTTGTCTTGCACTCGTTCAGAACCGCCCGAAAGAGGTAGCGGCGTGCGTCTTCCAGTTCGTTCAACCGCCGCCGATCCAGAACCCGAAGGAACACCGTCGAAACGACGTCCTCAGCGTCACCCGGACCAATCAACACAGCCGCGTAGCGAGCGAGATCGTCCTTGCACTTCAGCCAGATGTCGGCGTCGTCCACACCCAAACCACTCAGCAGCCTCGCATACGGTTGCACGATCGAAACATGAATCTCGAACAATCATCCGCACAGGACAGCAAGCCCAAGGCCGGCCTCTATCGACGAAACGTTCGAGGGTGTTCCGGACATGAGTGATGCGTGGCGTGTTTGACATTCGCACATCTCCTGCCATGGGAGCATGGGGTCGATCATGGTTGACCGTCGGGCGAGGTTCGAGGAGATTTACGACGCGTACTCGGGGTTGATCCTTGCCTACGCGGCGCGGCGTACAAACGATCCCGACGCTGCCCTCGATGTCGTCTCTGAGACTTTCATGGTTGCGTGGCGACATGTTGAGGAGATACCACCCGCCGATCAGGCTCGACCGTGGCTCTATGGCGTGGCGCGTCGAGTCTTGGCGAATCACCATCGTGGCGTGACCCGTCGCACCAGGCTTGACGAGCGTCTCGCTGCTGAACTCAATGCCCGCCTAGTCCATAGCGTGGAGTCTGATTGGTCCGAGGATCGCGAGCTGATCATGGCCGCATTGTCGGCGTTGAGTGAGAGCGACCGCGATTTGCTCATGCTGTTGGCGTGGGATGGACTGTCTCGCTCCGAGATCGCTGAAGTGCTTGGCACGTCGATCGCGAACGTGCGTCTCCGAGTTCATCGAGCCCGAAAACGGTTCGAAGGCGAACTCGAAACCCGTGGGCTGCAACGATCCGACCGATCTGGACATGAGGAGTTCAGAAGGGCGAGGGCACTTCACGAGCCAGAGGAAGCATGATGCCAAATAGCAGCAGTCCAGTTGACGAGCTCTCCAGTGTCGACCCGGTCGACGTGGCCCGCCTGACAGCTGCATGGTCGGAATCAGATGTCAAACAAGAGATCTTCACAGAGGTCACTGGGGCACCGACCGACGCTCTCACGACTTCAGGTGCTCGGCGAACCGGGCGCTGGAGTCTGCCACGCGTTGCAGCGGCGGTAGCGGTGACGGCGGCGGCCTTGGTCGTCGTTCAAGGAGTGTTTTCTTTTGGTGATCCGGCCTTCGCAGTCCGCGAACTCCAGAATGGATTGATTGAAGTCAAGGCCTCGGACGACTTCAGGAACGGCGACGCCCTTGCCGCGGAGCTGCGTGCGTATGGAATCGACGTTGAGATGGTCACAACTCCGGCGTCACCCTCATCTGTAGGGCGTGTAGCCGTTTTCGCACCGGGTGGAGGTGAGTACATCCCCGACGGGCTCACCTTCGGCCAAGAAGGAACAGCCGATGTGTTCAACTGGACCATCGACCCTGACGCATTCACCGAGACGTTGACAATCCAGATGCACGTCGCGGCACAAGAAGGCGAGCCCTACGTCATCGCCGAAGGAGTGTTCGAACTCGGCGAAGCCCTGGGAGGACTCCATTGCGCCCTCGGCCAGCCAGTACGAGCCGAAGACGTACAGCCATACCTAGCCGAGCTGGGCATCACCCCGATCTGGCTCGTCATCTCCCCGACAGAAGACCCAACCGTGATTTACGAGGAGCAGGTGAGCGACACACCCGCCGGTCAAGTCATGTGGGGACACTCAATAGACGCTACGACGGTAGAGCTATCCGTCCTGCCCGACGGAACCAACCTTTCGGCAGATCACCAGCCACGCCTTTCGGACGTACCGTGCTCAGCCGATCAAGCGGAAGCCTGGAGTCGTTGAAGGCCCGACGTCGGCTCGGATACTGCGTCTTGGCAGCGGCGGCGGCGCTATTCGACGGAGCGGAGCCTCCGAGCGATCTGTTCGAGGGACCGCCCGACGCTGTCTCTCCAGGACATGAGTGCCTGCCGGAAGCGGCTCCGCCAGCTATCCCGTGGCGCTATTTGTGTAACAGTCGTCGTCGAGAACAGCCCGGTGTGGGCAAGATCAGCGAGACCACCAGTGATGAACGATGCGAGTCGACCGGCTTCCTTCGGTGTGAGATGCGACGTAGCCGCGCAAGAGTCGCCACGCCACAAACTGATCACGACATATCCAGCGTCGATGTGCCAGGTTGCCCGCAATTCTGACCGATCGCCATCGGTGATGAACTCACGGCGTTGATCTGACAGGTGGTGGACTTCAGCCAATCCCGACTCCCGTTCGATCCCCGAGAAGCTACCACTCACGACCACGCCTGGAAGGCCGATTGTCGACCAAGCGATCAACTGATAGCGAGCGGAATCGCCGACACTTGACACCAGCGCCATCGAGCACTTCGTGCTCGGATATCAGCCCTCCGGCGCTGGAGCGCAAGCGGCGTCCCAATCCCCTCTGAACCGAGGATCCGCAGGGACGGACGCTTGGGCTTCCCACACATATGTCTGGCCTGCCAGGATCTCGAACTCACCCGAGGACCAACCCGGATCAGCGGCAACTCTTCCTCCCGCGGTGTTTATTGCCCAGACTTCACACAAACCGGTCCCGGACTTCGTTCCGTCGACTACTGCTTCGAGGGTGAAACATTCGTTTCCGAATCCACAAGGCTGGGTCTGACCGTCGGCATCGGTGTACCCGCCCGTGATCTCGAAAGACGCTACGTCGAGAGATGGATCCGGCGAAGATGTGCATGCCACGACCAGGACGGCCAACAGGATGGCTACCGGGATAACCCGATCAGGTACTCGCATCGCAATTGGACGCTCGGAGGTGAGCAGGAGGTTCCTCCCGGCAGCTGCGCCGATCAATTCCGGGGCCGACAACGAGCATTCCCGCAGGTACGCGCTTTCGGCACATACGGTGTGCGCAGGACGCTGTCTCAGATGAGTCTCATCGGAGGAGAGATCTGACCGAAGGCTATCGATACGGCTTCGAGCACCAGCGCGGCGGGATAGGTCAGAACCACGACGAAAACCACCGCTTTGAGGGCATTGCGCCAATCTCGGCGGAACCAAACCAGTGGAAACGCAAAGCCGGCCGCCGCCACGCTCAGGTATGCCAGGTGGGCGTCGAAGTGGTCGATGTGAGTCCAGAGCGCCAGCGGTTCGGCTATCGATACGGTTGCCAGAGTGACAACCGCCATGAATGATGCTCGTTCGGTCGTCAAACACCATCCCATCACCCCAGCGATTGGTCCAATGACCAAACCGACGGTCGCCCACAATGCGAAAAAGCGGATTCCGCCGACAACGGGCAGCCCCGCTAAACCACGGGCAAGCGATCCGATGCCGAAGTAAGCGACGTTGGCCACCAACAACGCAGTTGCTCCCAGCAGTGCTGCCAGCCTCCCGTCGCTCGCCCCTCGATAGGCGACGAATGCCGCAACCAAAACCCACGGGACCGCCATCTGGGCGAGTGAGGTGACGACTGGCCAGCCGTTTGCGACCCCACAGAAAACTCCCCAAGCAATCCCGACGACGACCGCCCCGCGCATGCCAGCTAGGAAAGCATCATGAAGAAGGTCCGGGGCGACTGTTCAGGCCTTCCATGTCGCCGATCGTCAAGCGTGGGTCCAAACGAAGCCAGATCGACAATTTCGGTATAACGAGGCATTTCAGGAACCGCCTGGGATCAGGCACTTCAAGCTCGCGTCAGATTTGCAGGCGTGCTCCGGAAGGTCGCGGATCCATTGGAGCCGCTATAGAAGCGCCGCTGCTCGTTCGATGTTTCGGAGGATCTCTGGCTCCGGAACAGGGAGATGTCGTTCGCTGCGAGGTGCGTCTGGTCGGGGAAGCAAGACGAGACGGTGTACACCGAGTTCCTCGTACTGGTGGAGAGTCGATGAGTCGAATGTCTCGACGGGTGTCATTGTCACCTCGAGTGGGCCAAGTTCGGCGGGACGCTCCCAGCGCTCTTGTTCTTTGCTGATCACTTGCATCGCCTCGGCGGCATGGTCGAGGTCGGTGTTGAACAGATACCAGCCTTGCGCTCGCGTGATGGCGCGGCGCCGCGCCGGCTCCTTGATACCGCCCAGGACGATCGGTGGTCCACCAGGTTGTATGGGACGGGGGTGGGCATCAATCCCGGAAAACGAGACTGTCCGACCTGAGTATTGGGGTGGATCGCCTGACCACAACTCGATCAACGCGTCAAGGTGCTCATCCATCCGCACACCTCGGTCGGACAGACTGACTCCCACAGCGTCGAATTCGGGTTCGACGTAACCGGCGCCGAAGCCTGCGATGAGACGTCCGTTTGAAATTACGTCAACGCTGGCGAGTTGCTTGGCTAGGAGTACCGGGTTGTGTAGAGGCAGCTCAATGATCCCGCTTGCAATCCGTACCCACTCGGTGGCGGTCGCCAACAATGTGAGCGCCGCGATCGTATCGAGGAACGGCAGATCGGGCGGCATTGTGAACCCCTCCGGCTTCGGATACGGCAGTACAACGTGTTCGCCGGTCCACAACGATTCAAAGCCTGCGGCCTCGGCCGCCCGGGCAACCCGAACGGCAGCTGCCGGGTCCGCGCATGTTCCATAGTTCATCGCGAACAGGCCCAGCTCCATCTACAGAAGATACCGGAGGAGGGACGACCAGGCCGGCCGCTGACCATCAGGTCTAGCTAGCCCCGATCACGCGGTGGGCGCGCAGCACTTCGACCGGAGAGTGCTCGTCAACGGCACCCCTTGGGCTGGCTCTGGCAATGGATTGTCGAGAAGCAATAGCGTATGTCCAGGCTTCTTGACAGCCAGGCGACATTTCTATGTATATCGCATCACGATATAGTCGTCCGATGTGGAGGCTGAAATGACTCGTGACCAGAACCCCCAGGACTTCCTCCCACTGTCCGAATCCGTGTTCCAGATCATGCTCTCGCTAGTGGGTGAGGATCGACACGGGTACGGGATCATGAAGGAGGTCAAAGCCCGGACTGAAGGTCGACTCAGCCTCGCCCCCGGAACACTGTATGGAGCGATCAAGCGTCTCAAAGAGCAAGGGCTCATCGCTGAGGTGGAGGAAAAGGTGGACCCAGAACTGGGCGATGAGCGCCGCCGCTACTACACCCTCACCGTCCCGGGTCAGAGAGTGATGCGTGCCGAGGCGGCAAGGGTCGCCGACCTGGCACGTCAGGCGGCAGCAAAGGACTTGCTGCCGGGCTGGTCACAGATCGCAGGGTCGGCGTGATGGACGACATCGTTGCCACATCCGACCGGATCTATCGCCTGGTCCTCAACGTCTACCCCCGAGCGTTTCGTGACGAATACGGCGAGGAGATGGCCCAGGCCATGCGCGACCAGGTGCGTGACGCCTGGGTCGAAGGTCGCGTCCTCGGAGTGACTGCGCTCTGGCTGAAGGTTCTACTGGACACAGCACGTTCAGCCATTACCGGGCACCTCATGCAAGGACGGACGGTCAGCTTCAGCCGACGCGGACTCGGCTACGGCTTGGCCACTGCCATCGGCTACCCGTTGGTATTCGTCAGTTTTGTTGCCTGGTCAGGCGAGCTCGTCGGATTCGAGACAGCTGAGAATTGGCTTGCCCACCGTCGCTATCTGTATCCGGTTTTCGCCGGACCGGGTTTCGTTCTGGCGGGTATCGGCCTTCGCGCGCTGTACCAACGATTGGAAGTCTCCGAACCTCTGGCGATTCGAGGGGTTCGGCTGGGGGTGGCGCTGGGACTCGCAGGAATCGCCGGGATCATCGCCGGCCTGGGTGGGCGAGAAGACTACTTCGCCGGGTTTACCATCCCGGCCGCGCTCGTCTTGTTCACTTTCGGCCTAGCGAACATGGGCCGCATCGCTATCCGCAAAAAGACGTTCGGCGTCCTCAGCTTCGTCCCCCTTGCCGCGGCCGCCTCAGCTGGCATATGGTTCCTGTCTCTTCCCCGTCAGCTCTCGGGCGGATTCCACAATGTCTTTCAGACGTCCTCTACCCTCGCCCACGTCGCCCTTTGGTTCATCGTCGGCGCACTCCAATGGGCCGACCCTCCCGGAAACACAGACGCTGTCCGGGCTGCCCAAGAGGACAGGCAAATCAACAGCTGATTCAGGGGTCACCAAAGGGCGCGGAATAGGCTCATGCCATGAGGTGGGTCGTTGCCGTGCTCCTCGCATTCGTCGGGGCTTGGATGACCTTCGACGGAACCCGAGCGATCATCGTTGGCGACTACATCACACCAAGCAGGGACGAGTACGCCGGCAAGCTGGGTCCCTGGAGCCACCTCGTGGAACGCATCGGCATTCCGGCTCGATCGACCACGATGAAGACAGCGTTCATCGTCATTGGTCTGGTTCACCTCGCGGCAGCAGCTCTTCTTTTCCTGAACACTGTTTGGGCTCCCGAATGGTTCGCTATTGCAGCATCCCTGATGGGCCTCTGGTATCTCCCGTTCGGCACCGTCGCCGATGGGATCGCTCTTGGCATCGTTCTTCTTAGTTCGCTGCGCCCCTGGTAGGGGCCGGCGCCGGGCACCCAGATCGACATTCTCGAGCGCCCTTTTGGGCGTCCCTCGTTCGGGCCGACGCCCCGCGGATGGGGCTGCTAGGTTCGCAAGACCCGATCTGCTCCGGGGAAAAAGCACTCAGATCGTGATTGCGATAGGAGGACACTTTGGTACCTCGCAGAGCTCCCTCCGCCATCACCAGGCGAGAGTTCCTTTGGTTATCCAGTGCTGCCGTGCTGGCCGCGGCCTGCGGCAACGGAGGAGGTGATGCCACCACCACCACTGCCCGTGCCGGGACGAGCACCTCGGCGGCCGGAGCCGGCGAAGGGCCGGCGGAGGCGTTCGTCGAGCCGCGGGAAGCGCTCAGCGGCGAGCTGAAGATCCTGCTGTGGAGCCACTTCGTCCCGGCCCACGACACCTGGTTCGACCCCTTCGCCAAGGCATGGGGCGAACAGGTCGGTGTCGACGTGACCATTGATCACATCGCCGTCGCCGACGTACCGGCCGCCATCGCATCCGAGATCCAATCGGGTCAGCCGGAGCACGATCTGATGCAGTACATCGCCGTGCTCAGCCAGCACGAGCCCTCCGTTGTGGACATGGCCGACGTCGTGGCCGAGGCCGAGAACCGGTACGGCGCCATGCTCGACCTGACCAGGCGCTCCTCGTTCAACCCCAACACGGGCAAGTACTACGCCTACGCACCGTCGTGGGTGCCGGACCCCGGCGACTATCGCCGCTCGTTGTGGGAAGGGGTCGGCATGCCCGACGGGCCCCGCACCTACGACGACCTTCTCCAGGGAGGCTCGGAGATCTTCGCCAACGAAGGAGTGCAACTCGGGATCGGGATGTCCCAGGAAATCGACTCCAACATGGCGTTGCGTGGTCTGATGTGGTCGTTCGGGGCGGGCATCCAGGACGAGAACGAGAACGTCATCATCAACTCCGACGCCACCGTTGCCGCCATCGAGTACATGAACGAGTTGTTCGCCAACGCGATGACCCCGGAGGTGTTCGCCTGGAACGCGGCGTCGAACAACCAGGGGATCAACTCGGGGGAGCTGAGTTACATCCTCAACTCGATCTCGGCGTACCGGACCGCGCAGGACGAGGGTTTGGAAGTGGCCGACGACATCTGGTTCACCCCGGCGCTGGAAGGCCCGGAGACCGGAGTGGTCGCCTCTCATGTCATGTACAACTGGATCGTCCCCGACGCCCCGGACGTGAACGTGTCAGCGGCTCAGGAGTTTCTCCTCCACTACACCGAGAACCTGGCCCCTGTGGCGTGGAACTCGAAGTTGTACGACTTCCCCGCCTTCCCCGACCGGGTTCCCGATCTCCCTGGGTGGTTGGACAACGACCCCTTCGGATCGAACCCGCCCACCAAGCTCCAGGTGTTGAAGAACTCGCTGGACTGGGCCACCAACATCGGTCACCCCGGACCGGCCAACCCGGCGATCGGGCAGATCTTCGGGGAGTCGATCATCCCGGTGATGTTCGCCGAAGCCGCCCAGGGCAACAAGACCCCTGCCGAAGCGGTGTCCGACGCGGAGACCCAGATCAACGCCATCTTCGACGACTGGCGGGGACGCGGCCTGGTCGGCAGCGGGTGACGAAGGCGATGGCGTGGGGGCTCGCCCTCACGCCCGGCCAGGTGGGGTAGATGGCGATCGTAGAAGTCCGCGGGCTGCGCAAGGAGTTCGGCGACGTAGTCGCCATCGACGGTGTCGACCTCCGCTCCGAGGAGGGCGAGTTTCTCGTTCTCCTCGGACCGTCCGGATGCGGGAAGACCACCCTGTTGCGCATGATCGCCGGGCTGGAACAACCCACCGACGGCGAGATACTCCTCGGCGATGAGGACGTCGTCGGCCTGCCCCCGCGGGCTCGGCGCATCGCCATGGTGTTCCAGTCCTACGCCCTCTACCCCCACATGACCGTGGCCAACAACATCGCCTTCCCGTTGAAGGCACAAGGGACCGACCCGGCGGAGCGCTCTGCCAAGGTGCAGTGGGCGGCGGAGCTGTTCGGCATCGAGCGGCTCCTTCACCGCCGGCCCCGCCAGCTCTCCGGCGGCGAGAGGCAACGGGTGGCCCTGGCCCGGGCTCTGGTCAGGGAGCCAACCGTGTTCCTGCTCGACGAGCCGCTCTCCAACCTGGACGCCAAGCTGCGGGCGGCCGCCCGCGACGACCTCATGGAGTTCCAGCGCCGGATCGGGATCACCACCATCTACGTCACTCACGACCAGGTCGAGGCGATGGGGATGGGGGATCGGATCGCAGTGATGAACCACGGCAAAGTCCGTCAGTTGGGTACCCCGGAGGAGGTCTACCACCACCCCGCCGACGTCTTTGTCGCCCAGTTCCTGGGGTCGCCCCCGATGAACCTGCTCGAGGCAACCAACTTCCTGTTCGGTTTTCGCCCCGAGCAGTTCCTGCCCGAAGGCATCGCCGATCATGAGGGAGACAGGGTGCCCTTCACCTTCCACGTGAACCGGATCGAGTACCTGGGCTCGGAGCGTTATCTGTACGGCCACATCCGGGAGTACGACGAGACCAAGATCATCGCCATGCTCCCTGCCACGGTAACCCTCCCCATCGTCGTCGATCAGGACCACAAATTCTCGGTGGCCCTGGATCAGCTTCGCTTCTTCGACCGGGACCAGGGCCACAAGATCCCGCCGCAGACCCTCAACCTATGACCACGACCACTGCCGCCCGGAAGCGTTACCTGAGTGACAACCCCAGGTTCCTCGCCGGCCTCTTCATGTCACCCGCGGTCATCTACATCATCGCCCTGGTGGGCTTTCCCTTCGTCCTGGCCATCATCTACTCCTTCACCAACATCAGCACCGGCAACCCCGAGTTGGACTTCGTCGGTTTTGAGACCTTCCGCCGGGTCCTGGCCGACCCGGTGTTCCGCGAGGCGTTATGGAACACCTTCCTCTTCGCGGTGATCGCCAACCTCCTGGTGGTGGTGCTGGCCACCGCCCTCGCCGAGGTCCTGATCAAGGATTTCAAGGGCAAGTGGCTGGTCAGATTCCTGGTGCTTCTGCCCTGGGTCGCTCCGGTCTCCCTTGCCACCATCACCTGGCTGTGGACCCTCGACTCGATCTTCTCCCCCATCGACTGGGTACTGCGCCAGCTCGGCCTCATCACCGAGAACATGTATTGGCTGGGGCGGCCCGGGTCGGCGATGGCATCAGTGATCGCAGTGCAGACCTGGCGGATCGTCCCGCTGGCTGCGGTGATCGTCATGGCAGGCCTCATCGCCATTCCTAGCGAGATCAACGACGCGGTGGCCGTGGACGGGGCAAGCTCCTGGCGCAAGAGGTTCCAGGTCACCATCCCACTGTTGGCGCCGATCATCGCCGTCGCGGTCTTGTTCGGAGTGATCCTGACCATCTCCGACATGAGTGTGGTGTACGTGCTCACTCGCGGTGGCCCGACCAATTCGACCCAGGTCCTCTCCACCTGGGCGTTCATCAAGGGAATCGAAGGCGGGGCATTGGGTCAGGGGGCGGCCGTGGCCTTGTTCCTCCTGCCGGTGCTGATCGGGATAACCGCCGTCGTCCTGCGTCTGGCCCGAAGACGCGAGGTGATGTGAGATGACCTGGCAGGACACCGACGTCCCCGCCCTGCGCCGCAGTGCGGAGCGACGGTACAAGATGGGCCGGTTCGGCACATACACCGTCGCCATCTTGTTCGCCTTTCTGGCCGCCTTCCCCTTCTCCTGGGCGCTGATCAGCATGTTCAAACAGTCCAACGACCTCTACGTCAAGGACAACAACCCCTTCTGGTTCAACGAGCTCCCCACCCTCCAGCATCTGCGTCTTCTCTTCGTCGACACCAACTACCTCACCTTCATCCGGAACACACTTGTCGTCGGGCTGGCAGTGACCCTCATCACACTGGCTCTCGCCCTTCCTGTCGCATACGCCCTGGCCCGACTCCGGCTCCGCTGGGGCGAGCGGATGGGGATCGCCATCTTCCTGGTGTATCTGATCCCGCCCACCCTCCTCTTCATCCCGATGACCCGGGTCATCAATTACCTGGGTCTGCAGGAGTCGCTCTGGGCCTTGATCGTGGTGTATCCCACCATCACCATCCCCATCTCCTCGTGGCTGCTGATGGGGTTCTTCAAGGGAATCCCGATGGACCTCGAGGAGCAGGCGATGGTCGACGGTCACAGCCGGATCGGGGCGATACGCAGGGTGGTCCTGCCCCTGATGTTCCCCGGCATCATCGCGGTGGTCGTTTTCGCCTTCACGCTGTCCGCCCACGAGTTCATCTATGCCCTGGCCTTCAACAAGTCCTCGGCGGTGAAGACCATCGCCACCGGTGTCCCTACCGAGCTGGTGCGGGGCGACGTTTTCTTCTGGCAGTCGCTTCAGGCGGCGGTGATCCTGATCGCGGTGCCGATAGCCCTGGTCTTCAACGCCTTCCTCGACCGATTCATCTCCGGGTTCACCATGGGTGCCGTGAAGGGTTAGTGCTAGACCCATGGCGCGCATCGCGATTGGGTCCGACCACGCCGGCTACGAACTCAAGACTCATCTCGCCAACGTCCTCCGTGGAGACGGCCACGAAGTCCTCGATCACGGCACGGAGTCGAGCGACACTGTCGACTACCCACCAATCAGTGCCGCTGTCGGGCGCACCGTACGCGATCGATCGGCCGAGGTGGGGGTGCTGCTCGGCGGTAGCGGTCAGGGCGAGCAGATCGCCGCCAACAAGGTGCGCGGCGTGCGGGCGGCCCTGTGCAACGATCTATACACGGCCCGCATGGCGCGCGCTCACAACGATGCCAACGTGCTGACGATAGGGGCACGGATCGTCGGCGTCGGCCTCGCCGAAGAAATCCTCCACGTGTTCCTCACCACCGACTTCGAGGGCGGCCGCCACGCTCGGCGAGTCGCCCAGCTCACCGATCTCGAATCGGTGTTCTGACCCCGTGATCCGTGACACAGTCGGTACCGTCCCCCGACGGACGATTCCTGAGAGCCGCTTCTGCCGGTCGTGGGAATTTGGGATGGAGGCTTCGTTTCTTTGTGAGAGGGTCGCTGTCGGACGTCCTGGTCCTCATTGTGGATCGACGCTGAAGAGGTCGCCTGGTTGAGCGTCTAGGGCGTCACAGATTGCGGTGAGTGTCGAGAAGCGGATGGCTCGGGCGCGGTCATTCTTGAGGATGGACAGGTTGGCGACGGTGATCCCGACGAGATCAGATAACTCCACCAGCGTCATGTCGCGTTCGGCCAGGAGCTTGTCGAGATGGCAGACAACCCGATGGAGGTCTTCGTTGCCGCTCATTAGACGAGGCCTTCTGTGTCCTTTTCCAGATCAACGCCGCGCTTCCAGGTGAGAGCCACCACCGCAACCAGCAGTCCGACCAGCAGCGGCCAGACCTCGAACGAGACCTGTGTCGTTTGAAACGCCGGAGCGGCGGCCGATCGGGATATGAGGAAACTGTCCAGCCATCCGTTTGCGGCGCTGGCGACCGTGCCTCCGACCCCGATCAGACCGGCAAGAACCCACAATCTCCAAGCGTTCGCCTCGGTGAAAGGACTTGCGTGGCCAACAGATGACACGACCCGCAGGAGAATCCAGAGGACAACCGCAATGAGGATCGGGGTGAGCGCCCCTATGACTACGTAGGCGGACTGCTCCACCCGGGTGGGGTACAGAAGGTTCGCAACCGCTGTGTACGGCCCCGACAGCTCCACCGCCGGAAGACCGGTCGATACGTCGACCGATCCCTCGCCGGTGTTGGCCCAGGCCAGGTCGATGTCCACTTCCGGTATCTCCGCGAGCACGCCATCGGCATGCATTAGGAAAATCCCCTCGGGTATCCAGCCTCCCAGCCGAGGGACATCAAACCCCAATCCGTAAGGACCGACGAGAAAGCTCAATGCGACCCACACCTCGACGGCTATCGCGGCAATCAGCAAGACTCGGGTGGCATTAACCAGAACGGCGTGTCTCATCACGAATCCTCTAGCGTCGTCATATCGAATAACGATATGAAGCTACATATCGTTTATCGATATGTCAACTCGGTGCCGGGCAGCTTCCGCCCGAGGACCAAGAACGGACGACGCAAGGCGGACTCGACCTCATTAGGAAAAACCGCCTGGAGCACCCTCGATCAACTGGCGATAGAGCCAACAGAATGACCGATGGAGACTGACGTTTGGGACTACCAGTACTCCTCGTAATGGACGTTGCCGACCACACCACGTCGGTCGAGGGTGAAACCTCTCTCGAACATCAGCTCGCAGACTCCTTCGGGCTCCGGGAAAACCGGTATGTCCGCCTCCCATTCGGGCAGGCCGATCATGGCCGGGTTGCCACACAAGTAGACCTGGGTGCGACCGGGATCCAATCCGGCTGGAAGCAGGTCTGCCAGCTCTCCGGTCCGGATGAGATCCTGTACGTATCGTTTGGGCCTGGTCGGGTCGCGGGTGACGAGCGGCAGGTATCGAAGATGGGGAAAGCGCGATGCCAGGCTTTGGTAGGTCTCCATGTAGGCCAGGTCCTCGGCGTGCCGGACCGTCACCAGCGAAACGATGGCGCCGTAGTGTCCGCGTCTCAGCAACTCGGCAATCATCGCGTTGTGCGGGGCCTCGCCGGTGCCGGTGGCTATGAACACCACGTCCAGCCCCGGGTCGTCGACCGGTGCCAACGTGTAGCGGCCGGCGATCTTGGGACCGATGTAGACGCGATCACCTTCCGCCTTGGCAGCCAAGCGTGGGGTCAGGGCAGGGATCTGTCCGCCGTCGGGTTGGACGTGGACGATGTAGAACTCGATCGCGTTTTCCCTCCCCGGGTCAACCAGGTACCCCCGAGAGTCGAGGATCCGGCTGGCGATCGAATAGGAGCGCCTGATCATCTTCCGTGCCTTGGCTGGGGACAGGTTCTCGACGGCGTCGTCGACTCTGGGCTCCCAGTAGCCAAGACCGAGGGTGGCGTACTGGCCGGGAAGATGTGAGACGTCACGGGAATCGGGCTCGATCCGCAACACCCACAGTTCATTGTGGGCACGATCGAAGTGGGAAATCGTCGCGTTGTAATTCTCGAGTCGCAGACGATCGGACTCCCCAGGCTCCAACTCCACGGCCTGGCGCAGCACGGTCGGTGCGGGAAGCTCGGCGAAATGAGCATCTCTGAGAGATGGCCACGCCTGGTTGGGGTGCACCACCCCATCGTGTGTCGGATCTCCGATCACCGTGTAGGCACGATCGGGACTCACGGTGGCCACCAGGTCCGACGTTGGGTCTCCATCCGCGGGAAGGGAGTAGACGACATGGTCGAACTGGAGGTCAGGGGTCCTTCGATCGTTGAAGTAGGCCATGGGGAAGCCGCCGACCTCCTCCAACGAGTCGGGTGCGCTCTGCCAGAGAATGGTCGCCCGGCGGTCATGCTCGAGAGCCACGAGTGTCTCCCGGGTGAGCCAGGACAGATCTTCGAGGTTGGAGAGGAACACCAGGATCGCCCGAGCCCCTCTCGCCACCAGATCCAGGGTCAGCACCACTGCCCGCTCCCCCGACCCGACGATGAGAACATCTTTGTCACGCCCATCGAATTCAGCGGAGTCGAAATGCACTCGCTCTTTCAGCGTCTCCGGTATCGGATAGGCGGGGGGCCGGGTTTGATCCGGATGGGCGACACGCACACAGGCCCGGGTGAGGAAGCTGTCACGGCTCGACTCGACGACGATCGAGTTGTCGGGGCCGTCGGAGATGTGCTCCACGGCAGTGTCGAAGCGGATCTGGATCCCCAACCGACCCACCGCGTCCGAGGGAGTCGGCCCGTCACCTCTCGCCAGAACCAGGACCTGTTCCAGACCCGCTCTTTGCGCGTCCGCCGCCACAGCAAGACCGGCCGGCTCGGCGCCGACCACAATCAGATCTTGCAGTATCACGATTCCATCCTGATGGTCCTGACTCGTCCGACGATGCCAGCGTCAGACGATCTCCCAAGTCTCGCCGTGGTCGACCGTCTCTCCCGTAGGGAGCAGCTACATGTTGCCGACAGCGTCGATTTACGGAAGCTGTGCCCGACATAGGTCTGGATCACCGCCATATTGCGGGCAATGTCACGAGGCGTGCAACCGTACTCCGCCTCGGCCGGTGTAACGAGCGAGGCTGACTGTCGGCGAAACAAATCTGAGATTCCGTGTCGATTCCGGTGATTCCCCCTCGTATAGAGGATATGAGAGCCGGTACGGTGCCGGCCTGTGAAAGGAGTTTCCGATGAAGCAGTACATGATGTCGGTTTATGACACTGAGGACGAGAACACCCTCACCGACGAAGAGATCCAGCAGATCTATGCGGATGTGGACGCCTTCAACCAGGAAGTGCGCGACGCAGACGCCTGGGTTTTCGCCGGTGGCCTGCACCCGGCCAGTACCGCCACAGTGGTCAACGTCGACCGTGGTGAGGTCCTGGTGACCGACGGCCCCTTTGCCGAGAGCAAGGAGCACATCGGTGGGTTCTGGGTCATCGAGGCTCCGGACCTCGACGCCGCCCTCCAGTGGGCAGCCAAGGGAGCTACCGCCTGTCGCGGAGCGGTGGAGGTGCGCCCCTTCCAGGACGACCCTGGGGAATAGCCTCGACGTGGCCCGATTCGACGCAACGGAGATCGAACGGGTATTCCGTGAAGAGTCCGGCAAAGCGGTGGCGACCCTGGTCCGTCTCTTCGGCGACATCGATCTCGCCGAAGAGGCGGTTCAGGACGCTTTCGTGGTCGCCGTCCAACGATGGCCCACGGATGGCGTCCCACCCAGTCCCGCCGGGTGGATCATCACCACCGCGCGCAATCGCGCCATCGATCGCTTCCGTCGCGAGTCCACCCGCGATCAACGCCATGCTCAAGCCACCCTGCTGATGGAGAACGATCAGCCTGACGACCCCGGGCCCGTGGAGGACGACCGTCTGCGCCTGATCTTCACGTGCTGTCACCCGGCGTTAGGAAGCGATTCTCAGGTCGCCCTGACTCTGCGTTTGATCGGCGGGCTGCAGACTCCCGAGATCGCCAAAGCGTTCCTGGTGCCCGAATCCACGATGGCCCAACGGTTGGTCAGGGCCAAAGGCAAGATCCGAGCCGCAGGCATCCCCTACCGAGTCCCGGGCGACGCCGAGCTCCCTGATCGGCTGCGCTCGGTGCTGGCCGTCATCTACCTGGTGTTCAACGAGGGATACGTAGCCACGAGCTCAGAGGACCTGGGACGGGAAGACCTGGCCGACGAGGCGATCAGGCTGTGTCGTCTGCTAGCCGACCTCATGCCGGACGAACCCGAAGTCATTGGTCTTTTGGCTCTTCTCCTCCTGACCAAGGCCCGACAGCCCGCCCGCACCACTCAGGACGGGTCGATCATCCGGCTGGCCGAACAGGACCGCTCACTATGGGACCGGGCGTTGATCGATGAGGGCCAGGAACTGGTCCGAGCATGTATCCGACGAAACGCCCCCGGTCCCTATCAGATCCAGGCCGCAATCAACGCGGTGCACAGCGACGCCGCAGATGCGAACGACACGGAATGGCATCAAATCCTCGCTTTGTACGATCAGCTGCTGGCCCTCAACCCCACCCCGATCGTGGCCCTCAACCGGGCGGTGGCCCTTTCCGAGGTGCGGGGCCCGGCACCAGCCCTCGAGGTGGTGGAGTCCCTAGATCTCGATCGGTACCACCTGTTTCATGCGGTGCGGGCCGACCTGTTGTCCCGACTCGGGCGCTATGACGAGGCAGCCGCCGCCTACGACAACGCAATCGCTCGCACCGAGAACACACAAGAGCGCCGCCTGCTCGAGAGGCGGCGAGCCGCCTTGCCCCGCCCCTGATCGTTCAAAACAGGCTCTTGGTCGCCCCGCCGTCCACCGAGATCGCCGTCCCCTGGATGTGGCGGGCCCGTGGCAGACAAAGAAACACCGCCAACTCGGCCACATCATCGGGGGTGCCGAGACGCCGGATCCCCTGACGTTTGACCGTGGCGTCGAGAACCTGATCGGGAGTCTGACCGGTCCGGGCTGCCTGATCGGCCATCATCTCGTCCAGACGTTCGGTGACTGTTTGACCGGGATGGATCATGTTGACGTTTACGTCGTCGTCAAGGCCGAGCCCGGCAAGGGCCTTGCCAAAGTTGGCCAGGGCGGCGTTCACCGCACCCCCGATGGCGAAGTTGGGGTTGGGAGTACGGGCCATCCCCCCGACGATGTGGACCACCGACCCGTGGCTTTCGACCAGTTGGGGCCAGAAGAGACGCGAGAGACGCACCGCGCCGAAGAACTTGAGGTCGAAACCCTCCTGCCATGTCTCGTCGGACAGCTCCAGAAAGGGGCCGCTCTTGGTAGCGCCGGCGCAGTTGATGAGAATGTCGACGTGGTCGAAGCGGGCATTCGCCTCCCGGTGCAGGGTCTCGCACCCCTCGATCGTGGAGAGATCGGCGGGAACCATCTCGACCCGTCGGTCGCTGGCGGCGGCTATCTCCTTGGCCGTTGCTGCCAGCACCTCCTCTGTCCGAGCCGCGATCACGACATCGCAGCCCTCCTCGGCCAGACGTCTGGCGATCGCCTTGCCGATCCCCCTGCTCCCACCGGTGACCACCGCGACCTTGCCTTCCAGTTCCATGCTGCCTCCCTCGATTCCTCGTTGATCCGGGGCACGTTACCCGGGGGCCTGTCGGCGCCACCTCCAAGGTCGTAGAAGACGTTTGCCTACAGCCGGTCAGGTGAAGAAGTCGGGATAACCATGTGGCTCCACCGCATCGCGGAACGATGCGACCAGGTCCTCGACACTCATCTCGTCGGGTACAGAGACCGATCTGGCGAACTGCCAGAGGAGAAACGGGTTGACACCCATGGCATAGAGAGCCCCGTAATCCCTTCCTTCGAGAGCCTGCCGCTCGTCGGCGGTCAAAGAACCCCCTTGGGGGTAAGAAGAGGTTGGTCGGGTGGCCTGAGACTCCCATCGTCCGAGGAAGGCGCGTGCGTCGGTCTTGAACGCGGCCAGGGTCTCAGTCGATTGGTCTATCTCCCACATCGCCTTGTTCACCATGTAGCGGCTCATCGGGTCGGCCAGGCAAAGAAGGGCAGGTTGCCGAATCGGGTGGGCGTTCCCTCGGCGAATGTGGCCGGCCTCCCCTGAGCTACGGCCATACAGGTGATGAAGTTGAGGAACTGATAGCTCTCGTTGCCGGCCTCGGTCAACCGATCGAAGCTGGTGTCAGCCACCGCGGCGTCGAGATCGCCGGTGGACATCCAGAAGACCGCCTTCTCGTCGAACTCGGGGTCGGGACTCGCGCCAAGGAACTGACGGGGCCCTCCCAGCTCGTGAGCTAGATGGCCACTGCCGACCACCAGGACCCGTCGCTCGCCGCCAAATGAGCTGATCGCCGCACCGAGATGTCTGCCCAATTCTGCGAAGCGAGCCGCGGTCGGCAATGGAGGCGCGTTGCAGTTGGTGAATACCGGCACCACCGGTATCTCGAGGGCGGGAGTCAGGAAGAGGAGCGGGACGAGGAACGAGTGATCGAGCCATGGCTCGTCACTGAAAGCGAAGTCAAACCCCTTCGCCAGGTCACGTCCCCCCAAAAGGTGGGCAGCGAGCGCCGGGTCGCCCAGCACGCGGCTTGGGTCGAGACCGAACTGACGCTCCTCGTTGGGATGGCCGGCTCGCATCTCAGGAGCCTTGCCGATCATGAACGCCGGCATATTCGACATCATCAACATGTGGAAGTGGTCGGAGGCGACCAGCACGATGACATCGGGAGCCAGATCGGAGACCAGCGAGCGGAAATGATCGAAGTTGGCCGCCACCCGGGTGAGATCGTCGGGCACCGAGCTGCGCATCATGGCCCACATCAACGGGTTGTGGGTGACCCCGAGAACCCCGACCAGATCAGCCACGGCGAGAACCCTCGAGGTGCGGCCGGGAATGGTTCATGGCCAAGCGAAGTTACTCGGATCGGCCTGGTGTCGCCCGCCTGGATATCATTCCCAGGTGTCCGGCACGACCATCGAACAAGTGGAGGCAGTCGCACTTCACTTCCCCTTGCCGGTCCCCATCGCCAGCGCCCTTGCTACCTATACCCATGTCGACGCCACCGCGGTTCGGCTTCACACCGACGGCGGATTGGTCGGATTCGGGATGACGGCCGGTCTCGGTGGCGCAGCCAGCGCGGCCATCAAACCGTATATCGACAGCGAGCTGGCGCCGTTGGCCCTCGGCCAGGACGCACTGGCCCCCGAGGCGCTGTGGCACCGGATGTGGAGCCCCAACAAGCCCCGAATGCGAGCCGGGCTCGGGGTGTGGGCATTGTCTGCCATGGACATCGCCTGTTGGGATCTGGTGGGAAAAGCGGCCGAGCTGCCGGTGCACAGTCTGCTCGGCGGTTTCCGCAAAGAGGTGCCCGTCTACGGGAGCGGCGGGTGGCACACCCTCAGCGACGCCGAGCTGGTGGCCGAGTGCCAGGCATTCGCCACTCAGGGCATCACCGCCTACAAGTACAAGATCGGCACCAGCCGCGACGAGGCGCGGACCGCACTGCTCCGGCGCGAGATGGGAGATGAGTTCACTCTTCTCGCCGACGCCAACCAGCGATTCACCGTGTCCGAGGCGTTGGAGACAGCCGGGATGCTGGCCGAGCACGGGGTGGCCTGGCTAGAAGAACCGGTCCTCGCAGACAGCACCGACGACCTGGCCGAGGTGGCCGCCTCCTCGCCGGTCCCGGTGGCCACGGGAGAAAACGTCTACTTGCGATGGGGATTTCGCGAGATCTGCCAGCGAGGGGCGGCGGCGTACCTCCAACCCGATGTCGGGCGTTGTGGCGGCATCACCGAGTTCGTCAAGATCTCCCATCTGGCCGACGCCTACAACCTCGCATTGAGCAGTCACCTCTGGCACGAGCTTTCGATCAGTCTGGTTGGCGCCAGTCGGACCGGGTTCATGGTCGAGTATGCCGAGCTGATCCCTCCGGATGCCCTGACCCGCCCCTTTGAGGTGATCGATGGCTACATCCTCGTCCCCGACGCCCCCGGGCACGGGGTGGAGGTCACTCTCGAAGCGCTGAGCCGGTTCGCGGTCTGATGCGGATCGAGGCAATGGAGATCCACCCGATCACCATGTCATTGCACCACCCGATCCCGATGGCCAATGGCGTCATCGAGAGCACCGGGAACGTGGTGGTCAAGCTCGTCACCGACGATGGTGTCTCCGGCTGGGGTGAAGGGGTCGAGGCTCCCGCGCTCACCGGCCAGCGTCAGGCAGACATCGTCGCCGACCTCGAGTCTCTCCGGCCGCTCGTCGTCGGCTCCGACCCGATGCGCCGGACTGAGCTCTGGGCTCGACTCCAGGCGGCCAAGCCCGAGGCGCCCACCGCCATCGGCGCCGTCGACATCGCGGTGCACGACCTGGTGGGTCGCTCCCTGGGGGTCCCGGTTCATCAGCTCCTCGGCGGTGCGGTACGTGACAGGGTCCCGGCGCTGACCTTGGTCGGCAGTGGCGACGCCTCCGCCGACGCCGACAAACTCGCCGAGCGATACGAGCAGGGGTTTCGCTGGTTCAAGATCAAGCTGGGCATGGCCGAGCCGGTGGTCGAGCTGGGCACCCTGGCCAAGGCGGCCGACCTGGTGGGCGGAGAGGGTGTGGTCTGTGGAGACGTGAACGAAGGGTGGGAGGAGAACGAGGCGCGGTCATTCCTCCACCGGCTGGATGGAGACCGGATCCGATTCATCGAGCAACCAGTCGTCCGGGCCGATCGCGACGCCCTGCTCCGTCTGGCGGCGTCATCCCCGGTCAGGCTCTGCGCCGACGAGAGCGCCGGAAGCCTGGAGGCAGTACTCGGCTTCGTTGGGACCCCGGTCGGTGGGGTCAGTCTCAAGCTGATCAAGCACGGGGGTATCACCGGGGTGATGCGAGGCGCCGGAATCTGCGCCGCCGGGGGGCTCTCGGTGAACCTCGCCGGCAAGGTGATCGAGTCGAGCATCTCGGCGGCGGCCAACCTGCATTGTGCCGCGGCCATGGACCGGGTCGATTACGGCTGCAGCCCGGCCAACCAGGGGGTGGTGCTGGACGTCAGCGAGTCGCCGGTGACTCTCGTCGATGGAGTCTTCGAAGTGCCCACGAGGCCCGGTCTCGGTGTCGAGGTGAATGAGACGATGCTCGAACGGCTCGCCAGTTGATCACACGATCAATCCACTCTCTCCACGCCTCTCGGTCTCAAGGTCGCGCCGATCGCCCCTCGACACTGCGACGCCACGGTTTGCGCCGCATCCTCAGCTTCGGCGACGTCAGGGAAGAAGCCGAAGCAGGCTGAGCCCGAACCGGTCATGGCGACCACCGTCCCCCATCTCGACCTGAGATCAGCCATGAAGTCGGCCAGCGCCGGCTCGAGATCGATGGCAGCGGGCGTCAAGTCGTTGCGTATCGGGATGCCGTCTCTCAGACGGGGTGGAAGCAAACCCGAGGCGATCGTCTCGCCAACCGGGCCCTCCATCTCATCCCATCGGCGGTAGACGTCGGCGGTCCGCAACCGATACTCGGGCACCACGACCGCGACGGCAAACCCGTCGAGGGATGGTTCCGGATCGACGATCTCGCCGAACCCGGCGATCATGACGGTCCCACCGGTGAGGAACAACGAGACGTCGGATCCAATGGAAGGTGCGGTCGCCGTTGCCGTCTCGGCGGGGACACGGCCAATCTCGATAGCGGCCAAGAGAGTTGCCGCGGCGTCGGAGCTGCCACCGCCCAAACCCGCTTCCTCAGGTATCCGCTTCTCCAGCCGAATCGCAAGTGGGGGAACCGTCCAGTGCTCCCTCACTGCCACCAGCGCCCTGGTGACGAAGTTCTCCTCGGGTTCTATCTCGGCTCCGTTGACAATCAATGTGTCCTCGTCCGCCTCCTCGACTTCGAGAAGGTCCAACCAGTCGATGGTCTGCACCAGCGACTCCAACGGGTGAAGACCGCCGGCGGCGGGTGGGCTGACCAGCAGAGCCAGGTTCAACTTGGCCGGTGCCAGAAAGAGGCTCATGTGGACGCCAGCCTGACATAGTCGGCCGGGGTCAGGTCTTCGGCCCGGGCGGTGGGGTCAATGCCGGCCATCTCCAGTTTGGAGACCGGGTCATCGAACACTGCCGACAGCGACCGACGGAGCATCTTGCGTCGTTGCCCAAAACCCTTCGAGGCGATCTCGATGGCGCGTTCGGCCGTCTCCGGCGCGTCGATCCGATCGAGCACGACCACGGCAGACTCGACGCCCGGCGCGGGATAGAAGACCTGGGGAGGCACCCGGAACGCAATCGTGCCGCTGGTGTGGATGCCGGCCACCACAGAGGGGAGCCCGTATTCCTTGCCACCTGGTCGGGCCACCAGTCTCTCCGCGACCTCACGTTGGACCATGATCACGAAGCGAGTGATCTGGTTGGCGTCACGCAGGGCATCGAGCAGCAGCGGAGTTCCCACGTTGTAGGGGAGATTGGCCACCATCTTCCACGTCCGGCCATCCAGCTCGTTGGCGAAGTCGACTCTCATCGCGTCGACCATTCTCAGCTCGACGTCCAAGCCGGCGGTGACCTCCTCGAGAACGGGCCGCAGCCCGGAGTCGATCTCGTATGCCACCACCGACGCACCCGCCCTGGCCACCGCCACGGTGAGAGTGCCGGTTCCGGCACCCACCTCCACGACAGGATCGCCTTGCCTCACCGCGGCCAGGTCGACGATCTTGCGCGTGATGTTGCCGTCGGCCAAGAAGTGCTGACCCAGCCGATGCGACGGTGAGAGATTGTGACGGGCAAGCAGGGCGGCGATCTCGGTTCGGGTCTGGGCAGTCATCGTGCAAACACCCGCGCCGCGTTCGACGAGGTGATTGCCGCGACCTCATCGACCGAGATGCCCCACACCCCGGCCAACGCAGAACCGACCAGCGACACCCAGGCGGGCTCATTTGGCTCGCCGCGATGTGGTGGTGGCGCCAGATACGGTGTGTCGGTCTCGACCATGGCTCTCTCCGGTGGCACCTCGGCGGCGCCGAATCTCACGGTCTCACCGGTATCGAATGCCACCGGCCCGGCGAAAGAGAAGGTGACTCCCAGGTCGAGAAAGCGACGGGTCCATTTCGGCCCGCCGGTCCAGCAATGCAGCACAGCCTGAGGGCCTACTCCCGTCTCGTCGATGATGGAATAGACGTCGGCGAAAGCATCTCGACAGTGAACGATGATCGGCTTGCGATACTCGATGGCGATCTCAACCTGGGCCCGGAACGAGGCAATCTGCAGATTCCGGGGAGACAGTTTGCGATAGAAGTCGAGCCCGGTCTCCCCGATCGCCGCGACCCTCGAGACCAACCCGACGATGGCCTCACCCTGCTCGGGCCAACTCTCGGCGTCGTGAGGGTGCAGTCCCGCCGTTGCCAGCACCCGGCCCGGGTGTCTCGTGGCAAGCGCCAGCGCCGCTTCGGAACTGGCGAAATCGACCCCGGGGACGACTAGCCAGTCCACTGCGGCAGCTCGCGTCAGCAGTGCCTCCGGATCCCTCTCATCGAGCTGGAGGTGACAGTGTGTGTCGACCCATCCCATGATCGTGACGGTACCCGGCACGGAAGGTGACCCCATAGGTAGGCTCGCCCCGGGGCTGGGAGGTTGATATGGAAACTGGCATCGCACGAAAAATCGACGATCTGGGACGGATCGTGATCCCCGCCGAGACTCGGAGGCTGTTCAACATACGGGAGGGCGACCATCTGTTCATCTCGGTGGAAGGAGGATCGATCATCCTGCGCAAGACGACCGACACCTGCACCTTCTGCGGTTCGGACTCGAGAGTCGCTCAGTTCAAGGGCAAAGGCCTTTGCGCGTCATGTCGGGATCAGCTTCGGTCCTGAGTCTCGATCAGGGCCTGGTAGACCGAGCGCCGGGACACCCCGGTGGCATCGGCCACGCGCCTGGCCGCCTCCGATGGTGACGAGCCGCCGACCACCAGGAGCCGCGCCTCTGCGATTGCATCCTCAATCGACAACCTTTCCACCGGCCCGGGGGCGACCACGACTGTGAACTCGCCACGGGGGTCACGGGACGACCATTCCTCGATAGCCCCTGATATCGCACCCACCCAGACCTCCTCGTGGAGCTTGGTCAACTCCCGGGTGATCGCAACTTCGCGCATCGGTCCGGTCACGGCGGCGATGGCTTCCAGGTCGGCCACCAACCGGTGAGGACTGATGAACAGGACCACCGGTCGGTCCTCACCAGCTAGCGAAGCCAGACGGAGGGCACGATCCTTTCCCTTTCGGGGGAGGAACCCTTCGAAGACAAAACGGTCGGCGCCGAACCCGGCCAATGCCACTGCGGTTGTGACCGCTGAAGGCCCGGGGATCACCGACACGGCAAACCCGGCCTCCCGAGCGCGTCGGATCGCCTCGGTCCCGGGATCGGAAACACCGGGCATCCCGGCATCGGTGACCAGAGCGACGGTGCGCCCTTCGCCCAGCGCGGCCAGGAGCTCCACGACGCGCGCCGACTCATTACCCACGAACAGAGACCGGACGACTGGTTTCGCCGCGACATGTTGGAGCAGGGTCGCGGTCCGTCGTGTGTCCTCGGCGTAGACAACGTCGGCAGTTTGCAGCACTTCCCTGAGACGGTCGGAGACATCCCCGAGATTCCCGATCGGGGTTGCGCACACCAGGAGCAGGCCGACTTCAGCCATGAGCCAACTCCACGCGATCGGCAACGTCGGGGACCGGCGAACCGGCCGGCAGCTCGAGGATCATCCTTGCCGAGCGGATCACGCTGACCCGGTTGGGATCGAGAGTCTTGA
>Ga0299913_10000216_pt1 | contig 32147 bp, 34 predicted proteins | sample RVTome_9_FD_201360 | JGI IMG/M metagenome (GOLD analysis project Ga0299913, IMG submission 201360) | Soil microbial communities from uranium-contaminated site in the Upper Colorado River Basin, Wyoming, United States - RVT155D38 (version 2) ... | reverse complement strand
CCTCACTGTGCCGTTGGATGGTCTGCCGGACAGGCTGGCGGCGTGGTGTGTGGACCGGTTGGGGGACGAGCCGGTCGGCGTGCTGTTCGAGCTGCGGTCGATGTCGGTGGTGTTCGGGCTGCGGTTGGCCGGTGGGCGGGATGTCGTGCTGAAGGTGCGGGAGGACGACGGCCGGGCCGCGGCGTGTGTTGCCGCGCAGGCCCGGTTGGCGCAGCGGGGGTTTCCGTGCGCCCGGCCGCTCACGCCTGCGGTCGGTGTCGGTGCGCTGGCCGTGCACGCTGAGGAGTCCCGGCCCGGCGGTGAACTGCTGCGCGGCGACTCGCCGGAGGTTGCCGTGCGCTACGCGGTGGTGTTCGCCCGGCTGATGGCCGAGCTGGCCGAGGTGAGCGTCGCGCCGCCGCTGCCGAATCCGCGCTGGGTGCGTTGGGACCACACGGATTCCGGGGTGTGGCCGGCGATCGGGTTCCTCGATGAACGGGACCAGAGTGCCGTGCCAGGGTACGTCGTCGACACGGCCGACCGGGCCCGCAAGCGGCTGCTGGCCGCCGACCTGCCGTGCGTGCTGGGCCACGCCGACTTCGAAGCGCAGAACCTGCGCTGGCACGACGGGGACGTGTGGGCCGTGCACGACTGGGACAGCCTGGCGTGGCAGCCGGAGGCGGCACTGGCGGGTGCGGCGTGCGGGACGTTCGCCAGCGCCTCGCCGCCGACCCTGGCCCCGATCGAGAGCTCCGCCGCGTTCCTGGCGGCGTATCAGGATCTCCGGGGGCGCCGGTTCACCGCGCAGGAGCAGGAGATCGCGTGGGCGGCCAGCCTGTGGCCGGCGGCACACAACGCCCGCTGGGAGACCGTGCACGGCGACCCCCCGGTGTCCTGTGACGCCGTCCGCGCACAGGCAGCCGAACGCCTCCGCCGAGCCAACGCCTAGCCAAACCGTGACGAGGCGGAGTACTACGGCACGCACGGCGTCGGCTTGGCCGGGGTTGAGCTGGTCGGCCAGGCGGTGCAGGCCGTCGTGGTGGTGCGCCTCGGCGGTCGCGGCGCCAAATGTACGGCCGGACCGCTCGTCCGGTGTGGACGTCGAATGCCAGGATGGGCGGTATGGCGATGTGGCTGACGGCGGACCCCAAGGCGAACGAGCTGCTGGCGAGCGACCCGCTGGCGTTGCTAGTGGGCATGCTTCTTGATCAACAAGTACCCATGGAAAAGGCGTTCGCCGGGCCGCAGGTGATCAAGGAGCGGCTTGGGCGGTTCGACGGTCGGAGTATCGCGGAGGCCGATCCGGCGGAGTTTGCGGCGATGTGCTCCAAGCCGCCGGCGATCCATCGGTTCCCGGGGTCGATGGCCAAGCGCGTGCAGGAGATGTGCCGGGCGCTCGTCGAGCGCTACGACGGTCGGGCCGAGGCTATCTGGAGCGAGGGTGACCCGGACGGGAAGACCGTGCTGAAGCGGCTCCAGCAGTTGCCCGGCTTCGGGGAGCAGAAGGCCCGCATCTTCGTGGCCCTGCTAGGCAAGCAGTACGGCGTGCAGCCGCAAGGGTGGCGGGAGGCCGCCGGCGCCTACGGCGAGGACGGCTCGCGTCGCTCGGTCGCCGACGTCACCGACGAGCAGTCCCTGCAGGAGGTGCGCTCCTACAAGAAGCAGGCGAAGGCGGCCGCACGCTCCGGCTGACGTCGGGCCTCGTGGGGCTTTTCGCGGTCGAAGGTGGGAGGATGGGCCGCGGAGGTGGTGTCGTGAAGGGCTCCCAGCGAGGCGACACCCCGGCGGTGTTGATCACCGAGGCCGAGCCGTCCTACGAGGAGCAGCACGCCGCTCGCCGCCGCAAGTACGCGATCATGATGGCGCTGCGCATCCCGCTGCTGGTGGGCGCGGCGCTCAGCTACCGGATCTGGTGGCTGGCCCTGATCCTGATCCTGTTGTCGGTGCCGCTGCCGTGGGCCGCGGTGCTGATCGCCAACGACCGGCCGGCGCGCAAGTCGGAGCGCGTCAACAGGTACCGGCCGGATGGCACGGAGAAGCAGCTCGAGTCGCGCGAGCACCCGGTCATCGAGGGCTGAGCCGGGGGCTGGGCCGAGGGTCGAGCCGCACGAGCTCGGCCGCGACCTCGGCAGCCAGCCGCGCGTTGGACAGCACCAGCGCGATGTTGGTGCGCAGGCTGGCGCCGGCCGTCGCGTCGTGGAAGTGCTCCAGGAGTGCGGGCGTGACGTCCTTGCCGTGCACCCCGCGTTCGGCGACCTGCGCCAAGCCTTCCGCCAGCACCCGGTCGTGCAGCGCCCGGTCCAGCTCGTCCTCGACGGGCACCGGGTTGGCCAGCACGGCCCCGCCGCCAGCCAGCCGCCGGTGCGCCGCGAAGGCCGCGGCCGCGGCGGCCGGATCGTCGACCCGCCAGGACACCGGCAGCCCGCTGTCGCGCAGGTAGAACGCCGGCAGGGTGTCGCCGCGATAGCCGAGCACCGGCACCGACAGCGTCTCCAGCCGCTCCAGGGTGGCCTCGGCATCCAGGATCGACTTCACGCCGGAGCACACCACGAGCACCGGCGTGCGGGCCAGCACGCCGAGGTCGGCCGACTCGTCCCAGGTCTCGTGCGCGCCGCGGTGCACGCCGCCCAGCCCGCCGGTGGCGAACACCGCGATGCCGGCCAGCGCGGCCACCACCGAGGTGCTGGCCACCGTGGTGGCGCCCAGCACGCCGGCCGCGACGGCCGGCCCGAGGTCGCGCGCCGACAGCTTCACCGCCGGCTCGGTGCACAGCCGGTCGAGCTCGGCGGCCGTCAGTCCCACCGCGCACACCCCGTCGAGCACGGCGATCGTCGCCGGCACCGCACCGCCGGCGCGGACCACGGCCTCCAGCTCGTCGGCGGTGTCCCGGCGCGTCGACGGGGGCAGCCCGTGGGCCAGCAGCGTGGACTCCAGCGCGACGACAGGTGCGCCGGCGGCCACCGCATCGGCGACTTCGGGTGCGATCCGCATGGCAGCTTTCACCTGCGGCATTATTTCCGTCCTACGCGTGATCCCTACGCATGATCACGGCGCAGCCGGCATCATTGGAGTGTGAGCTTGCCAACCCAGACCCTTCCCGACACCGACACCGACACCAGGCCCGAGGGCACCGACCGGGGCACTGACGACGAACCCAAGTTCTTCCACTACGTGCGCAAGGACAGGATCGCGGAGAGCGCCGTCACCGGCACCCACGTCGTGGCCCTGTGCGGCGAGGTGTTCCCGGTGACCCGTTCGCCGAAGCCGGGCGCGCCGGTCTGCCCGGAGTGCCAGCGGATCTACAAGGCGCTGCCACCAGGTCAGTGACGCCGGCGTCACTGCGTCGGCCTGGCCACCCGGTCGAGCAGCAGCGGGGTGGTCGGCGTGGTGTCGGCCGGTGACGGCGCGGTGTGCTCGCCGTCCGGCCGCGCCCGACGGGTCGGCTGAGCGGACTGCGCCTCCTGCGCCTCGGCGCGCAGCCGTTCCGCGGCGCGCTCCATCTCCAGCCGCCGCCACCTGCGCCGCTCGCGCCGGGTCATGTGTGCCGGCCACGCCTCCTCGATCGCGTGGTTCAGCTGGGCGCCGAGGATGATCGCGAAGCCGATGAAGAAGTTGAACAGCAGGAACGCGATCGGGGTTGCCAGCGCGCCGAAGGTCAGGCCGGTGCTGGTGATCCAGGCGATGTACCACCGCAGGCCGGCGCTGGTGACGAGGAAGCACAGCATGGCGAGCAGCGCGCCCGGCAGGTGCCGGTGCCACGGCAGCTTGCGCGGCAGCACGACCTTGTAGAGCGTGGTCAGCGCGAGCACCAGCAGCAGCCCGATCGCCGGGTAGTAGAACCGGTCGACCCAGGTGTCGATGGTGCTCTCCCAGGCGTCCGGGGCCAGCCGGCTCAGCAGGTCGGGCCCCAGCGCCAGCAGCGGCAGTGTGAACACCCCGATCAGCAGCGCCGCCAGGTACAGCAGCAGCGCGAAGATCCGCTGCCACACCGTGTGGCGCACGTCGCGCTGCTCGTAGGCGAGCGTGATGGCGTCGACGAAGCTCGCCATGGCCGACGAGCCGGCCCACAGCGAGATGACGAAGCCGACCGTGACGATCTCGCCGCGGCCCTCGTTCAGGATGTCCCGAACGGTCGGCGCGATGATCTGCTCGACGACCTTGGGGTCGAACACGGTGCGGGTGAACGCCAGCGTCTTGTCCTCGACCTGCTGGATGGTCTCCGGACCGAACCAGCCGGCGACATAGCCCAGCCCGCCGAGCAGCCCGAGCAGCAGCGGCGGCAGCGACAGTGTCTGCCAGAAGGCGGCCTGCGCGGACAGTCCGAAGATGCCGTCCGTCCACGCCTTCGTCACCGTGCGGAGGACGACGCGCAGCGGTCCGCGCCGCTTCGGCTTCGGGTCGGTGTCCTGAGCACTCATCGCACGCTAAGTCTGGGGCATGTGACCACCCGTCGGCATCAGCGGGCCGCCTACCGGGGTGTCGCCCGCCGGCCACCGTGTCGGGCGCGATCTCGACGGCGCCGACGGTAGGGTGGGCGGGCCCTCGCGGGATCCCGAGCGGGGGCATTCGCATGTCGGTGACCGAGGGGAGCGTGCCGCCGGGTGTCCGTGCTCGACTCTGCAAGCAGATCCTCGGCGCGCGATGCCTGGTCCCGCCCACTGCGCGGTTGGCAGCGCCGGGCGCTGGCCCGCTACCTGGCGACCGGACCGAGGGACTTCCTGGCGGTCGCCACGCCGGGCGCCGGGAAGACCACGTTCGGGCTGCGCGTGGCCAGCGAGCTGCTCGCCGACCGGGTGGCGGACGCGGTGACGGTGCTGACGCCCACCGAGCACCTCAAGCACCAGTGGGCGGCGGCGGCCGCGGAGGTCGGCATCCCGATCGACCCGCAGTTCCGCAACACCACGGGCGCGACGTCGTCGGACTATCGCGGGGTGGCGGTGACCTACGCGCAGGTGGCCGCGCACCCGTCGCTGCACCGGGTACGCACCGAGGCGCGCCGCACGCTGGTGATCCTGGACGAGATCCACCACGCGGGCGACGCGAAGTCGTGGGGCGATGCGGTGCGCGAGGCCTTCGAGCCGGCCGTCCGCCGCCTCGCGCTGACCGGCACCCCGTTCCGCAGCGACGACACGCCCATCCCGTTCGTGGTGTACGAGCCGGAGGCCGACGGCACGGCCCGGTCGAAGGCCGACCACTCGTACGGCTACGCCGACGCGCTGCGCGACGGCGTGGTCCGTCCGGTGATCTTCATGGCGTACTCGGGCGAGGCAACCTGGCGCAACAGCGCCGGGGACGAGTTCACCGCGCGGCTCGGCGAGCCGCTGACCGCGGAGCAGACCGCGAGGGCATGGCGGACCGCGCTGGACCCGGCGGGGGAGTGGATGCCGGCCGTGCTGTCCGCCGCCGACACCCGGCTGTCGCACAAGCGCGCCGGCGGCATGGCCGACGCCGGTGGGCTCGTCATCGCGTCCGACCACGAGAGCGCGCGGGCGTACGCGAAGATCCTGCGGCGGGTCAGCGGCAGCGAACCGGCCCTGGTGCTGTCCGACGATCCGAAGGCGTCCTCGCGCATCGACGACTTCGCCCGCTCGAACGACCGCTGGCTCGTCGCCGTGCGGATGGTCTCCGAGGGGGTGGACGTGCCGCGGCTGGCGGTCGGCGTGTACGCCACCTCCGCCGCGACCCCGCTGTTCTTCGCGCAGGCAGTCGGCCGGTTCGTGCGGGTGCGCCGGCCGGGGGAGCTGGCCAGCGTGTTCGTGCCGAGCGTGCCGGTGCTGCTTGAGCTGGCCAGCCAGCTGGAGGCGGAACGCGACCACGTGCTCGGCCGGCCGCACCGGGACAAGGACGGCTGGGACGACGAACTGCTCGCCGAGGCGAACGCGGCGCGCGACGAACCGGGCGAGGCCGAGCGGGCGTTCACCGCGCTCGGGGCGTCCGCCGAGCTGGACCAGGTGATCTTCGACGGCTCGTCGTTCGGCACCGCGGCGCTCGCGGCCAGCGACGAGGAGCAGGAGTACCTGGGGCTACCGGGGCTGCTGGCGCCCGACCAGATGCGCGCGCTGCTGCGGCAGCGGCAGGAGCGCCAGCTGGCCACGAAGGCCACCGTCGCGCAGGACGAGCCGCCGAGGCAGGCCGGCGTCCGCGAGCGGCTCGCCGGCCTGCGCAAGGAGCTCAACGCGCTGGTGGCGCTCCACCACCACCGGACGGGCAAGACGCACGGCGTCATCCACAACGAATTGCGGCGGGTGTGTGGCGGTCCGCCGACCGCGATGGCCAGCGCCGAGCAGCTCCAGGAGCGGATCGCGACGCTGCGCTCCTGGTGAGCGGCGCTAGCGTGCGGTGTAGGTGATCGGCAGTTCGCGAACGCCTCGGGCGAACATGCTGTGCCGGAAGCGGACGTCGTCGCGCGGAATGGCCAGCCTGAGATCGGGCAGCCTGGACAGCAGCATGGGAAATGCTATGCGCGCTTCCAGCCGTGCCAGTGCGGCGCCGAGGCAGACATGGATGCCATGGCCCAAGGCGACATGTTGAAGGTTGCCTCGTTGGATGTCCAACGCGTCGGGGTCCGGGAACGCGTCGGGGTCGCGGTTCGCGGACGCCAGCATCGGAAGCACCGGATCACCCTTGGGTATCACGGTGCCGCCGAAGCTGACGTCTTCCTTCGGGTATCGCCACAGCGTGGCCGTGGCCGGGCTCTCGTACCTCAGCATCTCCTCGACGGCCTGGTCGACGAGCGACGGATCGGTGCGCAACAGTTCGAGCTGGGCCGGATGTTCGATGAGTGCCAGTGTTCCGGTGCCGATCAGGTTCAGGGTCGTCTCGTAGCCGCTGAACAGCAGGGTGATGACCATGGCCAGGAGTTCGACGTCGCTCATGGCGTCGTCTTCGGGCAGGCCGATGAAGGAGGAGATGAGGTCGTCGCCGGGGTGTGCCCGGTTCTCGGCGATCAGCTGTTGGATGTACTCGGTGGAGGCAGCGGCGGCGGCCGGCGCGCGGGCCGCGTCGTCCGGATCCGTCGAGATGAGCGTGTCGAACCAGCCACGGAAGTTGTGCTGGTCGCTCTCCGGAACGCCGAGCATGCCGGTGATGACGGCAATCGGCAGCGGCGCCGCGAAGTGGGCGATGAGATCGGCCTCGGTGCGGCTGGCGAGGGCATCGAGCAGGTCCGCACTGGTCGCCTCGATGAATGCGCGCAGGTACTCGACACGCCGTGCGGTGAACACTCGCACCGCGCGCTTTCTACGATGCCCGTGAACCGGTTGGTCGGAATAGGCGATGGCGCCCGCGGACACGTCGGAGGTGTCGGCGAGGGGCAGCTGCGCCGCCGCTGTCGCGTCGTTTGCCGATAGCGGGTTGCTGCTGAACCGGCCGTCCTCAAGAACTGCTCGGACGTCGCGGTACCTGGTAACCCACCATACTGGCTGCCGCGAGTTGGGGAATTGGACGGGCGCCACCGGCCGGTTGGCGCGATACCAGGCATAGACCGGATAGGGATCGTCGAAGAAACGGTCACTGTACGGCAGTGTCGACGGGTGGTTAGAGACCATCTGCGCGGTCATGGCAGCCTCCAGCGACTGAGCTACTCGGAACCTGGCATCGACATCGTGAATGCGCAGCGGTCCGCCGCCGCTATACCGGCCGCGGGCGGCGCCGCGGATCCGCAGCGCCGCTCGCGGTGAGGTCAGCCGCCGTCGCTCAGCTCGGCGTCCAGTTCGCGCAGCCGCACCTGGTGCTGCCGCGCGTGGTGGCCACAGAAGAGCAGCTCGCCGCCCGAAGGAAGCACGGCGCGCATGGTTGCGGCTGCGCCACATCGGTCACAGCGGTCGGATGCGGTCAGTTCGGGGCGGGTGAGCGTTCCGGTCATCTGACTCTCCCTCCGTCCCGGCGCCTCGCGGCGCCCTAGCTGCTCTGCCTCCGCGCCGGAGCGGCGGCATGGTCACACTCTTCCAGACGCCCTGGCTGTCTGTCGTGTTCCCGAACCGTGGCGCGACAACCGTCACGTACGCGTTGCGCGAACACGCTGGCATTCACTTTGCCTCCCAGCTACGAGGATGCGTCCGTTCGCCGGGGCGTGCAGGATCTCTGTCGTGCCGCTGACAGCGCGAACGGCGCGACTGCACCCGGGGCGGCTGCCGGCACCGGCGCTGTTCGTGCTGGGTGGCGCCTCGATGTACGTCGGCGCCGCGATCGCGGTGGTGCTGTTCGACGAGCTGCCGCCGGCCGTGGTGGCGTGGCTGCGGCTGGTGGGCGCGGCGGCGCTGCTGCTGGCCTGGCGCCGGCCCGGCCGGGACGCCTGGCGCGGTCGCCGGCTGGGGCTCGCCGCCGGGTTCGGGCTGGCCACCGCGCTGATGAACATCGCGTTCTACGAGGCCATCGCGCGGCTGCCGCTGGGCACCGCGGTGGCGATCGAGTTCTGCGGGCCGGTCGCGGTGGCCGCCATCGGGTCGCGCACCAGGCGTGACGTGGCGGCGCTGGCCATGGCCGCGCTCGGCGTGCTGCTGATCGCCGACGTGCAGTGGTCGGGCAGTCCGAGCGGTGTGCTGCTCGCGCTGACCGCGGCGGCGCTGTGGGCCGGGTACATCGTGCTCGGCAAGCGGGTCGCGGGTGGCGGCGCCGGCATCGACGACCTCGCGGTCGGGCTCGCCGTGGCGGCCGTGGTGCTCAGCCCGCTGGCTCTGCGCGCCGCGCCGGTGGTGCACTCGCCGCGGCTGCTGCTGCTTGCCGTCGGCGTCGGTGTGCTCTCCAGCGTGGTTCCGTACGTGCTGGACCAGGTCGTGCTCCGGCGCGCCGGCCGGGCCAGGTTCGCGCTGCTGCTCGCGCTGCTGCCGGCGACCGCGTCGGTGGTGGGTCTGGTGGCGCTGCGCCAGGTGCCGCGCGCGCTGGAGGCGGTTGGCATCCTCGCCATCGTCGCGGCGGTGCTGCTGCGAACGCGTGAACCCGCCGACCGGCCGGTCGAACCGCCGGCCTGAACGGTGCACGGTGGGAACTTTCGGTAGCGGAGCCGATGCGCCGTGCAACGGCGGATTACGCCAATCCAGTATTGCCGCCGCGCTCGCCGTTTCGCTGCCGTCCGGCCGGGCATCCGGTTACGGGTGCTATCGCCCCGCCCGACCTTGAGGAGTACGTCATGAATACGAGCACGATCGTGGCACTCGTAGTTGTGGTCGTCGTGCTGGTGCTGGCCGTCCTGATCGCGCGTCCGTTCGTGCGGCGTCGCCGGCTGCAGCAGAGGTTCGGTCCGGAGTACCAGCGGGCTGTGGAACGGCACGATACCCGGGCCGACGCCGAGCGTGACCTGATGGACCGGGAGAAGCGCCACAACCAGCTCGAGCTGCGGCCGCTGCCCACCGAGGTCCGCGACCGGTACGCCCAACAGTGGACCGGCGTCCAGGCGCAGTTCGTCGACGCTCCGGAGCGGACCGTCGCCGACGCGGACCGGCTGGTGACCGCACTCATGGCGGAGCGCGGTTACCCGACCGAGGGATACCAGCAGCAGGCCGCCGACCTGTCGGTGGAGCACGCGTCGACCATCGAGCACTACCACGCGGCGCACGACGCCAGGGAGCGCATCGGCGACGGCGGGGCTTCCACGGAGGACCTGCGCGAGGCGATGGTGCACTACCGCGTTCTCTTCACCGAGCTGCTCGACGGCGACGGCGACGGCGACCGGGACGTTCGCGTCGACGACGGGGACGTTCGCGAGGACATGGACGCCGACGCCCGGGACGCCGCTGTGGACGCTGACGCCCGCGGCGCCGTCACGGATGCCGACGCCGAGCGTGAGCGCGGGCGGACAGGGCATCACCATGCGGCGCGACGAGACGGAGGCTGACATGACCACCGAGGACAGGACCGCGGCCGACAACCGCCCTCCGATGGGCGAGGAGGACGTGGCCGACTGGTCGCGGACCGACGACGACGGCGAGCTGGACGAGCAGCGCCGAGCCGTCGACACCGACTACGTGGACGAAGCTCGACGCGTGGACCTGGAGCGGGACCGGGCGGACGGGCTGGACGCCACGGACGACCGCCAGGACGCGATCGGCGAGCATCCGGATGCGTTCCAGCCGTCCGGTGAGGAGAGCCACGACGTCGAGCTCGCCGGCGTCGACGGGTCGGTGGACGAGGCGGAGCAGGTCGACCTGGACGAAGTGTCGGGGATCGAGTCGCCGCGGCAGCCCATGGACGACGCGGCGGACGCCGAGCCGTCGCCGCTGTTCGACGACGGGGAGCTGGACGAGTTCCGCGCCAGGTGGGCGGAGCTGCAGGGCGCGTTCGTCGACGATCCGAAGGTCGCGGTGGAAGAGGCCGACGAGCTGGTGAACGACCTCGTGCAGACGCTGACCGACAAGTTCTCCAGGAACAAGCACGAGCTTGAGGGCCAGTGGCAGCGCGACGGCTCCGCCGACACCGAGGACCTTCGCCTCGCGCTGCGGCGGTACCGCTCGTTCTTCGACCAGTTGCTGCGTGCCTAGCCACCAGCCACGGCAGGGCGGCTGGTGTAATAGAGACAGCGGGCGCGGACGGTATGAGGCCGATCGCGCCCGTTGTCGTGCGCTCAGGATCAGTTCAGGCAGTCCGACAAGCTGGCTGCGGCGGGTCCTGTCCTCGGGCGGATCGTCGGCCGACGAGTGCCATGGCCGGTCGGGGTCGGCGTCCCGGTCGACGGCGTTCCAGGGCGGTTCGTCAATCGTGGTGTCCAGAACACTGGTCTCGGTCATGATCCGCAGGTTAAGGTCCGTTCCGGACGGTCTGCTTCCGGATTGGTAAGGAACGTGGTGAAGCCCGACGCGAGTCCCACGGCACGGGCGCTGCTGGCCCTCGAACTGATCCAGGACAGCCCGGGAATCACGGCGGACCGGCTCGCCGACAAGCTCGGCGTCTCGGAGCGGGCGGCCCGGCGGTACGTCGGCATCCTCCGCGAGGCCGGCATCCCGATCGAGTCCGTACGCGGGCCCTACGGCGGCTACCGGGTGGGCCGCGGCCTGCGGCTTCCACCCCTGATGTTCAGCGCCGCCGAGGCACTCAGCCTCGTCATGGCCGTGCTCGACGGCCACCACGATGCGAGCGATCCCACCAACCCGGTCGGCAGCGCGCTCGGCAAGATCGTGCGGGCCCTCCCGGAGCCGGTGGCCGCGCAGGCCGAGGCCGTCCGCCGAACCACGGCGCCCGCTCCCGACCGGGCCGCCGCCCGGCCCGACCTCGGGACCACGGCCACCCTCGTGCAGGCCTGCTCGAACCACCGACGGGTGCGGATCGGCTACCGCTCCGAGGCCGGGTCGGAGTGGCTCAGCGAGGTCGAACCGTGGGCGGTCGTCGTCCGCCACGGCCGGTGGTACCTGCTGTGTTGGTCCGGCACCGCGGACGCCCGGCGGGCATACCGGATCGACCGGGTCCGCGCAGTGGAGGTGCTCGACGACACCTTCAGCCCACCAGCCGACCTCGACCCGGTCGCCATGCTCGAGGAGCACCTTGCCGTCGGATGGGAGTACGACGTCGAGGTCGTCATCGACGCGCCCGTCGAATCCGTGGCGCGTTGCCTCCCCCGCGCCGTCGGACGGCTCGAGCCGCTCGATCTCGAGACCAGCCGCCTGGTCGGTAGCACCAGCAATCCGGTGTGGTATGCCGAGCAGCTCGCGGCGATCCCGGCGTCGTACCGAATCGTGAAGTGCCCCGAGGTCCAGAAGGCCGCGCGCGTGCTCGGGCGGCGGCTGCTGGCGGCGGGTGAGGGTCCCTCCTGACCGGTCGACGCTGACCGACCGCGCCTGCGCCGGGAGTCCCGACGAAGTGGGCATCGGAGGAGATGCCGGGCGCCGAGTTGGGCGGCCACCATGGGGCGGCCAGGGAACCCGTTGCAGCGCAAGGGAGTTGAGCGGTGCCTACGATGCTCGGCGCGATCCGCAGGCTGATCCTCGCCCCGTCCCTTGAGGAGGTCACCTTCGCCGGTCGCGGCTTCGCGGTGACTCCCACCGACGCCACACGCGCCATGGAGGCGGTGCCGCAGGCCGTCGTGGTGGGCTTCGAGTGGGGCATCGACGGGGGCGACCTCAAGGACCTCGCGCGCAGGCTCGACATGGTGGATCCGGAGCTGCGTGGGTTCGCCTACGAGGGCGCGACGATGGCCCTCACCATCAAGGACAGCACCGGCGGCCATCGCACCCGAGAACTGCTCGACGGGCCGGGCCAGCCGCACCTGCTGCTGTCCTACATCGGCATCGGCTTCGCGATGGCGCGGCTGCCCCGGCCGCTGTGGAAGAAGATCCTGCCGGACATGCGGCCGTCGCTGTTCCACCCGACGATGAGCTGGCTGTGCGTGGACGGCTACGGCTTCGACCTGGCCTACTTCCACACCCGGAAGTGGGTCGACGAGCAGCGCGTGCCGGAGCCGTACCCCTGGCTGGGCCACCCCGAGTACTTCCCGAGGGCGGTCGACCAGGGCATCGGGCGGGCGCTGTGGTTCATCCACGGCGGCGTGCCGGACGCGACCGCCGATGGCGTGGCGCGGTTCGGCGAGCAGCGGCAGGGCGACCTGTGGGCCGGCGTCGGCCTCGCGGCGACGTTCGCCGGCGGCTGCACGGCGGAAGGCCTGGTGAAGCTGCGCGAGGCGGCGGGCACGCACCGTGCGAACCTCGGCCTCGGCTCGGTGTTCGCGTCGGTCGCGCGCACGGCGGCCGGCTTCACGCCGCAGCACTCGGCGGAGGCCCTCGCGGTCCTGGCCGGAATGTCACCGGAGGACGCGGTCCTGGTCGCGACGACCGCCCATCCGGACCCCGACGAACCCCGCACCGAGCCGCACTACGAGGCCTGGCGCGCCAGCATCCGCGCCGAACTCACCGCGCGGGCCGACCAGCCGGTCGACTGACCGCCGGCCGATCACCGCGGCGAGGTCGGGCGGTGGCTCAGTCCAGGTAGTCGCGCAGCACCTGGGATCGCGACGGGTGGCGCAGCTTCGACATGGTCTTGGACTCGATCTGCCGGATGCGCTCGCGGGTCACGCCGTAGACCTGGCCGATCTCGTCGAGCGTGCGCGGCTGGCCGTCGGTGAGGCCGAAGCGCAGGCGGACCACGCCGGCCTCCCGCTCGGACAGCGTCGCGAGCACCGACTGCAGCTGGTCCTGCAGCAGCGTGAACGACACCGCGTCCACGGCCACCACGGCCTCGGAGTCCTCGATGAAGTCGCCGAGCTGCGAGTCGCCCTCGTCGCCGATCGTCTGGTCCAGCGAGATCGGCTCACGCGCGTACTGCTGGATCTCCAGCACCTTCTCCGGCGTGATGTCCATCTCCTTCGCCAGCTCCTCCGGCGTGGGCTCGCGGCCCAGGTCCTGGAGCAGCTCGCGCTGGATGCGACCGAGCTTGTTGATCACCTCGACCATGTGCACCGGGATGCGGATGGTGCGCGCCTGGTCGGCCATCGCGCGGGTGATGGCCTGCCGGATCCACCAGGTGGCGTAGGTGGAGAACTTGTAGCCCTTGGTGTAGTCGAACTTCTCCACGGCGCGGATCAGACCGAGGTTGCCTTCCTGGATGAGGTCCAGGAACGCCATGCCGCGGCCGGTGTAGCGCTTGGCCAGCGACACCACCAGCCGCAGGTTCGCCTCCAGCAGGTGGTTCTTGGCGCGCTCGCCGTCGCGGATGATCCAGTGCAGGTCGCGGCGCAGCTGCGGGGAGAGCTTCTCGGTGGTGTCCTCCGCCTTGCGGACCCGCTCGGCGGCGTACAGGCCGGCCTCGATCCGCTTGGCCAGCTCGACCTCTTCCTCGGCGTTGAGCAGCGCGACCTTGCCGATCTGCTTCAGGTACGCGCGCACCGAGTCGGCCGACGCGGTGAGCTCGGCGTCCTTGCGCGCCTGGCGCAGCGCCTCGGACTCCTCCTCGTCCCAGACGAAGTCCTCGGAGCCGGGCCCCTTGGGGGCCTCCGCCTCGTCCTCGGCGTCGACGGTGAGGTCCTCGATCTCGACCGCGACCAGGTCACCCGCGTCGGGGGCGACGTCCAGCTCGGCGTCGAGCTCGCCCTCCAACTCCTCGGCAGGAATGTCCTCGGGGCCGGCCGGGGCATCGGAGCCCGCCTTGGCCGGCTGCTTCTTCGCCGCCGCGCCCTTCACGGCCGGCTTCTTGGCTGCCGGCTTCCTCGCCGACCTGTTTGACCCGTCCTGGGCCGCACCCGACTGCTCTGCACCCTCTTGGGAACCATCGACGATGGCCAGGTCGGCCTCGCTGTCGCGCTTCGGCTGCTTGGTGCGCGAGGCGGTCGAGGTGGTGCGTCGGGTTGCGGTGTCTGCGGCTGCCACGTAGGCCCTTTCGCGACGTTTGGTGCTCGAGTTACATCACGGCGCCGAGGCACGAAATTCCTCGGCAACCGATGGGCTGGAAAGGTGCCCGGCACTTTCTCACTTACCGGCACCGCTCCATTGTAACGAGGCCTAAGCGGTGCGACGTCGAAACCTGGCTTCGAGTCGGTCAAATCAGGCCGAGTCGATGTGTGCGGCGAGCGCGGCGCCCACGATGCCGGCGTCGTTGCGCAGCTGCGCGGCCACCAGGGGGGTGCGGTTGCCGAGCAGCGGCAACCATCTGTCGGCGTCCTTGCTGACCCCGCCGCCGACGATGATGAGGTCGGGCCAGACCAGGTTCTCCAGCACGGTGAGATACCTGGTCACACGCGGTGCCCACGTCTCATAGGAGAGGCCGAGCTCGTCCTTCACCGACGCCGCGGCGATGTCCTCGGCATCCACCCCGTCCAGCGGCACGTGGCCGAACTCGGTGTTGGGCACCAGTTCGCCGTCGGAGAACACCGCGCTGCCGATGCCGGTGCCGAACGTCAGCAGCATCACCACGCCGGACGTGCCGCGGCCGGCGCCGTAGCGCATCTCGGCCATCCCGGCGGCGTCCGCGTCGTTGAGCACCAGCACCGGCTGGCCGATGTGCCTGGTCAGCACCGCCACCGCGTCGGTGCCGATCCAGCTCTGGTCCACGTTCGCGGCCGTGCAGGCGGTGCCGTTCTTCACCACGCACGGCAGGGTCACCCCGAGCTCGTCCCGCCACTCGAACTTGGCGACGATGTCCGCCGCGACCGCGGCGACCGCATCGGGCGTGGACGGGTCCGGCGTGGCGATCCGCAGCCGCCGGCCGACGAGGGTGCCGGTGTCGAGATCGACGACGCAGCCCTTGATGCCCGAGCCACCCACGTCGATGCCGAAACCGCGGCTGCCTCCCATGCGCGGGAGCGTAGTGGCTGTGATCGGATGGGGCAGAGTAGTGGCATGCCGGACTGAGGAACATACGGTGACGACGGTGGACTACGAACAGCTGCGGTGGATCGCGGTCTCGGTGGCCGCGGAGGCCGCGGCGCTGGTGGGGCGGATGCGCGCCGGTGCGGTGACCGCCGTCGACACCAAGAGCAGCGAGACGGACGTGGTGACGGCGGCGGACACCGCGGCCGAGCGGCTGATCCGCTCCCGGCTGGCCGAGCTGCGGCCGGGGGAGCCGATGCTCGGCGAGGAGGAGGGCGGCGCCGCCGTGGACACCACGGGCGGCGTGTGCTGGGTGGTCGACCCCATCGACGGCACCGTCAACTACCTGTACGGCCTGCCGTGGTACGCGGTGTCGGTGGCGGCCAGGGTGGACGGCGTCTCGGTCGCCGCCGGCGTGGTCGAGCCCGCGTCCGGGCGGGTGTGGAGCGCCGCGCTCGGCATGGGCGCGACGCTGGACGCGCGGCCGCTGCGGGTGTCGGACTGCTCGCGGCTCGAGGTGGCGCTCATCGGCACCGGGTTCGGGTACTCGGCCAAGCGGCGGGCCTGGCAGGCGAAGCTGGCCACCGAGCTCGTCACGAGGGCCCGCGACATCCGGCGCGGCGGCTCGTGCGTGATGGACCTGTGCGCGGTGGCCGCCGGCTGGTTGGACGGCTACGTCGAGCACGGCCTCGGCCCGTGGGACTGGGCCGGCGGGACGCTGATCGCGGCCGAGGCCGGCGCCGTGGTGCGGCTGCCGACCGCCGACGGCTCGGACCCGGACGGGCTGGGTGCGGACGCCGCGCTGGTGGCCACGCCGGGCGTCGCGGACGCGCTGCGGGAGCTGGTGCAGTCGGTGGTCGCCGGGGAACGCCCTGACGGCCCGAACCGTCGCTAGCAGCGTGCGTTGGTCCGAGCGAGCGTGATCAGCGTCGGGTCGATACTTGCCGGTGGTGCGCCCTGCTGGCCACCGGACGGGTCGCTTGGCTGCGCGGCGAGCTCGGTGAGCTGCTTCAGGATCTCCTTGGCCTCGGGGCCCGCGTTCAGGTTGTCGAACTGCGCCCCGATGGCGAGGTCGACGGTGTCGTCCTCCCGCTTGTCGCGCACCAGCTCGGCGCACGGCAGCACCAGGCTCAGCGTGCGGCCGGCCGCCGACCCCGCCTCGCCGAACCGGATCTGCGCGAGGCAGTCCAGGTCGTAGTTCGGGTATACGAGATCCTGACCGGGCTCACCCGCACTGCCGAACCCGAGGTCCGCATTGAGCACGCCGGCGACCTGGGCCGCCATGCCGCGCTGGCCGTTGGCGTTGAGCACACGCACCTTCACCGCGTCGGGTGGCAGCGGCTCAACCTCGTCGAGGGCGGTCGGCGGCAGCACCTCGCCGGGCGCAGGTTGTGGCTGGGCACCGGACAGCACGCTCGTCGCCAGCTGCGGCGGCCCGCACGTGCCGTCGTCGCGCTTCTGCGCGGTGTCCAGCGTGCGAATCCACACGATCGTCGCAATCAGCCCGAGCACCATTATCAGGGCGAGCGCAGGCAGCGGCCGCCGCCGGCGGTACTGGTTCGACACTCGCCTGGCTGGCGCGGGGTCAGGCATCGTCAAGGCCTGGCCTCCTGTGCGACGGGCAGATGTTCCTCTGCGTTCGGGGTAGCGATCCGCGATGCTGGTCAGCCTAGGTGTCCAGGCATCCGACAGCTAAACGTGTCGAGACACGCTTGAGGTTGCATTGGGATCACGATGAGCGCCCAGCGGAGTTGATCGAGTGCGTATCGTCACCATGCAGATCATCGCAGCACGATCGCGGCCCGCGTGACAAGGCACGGTCGGGCCACGACGACACGCCGCCGCGAGCGCACTGCCAATCCGGCGCGACTTGGGCTACCCTCTGGCCGCTCCGGACCGCAAGCGATCCACCAGACAGAGATCTGCGTCACATCGAAGGCGGGCACAAACCGGGCGGCCCGGACGTTGTCCAGCGCACGAGAACCCGTCGAACGCAGGGGTGGGATCAAAAGACTATGGCTACCGACTACGACGCCCCGCGTCGCAGCGAGGCCGACGAACTGGCCGAGGATTCGCTGGAAGAACTCAAGGCCCGTCGCAACGAAACACAGTCCGGCGTGGTCGACCTCGACGAGGACGCCAACGCGGAGAACTTCGAGCTGCCAGGCGCCGATCTGTCCGGCGAGGAACTGACGGTCAAGGTGGTGCCGAAGCAGGCGGACGAGTTCACCTGCTCCAGGTGCTTCCTCGTGCATCACCGCAGCCGGCTCGCAGAGGAGAAGGGCGGACGCCTCATCTGCCGCGACTGCGCCTGACCGGCGCTGGCGTCATTTGCGGCGAAGCAGGTCCGCCAGCCGCTCCGGCTGGCGGACACTGAAGATCCAGTAGGGAGTCGGGTCGGCTGGGTCGGTCACGCGTACCCGCAGCATCGGCCCGATCCACGCGCGATGCAGTAGGAACGCGGCCGGGTCCAGCTCCGGCCCGAGCACCCGCCGCTTGTCCGCCTTGGCGATCACCTCGGTCTCGCCGACGAACTCGGTCGGTAGGTGCGCCTGCCCCACCCACAGCTCACCGCCATCGACGCGCACCCTCGTCCTGCCGAGCACGGTCAGCACCCCGACGGCCAGCGGCGCAAGCAGCAGGTAGGGAAGCCACGCCCTGATCCCCGGGTACCCCATGTGCACCTCCGCGGCCAGCAGCGCGGCGAGGCCCATCGCGGGCAGCCACCACCACAGCGGCACCCGCAGTCGCTCGTCGAACGCCAGCTGTCCGGCGGTGTCGGCCGGCGAGTGGTCGGTCACGGCGCTAAGGGTAGTCTCGCCGGCCGTGTCCAGATCTGGCACTGCCGACGCCACCGACCCGCCCGGTGCGGTCGAGGTCCTGTTGACCAGGCTCGACCCGGACATCGAGCTGCCGACGTACGCACACCGCGGCGATGCCGGCGCCGACCTGTCGATCACCAGCGACGTGCTGCTCGAACCGGGGGAGCGCGCCGTGGTCGGCACCGGGGTGGCGATCGCGCTGCCGCTCGGGTACGCCGCCTTCGTGCACCCGCGGTCGGGCCTCGCCGCGCGCCTCGGGCTGTCCGTCGTCAACACTCCTGGCACGATCGACGCCGGGTACCGCGGCGAGATCAGGGTGTGCCTGATCAACCACGACGTGCGGGAGCCGCTTCGCCTGCGCCGCGGTGACCGGGTGGCGCAGCTCGTGGTGCAGCGCGTCGAGCACGCGGTGTTCCGCGAGGTGGGCCTGCTGCCGGAGTCCGTGCGCGGCGACGGCGGGTACGGCTCGACCGGGGTGTCCGGCGGCCGCGACAGGGAGGACTGAGGTCTTGTTCGGACGGGGACGGCACCGCCCGCGGCGGGGTGGCCAGCGGGTCGGCGACCTGGCGGATGCGGCACGCGCGCGCCAGGAGGCGGCCTCCCGGCCGGTGGAGGGAGATACGGACGAGCCGGAGCCGGCCGACGGGCCGTTCGACGTCGAGGACGCGCCGGACGACGACGTGGCGCGGCTCGACCTGGGCTCCATCCGGCTGCCGCTGCCGGACGGCGCGCAGCTGCAGGTGGAGGTGGACCAGGCCGGCCCGGTGCGCGCCGTGCACGTGCTGACCGAGTTCGGCCAGCTCACCGTCGGCGCCTTCGCCGCGCCCCGCGGCGAGAGCCTGTGGGCCGAGGTGCGTGCCGAGATCGTCGAGCAGCTGCGGGCCGACGGCGCCCAGGTAGAGCAGCCGGCCGGCCAGTGGGGCCGCGAGGTGCACGCGGTGACCCCGCAGGTCACGCTGCGGTTCGTCGGGGTCGACGGCCCGCGATGGATGCTGCGCGGGGTGGCCGCCGCGCCGGCCGAACGCCACCCGCAGCTCGTGGAGTCGCTGTACGAGATGCTCCGCGGCACGGTGGTGGTGCGCGGCTCGGAGCCACAGCCGGTGCGCAACCCGTTGCCGCTGACCCTGCCCGAGCCGATGGCCGAGCAGCTCAAACAGGCCGCCGCGGCCCGCCAGGAGCAGCAGCGCGAATAGGGCGGCGCGAATTGGACATTCCCTTGCGTCGCACCGTTGTGGGACCGTGATGTGCCCACAACGGGTGAGTTGGGAACGGAGTGCACAGGAGACAGGCAGCATGGCAGCAGGCACCGCGAAGACTGGCACAGTGAAGTGGTTCAACGCCGAGAAGGGCTACGGCTTCATCCAGCAGGGAAACGGCGACCCCGACGTGTTCGCTCACTACTCGGCGATCCAGGCCACGGGATACCGGACTCTGAACGAGGGCCAGAAGGTTCAGTTCGAGATCACCCAAGGCCCCAAGGGGCCGCAGGCCTCGAACATCGAGGTCATCGACTGACGCCACAGTCGCGCCGGGTCGAACGGGTCGCCGGACGGCCCCGATCGGCCCGGCGTCACCGTTGCCGTTCTCGGCAACGTTCTTTGCCTGGTCCAGCGCCATCCGACGAATGACCGGCCCGCGCGCGAGCCATAGCGTGAATCGGCGGTCTGCCTGACCGATGGGTCGATTCGCGGGGTGGTGTGGCAATGGATTGAGTGTGGAATGGGGCGTAACGGCCGTCCGGCACCAATCTCCCGATCAGGTTCGGCCGTGGTTTGTCCTGGTCTGCACGGCGTACCCAGTACAGAGCGCAGATCGACCCGGTCCTGACCCCGGACGGCAGCGGTCGGCTAGTGCTGTACAAGAAGAAGCCGAAGACGCTGGGTGAGGGCATCCTGCAGGGTGGCGCAAAGGACAAGAAGGGCTACAACGCCGTCACCTACGAAAGGGAAGGGGTTCCGCGCTCCCGATTTCGCGGGCGCGCAGCCAGCCGAGCAGCGCGGCACGGCCGAGCGCATCGCGGTCGTGGCCGACGGCGGCCATCGAGGTCGTGACCAGCGCGGCGGCGGGCAGCGCGCCGGCCCAGCTTTCGGCCACCGACCGCGGGTGCAGCGGGTCGTCGGCCAGCGCGGCGATGCCGACGGGCGCGACGAGCCCGCGCAGCTCCTCCAGGGTGGGGGCGGCCGTGCTGGACGCGGCGTGCAGCGAGTCGGCCAGCGCGGCGCCGTGCCTACGCCAGGCGCGGTCCAGCTCGTCGGCCACCCAGGCGGGCGCGCCGCTGCGCACCTGCCGAAGCGTTCCCTCGATGCCGTCGCGCCGCACGCCGGCCGCGCTTGCGGCTGCCGCCAGCGCGGCCGGCGCCGGGCCAGGTTCGCCGACCCACGCCGGCAGCGCGACCAGCAGGCCGGCGCAGCGTCCCTGGTTGCGCACGACCCAGCGGGCGGCGACGTGTGCGCCGAGCGACACCCCGCCGACGAGCACGCCCGGCCCGGCGTGCTCGTCCAGCGCCAGCCGCATACCGTGCACGAGGTCGGCACCCACCCGCGGCGGCGGCGCGAGCAGCCGGATGCCCATAGCCGCCAGCGGCCGCTCGAACACGGCCGCGACGAACAGCTCGTCCGATCCGCTGCCAGGTAGCAGCACGGCGACCGTTGGTCGCTCGTCGCCCGTACGCACGCCGACAACTTTTCCTTGCTCGACACGGACTTCAGGATCCGGGGCTACCCTGGCGCGCGCGGTCCCGAGTCGGGCGGGACCCGAGCGCGGGAGAACGAGATGCATGACAGTCCTGGTGGATACCTGCGCCGCATGGTTCGCCGGTTGACCAGCGACGTCAGCGAGCTGGACGCCGACGACCTGTCCCGCAGGGCGGAAGCGTCCGGCGCCACCCGCGCCGCGGACTGCAGCTGCGGCCAGGAGGTCACCGTCCTCGGTCGACTACGCAGCGTGGAGCTGTGCCCACGCGACGCGATAGCCACCCTGGAGGCCGAGCTGTTCGACGGCACCGAGGGCGTCACGCTGGTGTGGCTCGGGCGCCGGCGCATCCCCGGCATCGAGCCGGGCCGCACCGTGCGGGCCCACGGCAGGATTGCGGTCCGCGACGGCCGCAAGGTGCTGTACAACCCGTACTACGAGCTGCAGCCGACATCCTGAGCGCCTTCCTCACACTGAGCCAGCGCGGCGATCTGACAGGATCGCCACATGCCAGACGACGCCCGCCGGCCCGCTGAGGCCGAGGCAAGCGCGGCCCCCCGGCCGGTGGAGGGAACTATCGAGCCCGACGTGCCGGAGCGCACGCCGACCATGCTCGAGCAGATGGGCGGGGTGAGCGGCCTCGTCGCGTCCGTCATCCCGATCGTGGTGTTCGTCCTGGTCAACGCGGTGTCCGGGCTCAACCCGGCGCTCGTGGCGGCGCTCGGCAGCGCGGTGGCGATCGGGTTGTGGCGGCTGGTGCGGCGCGAGGGGGTGCAGCCGGCCGTGTCCGGCGCGATCGGCGTCGGGATCAGCGCGTTCATCGCGTACCGCCTTGGCGAGGCCAAGGGGTTCTTCCTGTACGGCATCTGGGCCAGCCTCGTCTACGCGGGCGTGTTCGCCATGTCGCTGCTGGTGCGCTGGCCGCTGGTCGGTGTCATCTGGCACGGGCTGCGCGGCGACGGCCAGGTCTGGCGCGCCGACAAGCGGGTGCTGCGCGCCTACGACGTCGCCACGCTGTGCTGGGTGGTGGTGTTCACGGCCAGGTTCGTGGTGCAGCGGTGGCTCTACGACAACGACCAGACCGACGCCCTCGGCATCGCGAGGCTGGCGATGGGCCTGCCGCTGACGGCCCTTGCCCTGCTCGTCACGATCTGGGCCGCGCGCCGTGCCGCCCACTCGCCCACCCTCAGCCGGGACGACGGCACGGCCGCGCCGTAGCCCCCCAGGCGACGGCCCAGCAGGCCTCCAGCAGGCGTCCAGCGGCCTCAGCGGTCCAGGGCGGCGCGGATCTGCTGCTCCACGTCTGCGGCCGCCACGAAGAGCAGCTCGTCGCCGGCCTCCAGCGGGTCGTCGGCCTGCGGGACGATCACCCGGCCACCGCGGAGGATGGTCACGAGCTGGGCGTTGTTCGGCAGGTGCAGCGAGCTGACGGGCTGGCCGGCGAGGCCGGTGTCCTCCGGCAGGGTCACCTCGACGAGGTTGGCCTGGCCCTGGCGCAGGGTCAGCAGGCGCACCAGGTCACCGACGCTGACGGCCTCCTCGACCATGGCGGCGAGCATCCGCGGCGTGGACACCGCGACGTCCACGCCCCACGCCTCGGTGAACAGCCACTCGTTGCGCGGGTCGTTGACCCTGGCCACCACCCTGCGCACCGCGAACTCGGTCTTGGCCAGCAGGCTGACCACCAGGTTCACCTTGTCGTCGCCGGTCGCGGCGATCACCACGTCGCAGGTCTGCATGCCGGCCTCCTCCAGCGAGGCCAGCTCGCAGGCGTCGGCGTGCACCCACTCGGCGGCGTCCACGGAGCGCGGGTCGATGTTGGCCGCGGCGCGCTCGATGAGCATCACCTGGTGGTTGTTCTCGATGAGCTCGCTGGCGATCGACCGGCCGACCGCGCCGGCACCGGCGATGGCGACCCGCATGGCGCTAACTCCCCTCGGGGGGCGGCTCGGCGGCCGCGATGCTGACGTCGGTGATCGTGCCCGAGATGGCCGCCGCGTAGATCAGGTCGTCGGCCTGCACCACGGTGTCCGCCTTGGGCAGCACGCCGGTGCCGAAGCGCACGATGAACGCCACCCTGGCGTCGACCGCCTGCTCCAGCTCGCCGATCCGGCGGCCGACCCATTCCTCGTGCATCGGCAGCTGGAGCACCGCGACGGTGCCGGACGGGTCGCGCCACGCGGTCGCCACGGCGTCCGGCAGCACCATGCGCAGCAGCCGGTCGGTCGTCCACGGCACCGTCGCCACCGTCGGGATGCCGAGCCGCTCGTAGACGGCGGCGCGCTTGGCGTCGTAGATCCTGGCGACCACGTGCTCGACGCCGAAGTTCTCCCTGGCCACCCGCGCGGAGATGATGTTGGAGTTGTCGCCGCTGGACACCGCGGCGAAGGCGTCGGCCCGCTCCACACCGGCCTCGATCAGTACTTCGCGGTCGAAGCCCATGCCGACGACCTGCTGGCCGTGGAAGTCGCTGCCGAGCCGGCGGAACGCCTGCACGTCCCGGTCGATGACCGCGACATCGTGCCCGAGCCGCTCGAGTGCGACCGCGAGCGAGGACCCGACCCGGCCGCAGCCCATGATGACAACGTGCAAACTGCCACTCCCTTGGTCCCGGAGGTTGTCGCAGAGCGGGTCGCAGAGCGCTAGCACCGTACCGCCGCGCCGAACGTCGGGCGGCACCGGCTCGGGCGGGCTCGGGCATAGGCTTCCGTCGTGTCGAAGGTCACCACAGCGGCCAAGCGCCTGCTGGTAGGTCAGCCGTTCCGCAGTGATCGCCTGCCCCAGACGCTGCTGCCCAAGCGGATCGCGCTGCCGGTGTTCGCGTCCGACCCGGTGTCCAGCGTCGCCTATGCGCCCGAGGAGATCCTCCTGGTGCTGTCGCTCGCCGGTGCGGCCGCGTACGTCTACAGCCCGTGGGTCGCGCTGATGGTGGCCCTGGTCATGACCGCCGTGGTGGCCTCGTACCGGCAGAACGTGCGGGCCTACACCTCCGGCGGCGGCGACTACGAGGTCGCGACCGTGAACCACGGGCCGAAGTGGGGCCTGGTCGTGGCGAGCGCGCTGCTGGTCGACTACGTGCTCACGGTGGCGGTGTCGATCGCATCGGCCGCGGCCAACATCGGCTCGGTCATCCCGTTCGTCGGCGCCCACAAGGTGGAGTTCGCGGTCGGCGCGATCCTCGTGCTGGCCGCGATGAACCTGCGCGGCGTGCGCGAGTCCGGCACCGCGTTCGCCATCCCCACCTACGCGTTCGTGGTCGGGATGCTCGCCATGATCGCCTGGGGAATGATCAGGGTGTTCGTGCTGGGGCACGAGGTGCGCGCCGAGAGCGCCGACTTCCGGCTGGTCGAGGATGGCGAGCACCTGGCCGGCATCGGCCTCGCGTTCCTCGTGCTGCGGGCGTTCTCGTCGGGCAGCGCCGCGCTCACCGGCGTCGAGGCGATCAGCAACGGGGTGCCGGCGTTCCGCAAGCCCAAGGGCCGAAACGCGGCGAGCACGCTGCTGGCGATGGGCATGCTCGCCATCACGATGTTCCTCGGCCTGATCATGCTGGCCAGGCTGACCGGCGCGAAGCTCGCCGAGTACCCGAAGACCCAGCTGGTGAACGCGCCGGACGGCTACGAGCAGAAGACGCTGATCGCCCAGCTGGCCAACGCGGTGTTCGCCGGCTTCCCGCCGGCCACCTGGTACGTGATCTTCTTCACCGGCATGATCCTGGCGCTGGCCGCCAACACGGCGTTCAACGGCTTTCCCGTGCTGGGGTCGATCCTGGCCCAGGACCGGTACCTGCCGCGCCAGCTGCACACCCGCGGGGACCGGCTGGCGTTCTCCAACGGGATCGTCTTTCTGGCCGGTTCCGCGGCGCTGCTGGTGGTGGTCTTCGACGCCGGCGTGACGCGGCTCATCCAGCTCTACATCGTCGGCGTGTTCGTCTCGTTCGTGCTGAGCCAGAGCGGGATGGTGCGGCACTGGAACCGGCTGCTGCGCACCGAGGAGAACGTGGACGTCCGCCGCCGGATGCGGCGCTCCCAGGCCATCAACGCGTTCGGGTTCACGATGACCGCGGCCGTGCTGATCGTGGTCCTGGTGACCAAGTTCGTGCACGGCGCGTGGATCGCCATCGCCGCGATGGTGTTGATCTACGCGCTGATGACCGCGATCCGGCGGCACTACGACCGGGTGGCCGCCGAGCTCGCGGCCGGCGACACGGACACCGTGCTGCCGTCGCGCAACCACGCGATCGTGCTGGTGTCGAGCCTGCACCTGCCGACCCGGCGGGCCGTGTCCTACGCCAGGGCCACCCGGCCGGACGTGCTGGAGGCGGTGACCGTCAACGTCGACGACGCGGCCACCAGGGCGCTGGTGCGGGCCTGGGAGCAGGCGGACATCCCGGTGCCGCTCAAGGTCGTCGAGTCGCCGTACCGCGAGATCACCCGGCCGGTGCTGGACTACGTCAAGCGCGTCCGCCGCGACTCGCCGCGCGACGTGGTCACGGTGTTCATCCCGGAGTACGTGATGGGGCACTGGTGGGAGCAGTTGCTGCACAACCAGAGCGCGCTGCGGCTCAAGGGGCGCCTGCTGTTCACCCCGGGCGTGATGGTGACGAGCGTGCCGTGGCAGCTGCGCTCCTCGGCCGGGGTGCGCGACCACGACGGCTATGCGCCGGGGGCCGTGCGGCGCGGGCTGGACACCTCCGACCGGCAGCCCGACGGCCGCCCGCCGCCGTCGTGACCACCTCGTGGACGGGTCGTGAGCTGGAGCTCGACGTCGGGCCGGTGGCACACGGCGGGTTCTGCGTCGCCCGCTGGGAGGGGCGTGTGGTGTTCGTCCGGCACGCACTGCCGGGGGAGCGGGTGCTCGCGCTGGTCACCGAGGACCGCGGTGGCTCGTTCTGCCGGGCCGACGCGGTGGATTTGCGCAAGGCCGCGCCGGACCGGGTGCAGCCGCCGTGCCCGGTGGCCGGCGCGGGTGGTTGCGGCGGCTGCGACTGGCAGCACGCCTCGGCGTTCGCGCAGCTGTCGCTGAAGGCGTCGGTCGTGCGCGAGGCGCTGGCCAGGATCGCCGGGCTGGACGTGCCGGTGGAGGTGGAGCCGCTGCCCGGTGGCCTGCTCGGCTGGCGGACCAGGGTGCAGCTCGCCGTCGGGCCCGACGGGCGTGCCGGGCTGCACGTGCACCGCAGCCCGCGGGTGGTGCCGCTCGCCGACTGCCCGCTGGTCGTGCCGGGCACGCTGCCGCCAGTGCTGTCCGCGACGTGGCCGCCGGGGGGCACGGTCGAGGTGGTGCGCGACGGGGACGGCTCGGTGCACGTCGCCGCGGTGGTGGCCGGCCGCCACCGCGGCGTCCGCGGCACCGGAGTGGCCATGCACCATGCCGCGGGGCGCCGCTGGCAGGTGTCGACTGACGGGTTCTGGCAGGTGCACCCCGCGGCGGCGGACGCGCTGGCGGCCGCCGTCGGCGCCTGGACCGACGCGCCGGCCGGCGGCCTGGCCTGGGACCTGTACGGCGGGGTGGGGCTGTTCGCGGCCGGGCTGGCCGCCCAGGTCGGGCCGGCCGGGTCGGTGGTCGTGGTGGAGGCTTCGCGCGGCGCGGTCGCGGACGGTGCAGCCAACCTGGCCGACCTGCGGCAGGTCAGCCTGCGGGCCGGCAGGGTGGAACGGGTGCTGCTGTCGCTGCCAGGGCGGCCCGACGTGGTGGTCGTCGACCCGCCGCGGCGTGGCCTCGGCCGCCCGCTGGCGCACGCGATCGCCGACCGCGGACCGGCCAGGGTCGTGCACGTCGCGTGCGACCCGGCCGCCCTCGCCAGGGACGTGGCCGCGTTCGCCGACCGCGGCTACCGGCTGGCGGGCCTGCGCGCGTTCGACGCCTTCCCGATGACCCACCACGTCGAGTGCGTCGCCCTGCTCACCACCTGACGCCGCAGCCGTCTCCGTAGACTGGCCGCCATGCCGACTTCGCTGCTGGACACGGTGCGTGGCCCCGACGACGTCAAGCGGATGTCACACGACGAGCTGGCCGAGCTCGCCGGGGAGATCCGCGAGTTCCTCGTGGACACGGTATGCCGCACCAGCGGCCACCTCGGCCCCAACCTCGGGGCCGTCGAGCTGACGCTCGCCGTGCACCGGGTATTCGATTCGCCGCACGACGCGATCGTGTTCGACACCGGTCACCAGGCGTACGTGCACAAGCTGGTCACCGGCCGCCGCGAGGGCTTCGACCTGCTGCGCAAGCGCGGCGGCCTGTCCGGCTACCCGAGCAGGGCGGAGAGCGAGCACGACCTGGTGGAGAACAGCCACGCGTCGACCGCGCTGTCCTACGCCGACGGGCTGGCCAAGGCGTTCGCGCTCACCGGCCAGCGCAGGCACACGGTGGCGATCGTCGGTGACGGCGCGCTGACCGGTGGCATGTGCTGGGAGGCGCTGAACAACATCGCGGCCGGCAAGGACCGCCCGCTGGTGATCGTCGTCAACGACAACGGCCGCTCCTACTCGCCGACGATCGGCGGGCTGGCCGACCACCTGGCCTCGCTGCGCCTCAAGCCGCAGTACGAACGCACCCTGGAGCGCGGCAAGCAGGCGCTGCAGCGCACGCCGGTGGTCGGCGGCGCGCTCTACGCCGGCCTGCACGCGGCCAAGCTCGCGATGAAGGACGCGCTGGCGCCGCAGGTGATGTTCTCCGACCTCGGGCTGAAGTACTTCGGCCCGGTCGACGGCCACGACACGCCCGCGCTGGAGTCGGCGTTGCGCCGCGCGAAGGCGTTCGGCGGCCCGGTGATCGTGCATGCGGTCACCCGCAAGGGCAAGGGCTACCCGCACGCGGAGAACCACGAGGCCGACCAGATGCACGCGATCGGCAGGATCGACCCGGCGACCGGGCGGGCGGCCGGCGGCTCCGCCCGGAGCTGGACGTCGGTGTTCTCCGACGAGCTGGTGCGCATCGGCGGGCAGCGGCCGGACATCGTGGCGATCACCGCGGCCATGCTCGGCCCCACCGGCCTGGACGCCTTCGCCAACGCGTACCCGGCGCGCTGCTTCGACGTCGGCATCGCCGAGCAGCACGCGCTCACCTCGGCGGCGGGCCTCGCGATGGGCGGGCTGCACCCGGTCGTCGCGGTGTACTCGACGTTCCTCAACCGGGCCTTCGACCAGCTGCTGATGGACGTGGCGCTGCACCGCCAGGCCGTCACCCTGGTGCTGGACCGGGCCGGCGTGACCGGCGAGGACGGCGCCAGCCACAACGGCATGTGGGACCTGTCCATCCTCGGCGTGGTGCCGGGCATCCGGGTCGCGGCGCCGCGGGACGCCGACACCCTGCGCGAGGAGCTGCACGAGGCGGTGCAGATGACCGGCGGGCCGAGCGCGGTGCGCTTCCCCAAGGGCGCGGCGCCGGAGCCGGTGCCGGCCATGGAGCGGGTCGGCGGTGTCGACGTGCTGCGCCGACACGGGTCCGAGGACGTGCTGCTGGTCGCCGTCGGCGCGTTCGCCGGGCTCGCGCTGGACGCCGCGGACCGGCTGGCCGACCAGGGCATCGGCGTGACGGTCGTCGACCCGCGGTGGGTGGTGCCGGTGCCGCCGGCGCTCATCGAGCTGGCGGCGGCCCACCGGCTGGTGGTCACGGTCGAGGACGGCGGCCGGCACGGCGGGTTCGGCTGGGCGCTGGCCGCCGCGCTGCGCGATGCGAACCTCGACGTGCCGCTGCGCGACATCGGCATCCCGCAGCGGTTCCTGGACCACGCGCTGCGCCCCGAGGTGCTGGCCGAGCTCGGCCTGACCGCGCAGGACGTGGCGCGCCGCGTCATCGAGTGGGCGTCCGGCAGGCTCGGTGCCGCCGACGAGCGGGTGGACCGCCCGCTGGATTGCTAGGACGCGGTGCGGACCCAGTCGTGGGCCCGCCGGCCGGCGAGCTGTGTCAACGTGTGGCGCAGCTCGTTGGGCGCGAACTCGTGCGGGCTCTGCCAGACCAGGGCGAACACCCCGGCGGTGATGAGCTCGGCGGCCAGGCGTTCCCTGGTGATGTGGTGGGCCTTGCCGTAGACCAGCCAGCCCAGCGTCTCGTGCAGCTCGCACAGCGCGTCCCGGTCGCCGGCCCGGATCCGCATGAGGAGGGCGGGCGCTCCGTCGGCGACGATCGACAGGCTTGCGCTCGATAAGCCTGCGCTCGATACTCGGGCGTCCAACGCCATGCGGCGCTCCTGTCCTCGGCCAGACACGGGCCGGTGTGTTGGTGCGCCCAAGGCGACGCCGACTTGGCTGCCGGCGTGCGAGACGCCCTCGGTAACACCGACCTTACGCCGCGAGCGGCGATCCGCGACCGGGTTGCCGCGCATGTGGCACCGTAGAAGACGTGCGGATTCTGGTTGTCGAGGACGAGCAGCCGTTGGCCGATGCGATCGCCCGCGGGCTGCGGCGCGAGGGCATGGCCGTCGACGTCGCCTACGACGGTGACGCCGGGCATGAGAAGGCGGCGATCACCCGGTACGACGTGGTGGTGCTCGACCGCGACCTGCCCGGCATGCCGGGCGACCAGCTGTGCCGGGAGATCGTCGCGGCCAGCTCGCCGACGCGGGTGATCATGCTGACGGCCAGCGGCACGGTCGCCGACCGGGTGTCCGGGCTGTCCATGGGCGCCGACGACTACCTGGCCAAGCCGTTCGCGTTCCCGGAGCTGGTGGCCAGAGTGCGGGCGCTGGGCCGGCGCTCCACCCCGGCGACGCCACCGGTGCTGACCGCGGCCGACGTGCGGCTGGACCCGGCGAAGCGCACGGTGATCCGCGGCGAGCGGCCGGTCGAGCTGACCCGCAAGGAGTTCGGCGTGCTCGAGGTGCTGCTGAGCGCGGGTGGGGCGGTGGTCAGCAGCGAGGACCTGCTGGAACGCGTGTGGGACGAGAACGCCGACCCGTTCACCACGACCGTGCGGGTGACCGTGATGACGTTGCGCAAGAAGCTCGGGGATCCGGCGGTGATCGAGACCGTGGTCGGCTCCGGCTACCGGGTGCCAGCCGCCGATGCGGACTGACCCAGCCGCCGGCGTGCCCTCGCGGCGCGGCCCCGGCCTGCGCCTGCGGCTGACGCTGCTGGCCACCGGGCTGGTCGCCGCGGTCAGCGGGCTGCTGCTGTGGCTGGGCTGGGTGCTGGTCGGCGCGGTGGTGTCCGCGGTGCCGGAGCTACCGCCCGGGACGACGGTGCGGGTGCGCGGCGTGGACGTGGACGCCGCGCAGCTCGGTGAGGCGCTGGGCAGGGCCGCCCGCTCCGACGTGCTGCGCGCCGGCGTACTGGCGTTCCTGCTGGTGGTGACGGCCACCGCGGTGGTGGCGTGGGTGATCACGGGGCAGGTGCTGCGGCCGCTGCACGACGTCACGGCGACCGCGCGCCGGCTGTCGGCCGAGTCGCTCGGCGAGCGCATCGCGCTGGCCGGGCCGCGCGACGAGGTGGCCGAGCTGGCCGACACCTTCGACGCCATGCTCGACCGGCTGCAGGCCGCCTTCGAGTCGCAGCGCCGCTTCGTGGCCAACGCCAGCCACGAGCTGCGCACGCCGCTGACCGTGATGCGCACCGAGGTCGACGTCACCCTCGCCGACCCGGCCGCCGACGTGGCCGAGCTGCGCCGGATGGCCGAGGTCGTCCGGCAGGCCACCGAGCGGGCCGACGGCCTCGTCGAGGGGTTGCTCACGCTGGCGCACACCGAGTCCGCCGGCATCGCCCTGCGCGAGCCGGCCGACCTCGCGCTGGCCGCGAAGACCGCGGTCGCCGCGGTCAGCTCGGAGGCGGCCGCCCGCCAGGTGCGGATCGCGGTCGAGGGCGGGCCGGCCCCGGTGCTCGGCGATCCGGCGCTGCTCGACCGGGTGGCCGGCAACCTGCTGGAGAACGCCGTGCGGCACAACGTGGACGGCGGGTGGGTGTCGGTCTGCGCGGCCGGCGATGCGGCCGGCAGCTCGTTGTGCGTCACCGGCAGCGGTGCCGTGGTGCCACCGGAGCGAGTCGCCGAGCTCTTCGAGCCGTTCCGCCGCGGCGTGCCGGACCGCACCAGCGGCGGCGCCGGCCTCGGCCTGTCCATCGTCCGCGCGGTCGTGCAGGCGCACGGCGGCACCGTGCACGCCGAGCCCGTGCCCGGCGGCGGCCTTGCCGTCACGGTCCTGCTGCCACCCGGCTGAGCGTCAGGTCGATACGTTCAGGGCGGCGGACAGCGCGTCGGTGGTGAGCTCGCGCTGCCAGTCACGGGCGCCACCGGCCTGCAGCGCCTCGGCTACGGCCGGCGGTGCGGCGCCGTCCGGTGGCTGCCAGCACAGCCGGCGGACCAGCTCCGGCGAGAGCAGGTTCTCCACCGGCAGCCGGTGCTGCTCGGCCAGCGCGGTGAGCGCCGCCCTCGCCGCCGCGAGCCGCGCGGCCGCTGCCGGGTCCTTGTCCGCCCACCGGCTGGGCGGCGGCGGACCTCCCGTGTTCGGGTTGACCTCGGGCAGCTCCGCCCGCGGCATGGACCTCGCCCGTTCCAGCGCGTCGGACCAGACCTGCGCGAGGCGCCGTTGGGCGCGGCCCCGGAATACCGGCAGCCTGACCAGATCGGCAGCCGTCCTGGGATCGGCGACCGCGGCCTCCACGATGGCCGCGTCCGGCAGCACCCGGCCAGGCGCCAGGTCACGGCGGGCCGCCAGGTCGTCGCGCACCTGCCACAGCTCTCGGACGGCGGCGAGCTGGCGTGCCCGGCGGACCCGGTGGATGCCGGAGGTCCGCCGCCACGGCTCCGCGCGCGGCGACGGCGGCGGGGCCAGCCGCACCGCCTCGAACTCCTGCAGGGCCCAGTCGAGCTTGCCCTGCGCGCTGAGCTCGTCCCACAGCGCGTCGCGCAGCGGCAGCAGCAGCTCCACGTCGAGCGCGGCGTAGGTCAGCCAGTCCTGCGGCAACGGCCGCACCGACCAGTCCGCGGCACCGTGCCCCTTGCGCAGCTGGAAGCCGAGCACCCGCTCCACGATGGCCGCCAGCCCCACCCGCTCGAAGCCGGCGAGCCGCCCGGCCAGCTCGGTGTCGAACAGCCGGCTTGGCCGCAGCCCGAGCTCGGCAAGGCACGGCAGGTCCTGCGAGGCGGCGTGCACGACCCACTCCGGGCCGGCCAGCGCGTCCGCCAGCCGGCCGAGCCCAGAGGAGACGCCCAGCGGGTCGACCAGTACGGTGCCGGTCGGATCCCGGCGCAACTGCACCAGGTAGGCCCGCTGGGCGTAGCGGTAGCCGGAAGCCCGCTCGGCGTCGACCGCGATCGGGCCGGCGCCGAGGGCAAGCTCACCCGCCGCCGCGGCTAGCGCCGCGTCGTCGGACACCACGGGCGGAACCCCACCCGAAGGTGCAAGCAGCGGTGTGGGTTGGGTCAGCGCCTCATCGCTCAGCGGATGACCCCGGCACGCATTGCCAGGGCGACCATCTGAGCTCGATCACCGGTACCCAGC
>Ga0299913_10000215_pt1 | contig 32180 bp, 44 predicted proteins | sample RVTome_9_FD_201360 | JGI IMG/M metagenome (GOLD analysis project Ga0299913, IMG submission 201360) | Soil microbial communities from uranium-contaminated site in the Upper Colorado River Basin, Wyoming, United States - RVT155D38 (version 2) ... | reverse complement strand
GTACGGACTGAAGGCGCTCGATCGCGGCTGGATCACCAACCGCCAGATTGAGGCCGCCCGAGTCGCGATGACCCGCAAGATCAAGCGCGGCGGCAAGGTCTGGATCAACGTCTTCCCCGACAAGCCGGTGACCAAGAAGCCCGCCGAGACGCGGATGGGTTCCGGTAAGGGCAATCCCGAGGGCTGGGTCGCCGTGGTGAAGCCCGGCAAGGTGATGTTCGAGCTCGCCGGGGTGCCAGAGGCCCTGGCGAAGGACGCGATGCGGCTCGCCGGGCACAAGCTGCCGATTCGGACGAAGTTCGTCTACCGCGAGGGCGCGGAGCAGCAGTGATGAAGGCTTCAGAGGCGCACAACCTGAAGGACGACGAGCTCCTTGACCGGATCAAGCAGACCCGGGAGGAGCAGTTCGCCCTCCGCCTCCAGCACGCCACCGGCGAGCTCGAGAACACCGCCCGCCTCACCGAGGTGCGACGGGATGTGGCTCGCCTGCTGACGGTGGCCAAGGAGCGGGGAATCGATCTTGAACAAGAGCTGAGGGTTTGATGACAGACGAGGAAAACAAGGACCAGCAGGAAGAGACCCAGGCAGAGGAGCCGAAGGCCGAGGAGACCCAGGCCGAGGAGACCCAGGCCGAGGAGATCCCTGCCGAGGAGCCTCAGGCCGAGGCCGAGGCCGAGGATGCTCCCGCCGAGCAACCGGCGGAAGAGACTCCCGCCGCGGAGGGTAAGCCTGCCCCTGCTGAAGGTGGCACCGATGAGATGGAGGGCCTCGAGTGGAAGGCCCGCCGCCGCCTCGAGCGCTCGCGTCGCTCGGGGGAGCCCGGTCCCCGGCAGAGCCCCGAGGAGCGCGCCGCCGCGCGGCGCGAGGCCCGCAAGCTGGCCGCGAAGCGGCGGTCCTCCTACCGGACCAAGAAACGAGGCAAGCGGGAGGCCGGTACCGGCACCCCGCCCGTCGAGCGGCGCTCCGCCGGTCGGAAGGTCAGGCAGGGAAGGGTGGTCTCGAGCAAGCCCGACAAGACGATCACCGTCCAGATCGAGGTCGCCCGCCGCCATCCGCAGTACGAGAAGATCGTCCGCCGGAGCCGCACCCTGCACGTCCACGACGCGCAGAACGAGGCTGGCGAGGGCGACCTGGTTCGGGTTGTCGAGACCCGCCCGCTGTCGCGCACGAAGCGCTGGCGGCTGGTCGAGATCCTGGAGAAGGCGAAGTAGGCACCGATGATCCAGCAGGAATCGAGATTGAGAGTGGCCGACAATTCGGGGGCCCGCGAGATCCTCTGCATCCGCGTCAAGGGCGGATCGGATCGCCGCTACGCTCGGATCGGTGACGTGATCACCGCCACCGTCAAGCAGGCGACCCCGCACGGCGGCGTCCGCAAGGGCGAGGTGGTCGAGGCGGTCATCGTCCGCACCCGCAAGCAGCTCGGCCGCGGCGATGGCACCTACATCGCCTTCGACGAGAATGCGGCGGTCCTGATCGATCCCCAGGGCGTCCCCCGCGGCACCCGGATCTTCGGCCCGGTCGCCCGGGAGCTCCGCGAGCGGAACTTCATGCGAATCGTCTCCCTCGCTCCGGAGGTTCTCTGATGGGACGCACGATGAGAGTCCGCAAGGACGACAACGTGATCGTGATCGGCGGCAAGGACCGCGGCAAGACCGGCCGGGTGATCCGCACGGACCCAAAGAAGGGCTATGTCTTCATCGAGGGCCTCAACATGGTCAAGCGCCACCAGCGCCCGCGCTCCGTCAAGGACGCGCAGAAGGGCGGCGAGGTCGGCGGGATCATCGAGAAGGAGGGCCCGATCCACGTCTCGAACGTGATGCTCCTCGACGCCCAGGACAACAAGCCGACGCGGGTGCGCGTCGAGCGCAGCGGAGGCAAGCGCAAGCGACTCGCGGCGCGGACCGGAAGGGATCTGGACTGATGGAAGCCAAGGCAATCGAACAGCAGAAGCAGGCGGCTCCGCCGCCGCGACTGCGCGAGCTCTATGAGCAGGAGGTGAAGCCCGCCCTGATCAGGCGGTTCGGCTACTCCAGCCCGATGGCCGTGCCGACCCTGGAGAAGATCACGCTCAACATGGGGATCGGCGAGGCGAAGCAGAACACCCAGATGCTCGAGGCCGCCACCGAGCAGCTCGCCACGATCGCCGGCCAGCTCCCCAGCGTCCGCCGGGCGAAGAAGTCGGTTGCCTCGTTCAAGGTCCGCGAGGGCATGCCCGTCGGGGTCGCGGTCACCCTCCGCCGCGCCCGGATGTGGGAGTTCCTCGATCGCCTGACCTCGATCGCGGTGCCCCGGATCCGCGACTTCCGCGGTCTCAGCCCGCGCTCATTCGACGGGCGCGGCAACTACTCGATGGGCATCCGCGAGCAGATCATCTTCCCCGAGATCGACTACGACTCGATCGATGAGGTCCGCGGCCTCGACGTGACGATCACGACGACGGCCGAGACCGACGAGGAGGCGTTCTCCCTCCTCGATGGGCTCGGGATGCCCTTCTCCGCGGAGGGCCGTCCCGGCGAGGCCGACGCCGAGGCGGAGGCGGAGGAGGAGCGCCGCAAGGAGGAGGCGCGCCAGCGCGCCGAGGCCGAGGCGGCAGCCCTCGAGCAGCTCAAGGAGGAGAACCCCGAGGCGTACGAGAAGCCCGTCCGCGCCGAGGAGGAGGAAGAGGCCGAGGGGGCCGAGGCAGAGGGCCGCCGTATTGCTGGCGAGGAGCCAGGCACCGAGGGTGCCGGCGGCGGGAACCAGCCGGAGAGCAAGCAGGAACGACAAGGAGACTGATGGCGAAGACCTCACAAAGGGTGCGGCAGCGCCGCGACCCGAAGTTCAAGACCCGTGGGTATCACCGCTGCCGGCGCTGCGGCCGGCCCCGCGCCTATTTCCGCAAGTTCGGCCTCTGCCGGATCTGTCTGCGCGATGCGGCGCACCGCGGTTACGTGCCCGGAATGACCAAGTCAAGCTGGTAACGATGCTCACCGATCCAATCTCCGACTACCTGAACCGGATCCGCAACGCGCTCCAAGCCGAGCACGAGGAGGTGGAGATCCCCGCCTCCCGGCTGAAGCGTGAGATGACGCGCATCCTCAAGGAGCAGGGCTACATCACCGACTTCACCGTCGAGCCGGGCAGGGTGGGCGAGGTGATCAAGGTGCGGCTTCGCTATACCGAGGATCGCGACCCCGTGATCAGCGGGATGGACCGCGTCTCGAGGCCGGGCCGGCGCCGCTACGTACCCAAGGAGGACGTCCCGCGCGTCTTCGGTGGGATGGGCACGACGATCATGTCGACTTCGAGGGGCGTGATGACCGGTCACGAGGCAAAGCAGCGAGGCGTGGGCGGCGAGGTCGTCGCGCACGTCTGGTGATCCACCTACGGAACTCGAGATGAGCCGAATCGGAAAGAAGCCAATCCAGATCCCCGAGGGCGTCGAGATCGACCTCCAGCCGGGCGCCGTCAAGGTGAAGGGCCCGAAGGGGGAGCTCAGCCAGGACGTGAATCGCGACATCAAGGTCGCGATCGACGACGGCACCCTGACCGTCGACCGCCCAACGAACCGGGGGGAGCACCGCGCGCTGCACGGCCTCACCCGGAGCCTGATCGCGAATATGGTCGAGGGCGTCACCGAAGGCTTCGAGCGCCGCCTCGAGATCCAGGGAGTCGGCTATCGGGCCCAGCTCAAGGGCAAGGCCCTCGAGATGTCGCTGGGCTACTCACACCCGGTGACGATCCAGGCGCCCGAGGGGATTGAGTTCGAGGTCCCGCAGCCCACCGAGGTGGTCGTGCGGGGAATCGACAAGCAGCTCGTCGGCGAGACCGCCGCGCGGATCCGCAAGAGCCGGCCGCCCGAGCCGTACAAGGGCAAGGGCGTCCGTTACGCGGGTGAGCACGTCGCCCGCAAGGTCGGGAAGAGGGCTTAGCCATCACAGTCCTCACGAAGCCGCAGAAGAGGCTCCGCCGCCGTCGGCGGGTACGCGCGCGGATCCGCGGGAGCGCCGAGCGCCCCCGGCTATCGGTCTACCGCTCGAATCGCGGCGTGTTCGCGCAGCTGATCGACGACGACGCGGGCAAGACGCTCGCCTCCGTGTCTTGGACCGAGCCTGAGCTTCGCAAACTCGGATCGATGGAGCAGGCGAAGCGCGTCGGACAGCTGCTCGCCGAGCGAGCCAACGGGGCCGGGATCGAGACCTGCGTGTTCGACCGGGCCGGATACCGCTTCCACGGGCGCGTCGCGGCGATTGCCGAGGGCGCCCGAGAGGGGGGCCTCAAGTTCTGATGACCGACTTCATACGTCCGCTACCTTCACCTACTTCATGGCTGTAGAGACCGTCTCACCCAAGGGCCTCGATCTCCAGGAGCGCGTGATCGAGATCAACCGAGTCGCCAAGGTCGTCAAGGGCGGCCGGCGTTTCTCGTTCACCGCCCTCGTCGCCGTCGGCGATGAGGACTCCGTCGTCGGGATCGGTTACGGCAAGGCCCGCGAGGTTCCCCTCGCGATCCAGAAGGCGGTGGAGGACGCCCGCAAGAACCTGATCCGGGTTCCCAAGTACGGGCAGACGATCACCCACCGCGTGATCGGGCGATTCGGGGCGGGCCATGTGGTCCTGCGGCCGGCGAGCCCCGGTACCGGCGTGATCGCCGGAGGCGGTGTCCGCGCCGTGCTCGAGCTCGGGGGGGTCCGCGACGTGCTGACCAAGAGCATCGGGACCCAGAACCCGATCAACCTCGTCAAGGCAACGATGGAGGGGCTCCACATGCTCCGCAAGCCGGAGGACGTCGCGAAGCTGCGCGGCCTCTCCGTGCGGGAGGTACTCGGCGTCGGCAAGGGCGATGGCGCCGCGGAGGAGACGAACGGCAAGGCCGAAGCTCCCGCGCCGGTGAGCGAGGAGGCAACCGCCGAGGCCCCGAAGGCCCCTGAGGGCCCCGAGGAGACTCAGTGATGGCCGACGTCCAGATCAAGCAGGTCCGCTCGTCGAACGGCGCCTCGGCCGCGCAGCGCGAGACGCTGCAGGCGCTTCGCCTCGGCCGGATCGGTCGCGAAGCCAAGCACGCCGATACCCCCCAGCTTCGAGGGATGGTCCGCGCCGTTGACCACCTCGTCGAGGTGTCCGGTGGCTGACGAGGCGAAGGTCGGGCTCCACTCGCTGAAGCCGGCGCCGGGCTCGCGCAAGAGCCGCAAGCGGATCGGGCGTGGCGGCGGCTCCGGTCTGGGCAAGACCTCCGGTCGCGGACACAAGGGCGCGGGTGCGCGCTCCGGCAACAAGCGGAAGACCGCCTACGAGGGGGGCCAGAACCCCGTTCACATGCGGATGCGCAAGCTGCGTGGGCCGCACAAGAAGATGTCGATGCCGTTCGAGAAGTTCCGGACGCGGACCCAGCCGGTCAACCTCTCCGACCTCGACGAGCACTTCAAGTCCGGTGACGAGGTGACCCCAGAGTCGCTCCGCTCCGCCGGGCTCGCCAAGCGGCGCCACCCGGTCAAGGTTCTCGCTCGCGGCGATCTCTCGAAGAAGCTCACGGTGAGGGTCCACGCCTTCAGCGTCCAGGCGAAGGAGAAGATCGAGGCCGCCGGCGGCACCTGCGAGGTGATCGAGCCGGCGCCGCCGCCGGAGAAGAGCGAGGCCACCTCCTAAGTGCTTCAGACGGTTCTCAACGCCTTCACCGTCCAGGAGATCCGCAAGAAGCTCCTGTTCACGGCGGCGATCTTGGCGCTCTACCGGCTCGGCGCGTACATCCCTTCCCCAGGAGTCGATGCCGAGGCGATCAAGGACGGGATCGACAACGTCGGCGGCGGGGACATCCTCGGCTTCCTCAACCTGTTCTCGGGCGGCAGCCTGGAGCGGTTGTCCCTGTTCGCGCTCGGGATCATGCCCTACATCACGGCGTCGATCATCCTGCAGCTCCTCACGGTGGTCGTGCCCTCCCTGGAGCGCCTGCAGAAGGAAGGGGAGGTCGGCCAGCAGAAGATCACCCAGTACACGCGCTACCTGACCGTGGCCCTGGCCTTTGCCCAGTCGATCGGCTACGTCTTCCTGTTCACCTCGCAGAGCTTCGGCGGCACGGACGTGATCGCCGGCGAGCGGACGGGCGCAAAAGTCTTCCTGATCGTGCTCACGCTGACGGCGGGTTGCACCGTGCTGATGTGGATGGGCGAGTTGATCACCCAGCGCGGGATCGGCAACGGGATCTCGCTGATGATCTTCGCCTCGATCGTCGCCGGGCTCCCCAATGGAATCTCCGCGTGGTGGACCAACCCCGATCAGGTCTTCGTCGTGATGATGCCCTTCATCGCCCTCGCCGTGATCGTCGCGATCGTCTACGTCCAGGAGGGCCAGCGCAGGATTCCGGTGCAGTACGCGAAGCGAGTCGTGGGGCGCCGAATGACATCCGGCGGGTCGACCTACCTACCGCTGCGCGTGAACATGGCCGGGGTCATCCCGGTGATCTTCGCCGCCTCGATCATGGCCTTCCCGCCGACCGTCGGACAGCTGATCAACACGCCGGTGGCGCTGGACTTCGCGGCGTTCTTCGGCCCGGACCGCTGGGCCTACGTCGTCGGCGAGGTCTTCTTCATCATCATCTTCACCTACTTCTACACCGCGGTCACCTTCAACCCGGTGGACCAGGCGGACAACCTGAAGAAATACGGCGGCTTCATCCCCGGGGTTCGTCCCGGGCGACCGACCGCCGAGTATCTGGACAGAATCCTGTCCAGGCTCACCTTCCCCGGCGCGCTCTATCTGGGTGCGGTCGCGGCGCTGCCGACGATCCTGATCAGTCAGACGTCGGCCAACTTCTTCTTCGGCGGAACCTCGATCCTGATCGTCGTGGGCGTGGCCCTCGACACGGTCAAGCAGCTCGAGGCCCAGCTGATGATGCGGAACTACGAAGGGTTCCTGAAGTGACGCGCGCTGCGGGGTGCCGGGCTTGCCCGAGCTGAACCTCATCCTGCTGGGGCCCCCCGGGAGCGGCAAGGGGACCCAGGGCGAGCGGCTCCAGGGGGATTTCCGGTTGCCCTATTTCGCGACCGGTGACATCCTTCGCGCCGCGGTCCGGGACGGCACCGACATCGGAAAGCAGGCGAAGGAGTACATGGACCGCGGCGATCTCGTCCCCGACGAGGTGATCATCGGCGTTATCGCCGAGCGGCTTCAGCGGGACGAGGCGGCCGACGGATTCATTCTCGACGGCTTCCCCCGCACTGTCCCCCAGGCCGAGGCGCTGGATGCGCGGATGAAGGAGCTTCATCGCGAGATGACCGCCGCCGTCCTGATCGAGGTTTCCGAGGACGAGGTAGTCCGGCGTCTCGGCGGCCGACGCACCTGCGAGGCCGAGGGACACGTCTTCCACGTCGAGTTCAACCCCCCCAAGGAGGAGGGCGTCTGCGACATCGACGGCAGCAAGCTGATCGTCCGCGACGACGACAAGCCCGAGGTGATCAAGCACCGGCTCGAGCAGTACCGGGAGAAGACGGAGCCTCTGATCGACTACTACGAGGATCGTGGGATCCTTCACAGGATCCCCGGCGAGCAGCCTCCCGACGAGGTCGAGGAGCGAATCAACGGTCTCCTCGCCACCCTGCGGCGGGAGGACGAGATGGAGATGTGAGACGGTTCCGGGCATGTATCGCGGGATGATCATCAGGAAGACCACGGAGCAGATCGAGGCGATGGCGGCCGCGGGCGAGATCCAGGCACGTTGCCTCCGGATGCTTCGCGCCAAGGCTCGCCCCGGGGTCACCACCAAGGAGCTCGACGAGGCCGCCGAGAAGTTCATCCGCTCGCAGGGGGCCGCGCCCTCCTTCAAGGGCTACCGAGGCTTTCCGGGGTCGATCTGCACCTCCCCGAACTCGATGGTCGTCCACGGGATCCCGGGCCCGTACGAGCTCCGCCGCGGGGACATCCTCTCGATCGACGTCGGCGTCACCTATGAGGGCTGGGTCGCCGACGCCGCGATCACGATCCCCATCGGCGAGACACCGGACGAAGCCGAGCCGCTGCTCACCACGACGCGCGAGGCGCTTTTCGCAGGGATCGACCAGGCCCGGCCCGGAAACCACCTGAGCGACGTCTCCCACTCGGTTCAGACCCGCGTTGAGGAGGACGGCCTCTCGGTGATTCGCACCCTGGTGGGTCACGGGATTGGCCGCGACATGCACGAGGACCCGCAGATCCCGAACTTCGGGGACCCCGGCAAGGGCCCTGAGTTGGAGGTGGGAATGGCCCTCGCGATCGAGCCGATGGTGAACGCGGGCGGGTCCGAGGTCCGGATGGGATCGGACGGCTGGGCGGTCTACTCACAGGACGACTCGCTCACCGCGCACTTCGAGTTCACGGTCGCGGTCACGCGCGACGGGCCTCGGATCCTCACCCCCTGGCACCTCGAGGACTGACCCTCCGGTGTTTGGGTGCTGAGCGTGGTCACGCCTACTCAGGCACGGCCGCAGTGGGCGGGTTGCTACCATTCCACTCGTCGGCTCACGCTTGGCGTGGCCGACGTTTATGCCTGTGGGCCCGACTCCTGGGGCCGATGGGCCTACTCCCGTTAGATACGACCCCCTGGAAGGGGAGATGAAGGTCCGAGCGTCCGTAAAGCCGATCTGCGAGAAGTGCAAGGTGATCCGCCGAGGCGGAGCCGTGCTGGTGATCTGCTCCAACCCCCGCCACAAGCAGAGGCAGGGCTGATGGCGCGGATCGCCGGGGTGAACATCCCCCTCAACAAGCGCGCCGAGGTCGGACTCACCTACGTCTTCGGGATCGGCCGCTCGACCGCCAACAAGATCCTGAGCGAGGCCGGGGTGGACCCGAACACCCAGGTGAAGGACCTGACCGAGGACGAGATCATCAAGCTCAGGGACGCAGTCGAGGGCCGGGAGGTCGAGGGTGACCTTCGACGGGAGCGCTCGCAGAACGTGAAGCGCCTGCAGGAGATCGGCTCCTACCGGGGCCTCCGGCATCGTCGCGGGTTGCCGGTCAGAGGCCAGCGCACGAAGACCAACGCGCGGGCGCGCAAGGGCCCGCGCCGGATGAGCATCGCGGGCCGCAAGAGGGCTCCGCAGCCGAAGTGAGCCGGGGAGGAAACCGCTAGATGGCAGCTCCGAAGAAGGGCCGATCCCGCCGACGCATTCGCAAGAACGTCACCTACGGGCAGGCCCACATCAAGACTTCGTTCAACAACACGATCGTCACCCTGACCGACACCGAGGGCAATGTGCTCGCCTGGGAGTCCGCCGGCAGCGCCGGCTTCAAGGGCTCCCGCAAGTCGACCCCGTTCGCAGCCCAGGTGACCGCCGACGCCGCCGCGAAGAAGGGCATGGAGCACGGTCTCGAGCGCGTCGAGGTCTTCGCGAAGGGCGCCGGCTCGGGACGGGAGACAGCGATCCGCTCACTGCAGGCCGCCGGGCTCGACGTGACGACCGTGAAGGACGTGACGCCGCAGGCCCACAACGGGTGCCGCCCGCGGAAGCGGAGGAGGGTCTGATGGCCCGCGACACCTCCGCCCAGTGCAAGCAGTGCCGCCGCGAGGGACAGAAGCTCTTCCTCAAGGGGTCGCGCTGCTTCACGGACAAGTGCGGCGTCGAGCGCCGCTCGTATCCGCCGGGCGAGCACGGCCGCGGGCGCATGCGGCAGTCCGAGTACCGGGTCCAGCTGCGCGAGAAGCAGAAGGCGCGCCGTTACTACCAGGTGCTCGAGAAGCAGTTCCGAAGCTATTACGACAAGGCGAGCCGCCAGCCCGGCGTCACCGGCGAGAACCTGCTCCGCCTGCTCGAGTGCCGCCTGGACAACGTGCTGGTGCGCCTCGGGTTCGCGGCCTCCCGCCGCCAGGCGAGGCAGCTGGTCCGTCACGGGCATTGGACTGTGAACGGCCGCCGCGTCGACATTCCCTCGTATCAGGTGAAGCCGGACGACGTGATCACGATCAAGGCGTCAAGCGCGGCCACGGACGTGGTTCGCGACGCCACCGAGCTCACGTCGGGCGTGCCGGCCTGGCTGCAGGCCGACTACGACTCGCTCACCGCAAAGGTGCTGAGGCTCCCGGAGAGGAGCGAGATCTCAGCGCCGGTCGAGGAACAGCTCATCGTCGAGCTGTACTCGAAGTAACCCCACCCAGAAAGAGAAGTGATGGAAGCGATGACCACCCTGCCAGATTTCCAAGTCCCGAAGATTGCCGGTGAGGACACCGATGACAACAAGGGCGTCTTCACGATTGAGCCCCTCGACAAGGGGTTCGGCTACACCTTCGGCAACAGCCTCCGCCGGGTGCTGCTCTCCTCCCTCGGAGGAGCGGCGATCACGAGCGTGCGCATCGAGGGGGTTGCGCATGAGTTCTCGACGATCCCCGGCCTGAAGGAGGACGTCACCGACCTGATCCTCAACCTCAAGGACGTCGTCGTCCGGATGCACACCGATGCCGATGAGGTCGAGACCCCGCTGGTCGCCACCGGCCCCGGGGAGGTCAAGGCCAAGGACATCGACCTGCCCGCAGGCGTCGAGATCCTCACCCCCGAGGCGCCGATCGCAACGCTCGAGAGGAAGACCAAGCTCGAGATGTACCTGACGATCGGGCGTGGCCGCGGCTACTCGCCGGCGGACGAGAACAAGTCCGAGGACAAGCCGATCGGCGTGGTTCCGATCGACGCGATCTTCTCGCCGATCCGCCGCGCCGCGTACTCGGTCGACGCCGCCCGAGTCGGACAGCGCACGGACTTCGACAAGCTCTCGCTCGAGGTGGAGACCGACGGCTCGATCGAGCCCGGTGCCGCCCTGCGCGAGGCCGCTGAGATCCTGATCAAGAGCCTGGCGATCTTCACCACCGCCGACCGCGTCGACGAGCTGCGGGGCGAGGGTGCGATTGCGGCCACCGACGGCGGACCCGCCGGCGAGCCCGCCGCCGTCCCCGGCGCCGAGGGGCTCGACGAGATCCTGATCGAGGAGCTCGAGCTCGGCGTCCGCTCCTACAACTGCCTGAAGCGCGCCGGCATCCAGACGGTCGGCGAGCTGGTGCGGAAGTCGGAGTCCGAGCTGAACGCGATCCCGAACTTCGGTCGCAAGTCGATCGAGGAGGTTCAGGAGACGCTTCGCGCCCGCGGGCTCGGCCTGCGCGCCGAATAGATGGAGTGACGCTCTAGAGTCCCGGCTCAGAAGCCGCCATGAGGCACCAGCGCAAGAGAACCAAGCTGAGCCGGGATCCGGCTCATCGCCGCTCGATGCTTCGCACGATGTCGAAGCAGCTGATCGAGCACGAGCGGATCCGGACCACCCAGCCGAAGGCGAAGGCGCTGAAGCCGGAGTTCGAGAAGCTGGTCACCCTCGCCAAGCGGGGTGACCTGCACGCGCGCCGCCAGGCGCTCTCGGAGCTGCACAACGACAAGTTCGCGGTCCACAAGCTGTTCGAGGAGATCGCTCCCCGCTATCAGGCGAGACCGGGTGGCTATACCCGCATCGTCAAGCTCGGCCCTCGCCGCAGCGACTCAGCCGAGATGGTCTTCCTCGAGCTGGTCTAGCGGGGCGGCCTCAGCGGCCGACCTTGAAGCGCTTGCCGGCGCCGCCCCGATCGGGGCCGATCGCCGCCATCAGGGCGGCGGTGAAGGCGACGATCACGCCGAGGACGAGCCACTGGGCCCAGCTCTCGATCGTCGCGAGCGCCGTGGCGCTCAGGGCGATCCCGACGATAAGGGCGATCGCCGTGTAGATCGCGGCCCCCTTCTCGGAGCCCCGGCGGATCCCCTCGCCGCCGGCGAGCAGATCGCTGCGCTCGTACTGGGCTCGCTGGGTGATGTCTGTGTTTGCCATACGTCTTCTCCTCCTGTGGCGTTGCAGCCGAACGCTACGGCGCACTCCCCCTCCGCTCCGTGAGTCTGGTCACAGGTAGTGTCGCTCACTGATGCCCACAATGCGTTTGGACATCGCCTATCACGGCGCGGGGTTCGCCGGTTGGGCCAAGCAGCCCGGCGCCCGGACCGTGCAGGCAGAGCTCGAGGGGGCTCTCGAGCGGGTCCTCGGCGCTCCCGTCTCGCTGACCGTGGCGGGGAGGACGGACGCCGGGGTCCACGCCTGGGCGCAGGTGGCGAGCTTCGAGCTCGACCGCGATCCCTCCGAGGAGCTCGCCCGGGCGCTCAATTCGCTCACCGGGCCGGATCTCGCGCTGCTGCGGCTGGAGCGGGTGGCCGACGGCTTCGACGCGCGGCGCGACGCCCGCTCGCGAACCTACTGCTACCGCGTCTTCGCCGAGCGCGTTCCCAATCCCTTCGAGTCGGGCATCTCGCTGTTCTGGCCGCATCGCGTCGACCCCGGCACGCTCGAGCGCTGCGCCGACGCGGTCGTCGGCACGCACGACTTCACCGCCTTCACGCCCACCCAGACCGAGCACGTCCGCTTCGAGCGCGACGTGTTCCGCGCCGAGTGGCATGAGAAGCGTCCGGTGCTCGGCGCGGGCCGGGTGCTGGAGCTCTGGATCGAGGCGGACGCGTTCATGCGGAACATGGTCCGGGTCCTGGTGGGGACGATGCTCGAGGTGGCGGGCGAACGCCGCTCGCAGGAGGACTTCTCGTCGCTGCTCGACGGCGCCCCGCGCGACCGGGCGGGGGACACGGCGCGGGCGCACGGCTTGCACCTCGCTCGGGTCGGCTACTGAGCCGGGGCCGCCTGGGTGCCGGCGGTGGGGAGGACCGTCACCGGCCCCTCGATCCATACCTGGACCCGATCCCCCGGATGCCACGCGGGGAAGCCCGCCCGGCGAGACCGGATCCTTCGTCCCGATTCGAGCTCGATGTGAAGGAGCTGGTCGTGGCCGTAGAAATCCCGCGCGAGCACGGTCCCGTGATGGGAGTCGAGTCCTCCCGGTGCCGGGCTCGCGCCGATCGCGATCGACTCGGGGCGGATGATCACCTCCGCAGGGCCGAGGAACCCCGGGCTCTGCGCGACCGAGCCCAGCTCGCAGTCCACCGAGCCCTCGGCGACGGTGCCGGGGAGGACCACCGCGTCCCCGAGGAACTCGGCCGCCCAGCGCGTCGCCGGCCGCCCGTAGACCTCTTCGGGGGTGCCGACCTGCTCGATCCGCCCGTCCCGCATCACGGCGACCCGGTCGGCGATGCTGAGCGCCTCCTCCTGGTCGTGCGTGACGAAGATCGAGGTGGCGCCCGACTCGAGCAGGATCTGCCTGACCTCGCGGCGCATCCGGTCGCGTAGGGAGGCGTCGAGGTTGGAGAAGGGCTCGTCCAGCAGGATCGCCTCGGGTTCCGCGGCCAGCGCGCGAGCGAGCGCCACGCGCTGCTGCTGACCGCCGGAGAGCTCGTGGGGGAACCGCGCCTCGCTGCCCGTCAGGCCGACCAGGTCGAGCAGCTCGGCGACTCTCGGTCGCGGGGCGCCGGGCGGTAGGGCGTAGGCGACGTTCCCGGCAACGTGGTGATGGGGGAAAAGAGCGTAGTCCTGGAAGACGAGCCCGATGCGGCGCCGCTCCGGTGGGACGAAGTCTCCGTTCGAGCTGAGCGCCCGACCGCTGAGCTCGATCGTCCCCGAGTCGGGCTGCTCGAATCCCGAGATCAGTCGCAAGGTGGTCGTCTTTCCACAGCCGCTCGGTCCGAGCAGCGCCGTGATCCGTCCCGCCTCGGCCTCGAGGTCGAGGCCGGCGACCGCGACGACGTCTCCGAAGCGCTTGGTGAGCCCCCGGCAGCTGATCCCGCGTCCGTTCTCCACCCCCGGAATGTTGACGCCTGGACGGCTTCGTTCGCCGGGGCGGGCCCGGGTTGCGACGGCGGTCATTCGCGGCCGATCAGCAGGTAGAGGGAGGGCGCGGAAATCGCAAGCAGGACGAGCGAGGGAACTGCGCCCCGCTCGAAGAAGCCGACGTTGGTCGCGTTCCAGATCTCGGTGGCAAGGGTCTCGAATCCGATCGGAGCGAGGATCAAGGTCGCGGGAAGCTCCTTGATCGCCGTCAGGAAGACAAGGGCCGCCCCGGCGAACACCCCGCTCGCCATCAGGGGCGCCGTGATCGTCCGCATCACCTGCAGCGGCGAGCGCCCGAGGCTGCGTGCGGCCTCCTCGACGCGCGGCGACACCTGCTGCAGACCCGCTCTGGCCGAGCCGATCGCGAGCGGCAGGAAGAGAACGAGGAACGCGAACACGAGCAGGCCGAGCGTCTGGTAGGTGGCCGGTGCGGCGCGGGTCGCGAAGAAGACGAGCGCGAGCGCCACGACGATGCCCGGAAGCGCGTAACCCGTGTAGCTGAAGCGCTCGGTCATTCTGCTGATCGATCCCGGGTACCGGACCGAGAGGACCGCGAGCGGGATGGCGCACGCCGCTGCGGCGAGCGCGGCGAGGCCGGAGACGAGCAGAGAGCTGAGCCCAGCCTCGATCGTTCCACCCCAGTCGGTGGAGCCGGCGAAGCTCTGCAGGGACCAATAGACGAGCACGCCGGCGGGCAGGACCAGCGAGAAGCCGCAGACCAGCCCGCAGAAGAGGAGAGCGGGCACTCGCCAGCGTCCCAGGGGGATGCGGCGGGCGGGCCGCTTCGTTCCCGGGGCGCTGCGGTGCAGCACGAACCCGCCGCGAGCCCGCGACTCGAGCCAGAGCAGCACAAGCATGAGTGCGACCAGGATCAAGGCGAGGGCGGCGGCGCCGGTCCGGTCGAAGCTGGCGCGGTAGAGCGTGAAGATCTCTCGAGTGAACGAGTCGAACCGCATGATCGAGACCGCTCCGAAGTCGTGCAGCACGTAGAGGGCGACCAGCACCGCGCCCGCACCGATCGCCGGGATGAGCTGGGGGAGCACGACCGAGCGAAAGGTCCGCCAGGGCGAGTGGCCGAGGCCAAGCGAGGCCTCCTCGAGCTGGGGGTCGAGGCCGCGCAAGGCCGAGCGGACAGGAAGGAAGATGAGCGGGTAGGTGAACAGCGTCAGGACGAGCCAGGCACCGAAGAACCCCGTGATGTCCGGTAGGCGCTCGACCCCGAACGGCTGCTCGAGGGCGTCCCGCAGCAGCCCGGCGGGGCCGAGCGCCGAGAGGTACGCGTAGGCGCCGATGTAGCTGGGGATGACCAACGGAAGGGCGGCGGCAACTGCCCAGACCCGCCGCCCGGGTAGATCCGTCCGAGCGGTGAGCCAGGCGAGCGGCATACCGAGAGCCACCGCAGCCGTGGTGGCTGCCAGTGCGAGCCCCGCGCTGCGCGCAATCAGCTCGAGGGTCCGCGAATTGCCGACGGTATCGATCGCCGCTTCGGCCGAATCCGCGACCGTGACCAGCAGGTAGGCGAGCGGCAGAACCATCGCCGCGGCGAGGGCGACGCCCGCCAGTGCCAGGAGCACCGGCGGACGCCGCGATCGCGCAGCTGCCCTCTTCGCCCCGGAGTCGGCCTCCAGGGTCACCTGTGAGGTGGTCGCCTCTACAGGGCCCCCGATCGCTGGAGCAGCTCCAGGGTGCCCTCGAGGTCGTCGAGCTCGCCCAGCTCCAGCGGGGGCTGCTCGATCCGCTCGAGCGGGACGACGGCCGGATCGGCCGGGATCCCCTCGACGAGCGGGTACTCCTTCGTCTCCTCGGAGAAGTACCGCTGTGAGGAGTCGGCGAGCAGGAACTCGATGAACTCCGCGGCTCCCTCCGTGTTGTCCCCGGCGGCGACGATGCCGGCACCGGCGACATTGATCAGGGATCCGACGTCGCCGCCGCGCGGGTGGTAGACCCGCACGGGATAGTCCTTGCCTTCCTCCTCGATCGCCTGGGCCACGTAGTAGTGGTTGATGAAGCCGACGTCGATCTCACCTGAGGCGATCGCGTCACGGATCGCCTCGTTGTCGTCGAAGACGACCGGGTCGTTGGCGGCGATCCCGCGCAGCCACTCCTCGGTCGCCTCCTCACCCTCGGTCAGGCGCATCGCCGTGACGAAGGCCTGGAACGACCCGTTGGTGGGCGCCCAGCCGATCCTCCCCTTCCACTTCGGGTCGTTGAAATCGAGGATCGAATCGGGCAGATCGGACTCGGAGAGCTTCTCGGAGTTGTAGGCGACGACCCGCGCCCGTCCGGAGGTGCCGACCCAGCGGCCGTCCTGCGACCGGTAGGGCTCCGCGATCCTCTCGGGGGTCTCATCGTCGAGCTCGGCGAGCAGCTCCTCGTTCTCGAGCGCGCCGAGCGCGCCGGCATCCTGGCTGAAGAACACATCGGCGGGCGAGTTCTCGCCCTCCTCGATCAGGGTGGCGGCGAGCTCGGCAGTATCGCCGTATCTGACCTCGAGCTCGGTAGCCGTCTCCTCCTCGAATCTTTCGAAGAGGGGGGCGACCAGCTCCTCCTCTCGGCCCGAGTACACCGTGATCGTGCCGTCGTCCCCGTCGTCACCGCCGCAGGCGCCGAGCGCCAGGGCGACCAGGGCTAGCAGTGCAAACGCCGCTAGGCGAAGGATCCGCATTCGTCTCCTCTCCATCCGCGCGACGGGCGCCGCGGGATTAGGGTTACCTAATTAGGGGGCGTTAGGCTAGCCTAATTCCGACTGTGGCGGTCGGTCAACCCGGGGCCGGGGGAAGCCGCTCGTAGACTTGACTTGTGCGCGTCCTGATCACCAATGACGACGGGATCCAGGCCACGGGGCTCCATGCCCTGCGCAGGGAGCTGCGCGAGATCCCGGGTCTCGAGGTCCACGTCGTGGCCCCCAACTCGAATCGGAGCGCGACGGCGCGCAGCATCACGACGCGGTCGCCGCTCTGGGTCGAGGAGGTCCCCTTTGACGACGGATCCGTGGGCTACGCGACCGATGGGACGCCGGTCGACTGCGTGCGCTTCGCCGAGCTTGGGCTGGTCGGCGAACGCCCCGAGCTGATCGTCTCCGGGATCAACCACGGTTCGAACCTCGGGGATGACATCACCTACTCCGGCACGGTCGCCGCGGCGCTCGAGGGGATCGTGCTGGGTATTCCCGCAATCGCGATCTCCCAGCAGTCGGCCGCTCGCGAAATGGACTTCCGCTGGGGCCGCGAGTTCGACTTCTCCGTGGCGGCCGCCCTCGCCGCGCAGCTCGTCCGTCGTGTCGCGGAGGATCCCCTCCCGGCCGACACCCTTCTCAATGTCAACTGCCCGGCTGGTGAGCCCAAAGGAATCGAGGTGACCCAACTGGGCAAGCGGCTCTACAACGACGAGATGAAGCTCGTCGACGAGGACCCGGAGACCGGCCGCCACCGCTACCAGATCTACGGGTTCGAGCCGTCGTTCGAGGACGAGGAGGGATCCGACCTATCCGCGATCGCCCGGGAGCGGATCTCGGTCACGCCGGTCCACTTCGACCTCACTGACCGCCCCAGTCTCGATCGGCTGCGTCAGTGGGACTTCGCCAGGATGCTCTCTGCTGCGCGATCGACGGAAGAAGCGCCGAGCGAGGCATCCACGCCGCAGTGAGCGCGACCAAGACGGTCAAGAAGCGGGCGGAGGAGCTCCGGGAGTTGATCGCGCACCACGACCGCGTCTACTACGTCCTCGACGACCCGGAGATCTCCGATCCCGAGTACGACGACCTGCTCCGGGAGCTGCGCGAGATTGAGGAGGAGCATCCCGAGCTGCTCACCCCGGACTCGCCCACCCAGCGCGTCGGCGGGCAGCCGCTCGAGAAGTTCAATCGGGTCGAGCACGCGGAGCCGATGCTCTCGCTGGCCAATGCCCGGAACGAGGACGAGCTCCGAGCGTGGGCGAGGCGGGTCGAGCGCAATCTGGAGCGGCTCGACATCGAGGGCAGCGAGATCCGCTACGTCACTGAGCCGAAGGTCGATGGGCTCGCGATCTCGCTCACCTACGAGAACGGCGTGCTCGTCCGCGGCGCGACTCGGGGGGACGGCCGGTTCGGCGAGGAGGTCACCCACAACCTCCGGACTATGAAGTCGATCCCGCTTTCGATCGACGACGCCCCCGAGCTGGTCGAGGTGCGCGGCGAGGTCTACCTGCCGCTCGCCGGCTTCGCCCGGGTGAACGAGCAGCGGGCGCAGGAGGGCGAGGCGACGTTCGCCAACCCGCGGAACGCTGCGGCGGGCACGATCCGCCAGCTCGATCCGAAGATCGCCGCCTCCCGGCCGCTCTCTATCTGGTGCTATGGCGTGGCGGCGCTCCGAGGCTGGCAGCCGAAGAGTCACTCCGAGTCGCTCGAGTGGCTGCGCGAGCGGGGCTTCAAGGTGAACAAGGACATCTCGATCCTCCACGGGGTCGACGAGGTCGCCGAGCGCTGCCGCTGGTGGGAGGATCGCCGCGAGGCGCTCGACTTCGAGATCGACGGCGTGGTTGTCAAGGTGGATGACCGGGGGCTGCAGCGGGAGCTCGGCGTCGCCGGGCGCGAGCCCCGCTGGGCGGTTGCCTGGAAGTTCCCCCCGACCACCGCGACGACGAAGCTCAACAAGATCGTCTGGAACGTCGGCCGCACCGGACACCTGCTCCCGTTCGCGATGCTCGAGCCCGTCCACGTCAGCGGGGTGACGGTCAGCACCGCGACCCTGCACAACGAGGAGGACCTCGAGCGCAAGGATGTCCGCGAGGGAGACGAGGTGGTCGTGATGCGGGCCGGCGACGTGATCCCGCAGGTCGTCTCGCCGATCATCCAGCGCCGCAAGCAGGGAGCGCGCCGGGCGAAGCCGCCGAAGAAATGCCCCCTCTGCGGGACCCCGACCGTGAAGCCCGCGGAAGGCGTGTTCACGATTTGCCCGAACCGGACCGGCTGCCCGGGTCAGCAGTTCCAGCACGTCAAGCACTTCCGCGGCGCGCTCGAGATCGAGGGCCTGGGGGAGAAGAACGCCTATCGCTTCCTTCAGGAGGGGCTGATCTCCGACGCCGCCGACATCTTCGAACTCACCGTCGAGCGGATCACCGAGCTAGAGGGCTTCGGCGAGATCTCGGCCAAGAACCTGATCGAGGAGATCGAGGGCTCAAAGCAGAAGCCGTTATCGCGAGTGCTCTACGCGCTCGGCATCCCGGGCGTCGGCTACGTCAACGCCGAGTCCCTCGCCGAGCACTTCGGGACGATGGACGACCTGCTCGCCGCCCAGCCGGAGGAAATCGAGCGGGCCGAGGGGATCGGCCCGATCCTGGCGCAGCAGATCTACGAGGAGCTCTCCGAGAAGCGGAACCGGGCGCTGATCGAGCGGCTGCGCAAGGCCGGGCTGCGGATGGAGATCGACCCCTCTGAGCGCCGCAAGGAGGGCGGCCCGCTCGACGGCAAGACGCTGGTCCTGACCGGGACACTCCCCAACCTGAGCCGCGAGCAGGCGACCAAGCTGATCCGCCGGGCCGGCGGCAAGGTCGTCAACTCCGTCTCGAAGAAGACCGACTATCTGATCGCGGGCGACAACCCCGGCTCCAAGCTCGCCAAGGCCGAGGAGTTCGACACCGAGGTGATCGACGAGGACGGCCTGAGCGGGCTACTCGGCGGCGCCGAGGCGCCCAAGGCCGGCGCCCGCCCCCGCGGCCGGGTCTAGCGCGAGTAGCGCGCCATCAGCGCCGTCATCCGGTCCTGGACGACGTGGGCGCGCCCGACGTCCACCTTGTTCATCAGGAGCGAGAAGACGACGGCGTGCGCCTCATCGCGTCCGCCCCGGAAGCAGTAGCCCGAGAGCGCGCTCACGCGGTTGAGCGTCCCCGTCTTCGCGAAGCAATTGCGGGCGGCGGCGGAGCGGCGCATGCGGCGAGCGAGGGTGCCGCTGCGGCCGGCGACAGCGAGCGAGCCGACGAACGCGTCACGGTCCCGCCTCTGCTCCAGCTGCACGTCGATCGGGGCCAGCTCGTCGACTTCGATCATCGAGTCGAGCAGCTTGACCACGGACGCCGGTGAGGCTTTGTTCCGGCGCGAGAGGCCCGACCCGTTCTCCCCCCGGAAGCTGAATCCGCTCGCACCAGCGAACTGCTTGATCACGTCGATCCCGCCCGCGGTCGAGCCGGCCGTTCCGAACTGGCCGCCGATGTCCTTGAGCAGCATCTCGGCGAGAAAGTTGTCGGAGGGGACGTTGGTGGAGCGGGCGAGCTCGGCGATCGTCGGAGAGCCGAGCTCGGCGACCTGGATCGCCGGCGGCGCCGGCACCCCCGCGGGCGTGAGGCTGTTCCCGACCGAGACCCCCGCCTTCCGCAGCGCATCCAGGAAGCGCCGGGCCGCGTCCCTCGCGGGGTCGCGTGGTCTCCCGCGATCTATCGTCAGCGCCGAGAGCGTCCCGATCCCCTCCCGGCGAATGCCGTGCTGGGGGATGGTCCTGACTCGGTCCAGGAACGCGTCGTCGTAGCGCAGGGGACCTTGGACACCGACCACGCCGGCGGCGCGCACTCGTGAGGCGAGCTTCATGAGGCCGGTCCCCGACAGGGTCGGATCCCCGCCGCCGCGCAGGTAGAGGCCCTGACTGATTCCGTCGCCGATGTCATCGGTGGACCAGACGGAGGTCTCGAGGCGGGTCTGGGGCCCGAACCGCACGAGGGCGGTCGCCGTCGTGAAAATCTTCGTGTTCGAGGCGAGGATGCGCGGCCGCCTCCCCTTTCGTGAGAACAGGACCTCTCCGCTGTTGGCGTCGAGCACGAAGGCGCCACTCTTCCCAACCCGGCGGAACAGCTTGCGCAGCCCCGAGGCCAGCTTCGGGGCCGCCACCGCGGTCCTCGCCGCGGCCGCCTCTTTGGCCACGGGCGTCCGATAGGCCCGGTCCGGTACCGCCGCGTTCGTCGCTGCCGGCAGCAACAGGAGGGTCGCGCTCACCAGCGCGACCATGATCGCCCCTCTGTATGGAGACATCCTCACCTGAAACAACCGCGGCGCGGCAGGGTAGCGGAGCTCTGGGAACTGGCTGGCCATCCGCGCTGCCATAATCGAACGCCGATGGGGAAGGTCGTCCAATTCGACGGCCCCGACAGAAAGCCGCGCGGGACCACGGGGATTCGCCGGCGCGGGCGGGGCGACAAAACCGCTCTCGTCCTCGGCGGGGGCGGGTTCACCGGCGGCGTCTACGAGATGGGCGCGCTGCGCGCGTTCGACCTGCTCGCGGTCAACCGGACCGTCAATGAGTTCGACATATATGTAGGGACGAGCGCCGGCTCATTCGTCGCGAGCATGGTGGCGAACGGGGTGACGCCCGAGGAGATGTTCCGGGTGCTCGACAAGGCGCTGCCCTCGCCGATCGAGAACCCGACCCTCCGGACCCTGCTTCGCCCCAACTACCGCGGCTTCGCCGGTCGCCTCGCGCTGCTCCCCCTGCGGATCGCGGGGACGCTGCGCCACCTCGCCGGGAATCTGGGGGAGATCTCGATGGTGGACGTGGTCACCGGGCTCGCGGAGGGACTTCCCACCGGCATCTACCACAACCGCGGGATCGAGCGGTACGTGCGCGACGTCCTCTCGGATCCCGACCGGACGAACGACTTCCGTGACCTAGACACCGATCTGCTGATCACGGCCACCGATCTCGATACCTGCGAGCGGATCGTCTTCGGCCAGGGCGAGTGGGACAATGTCCCGATCTCACGGGCGGTGGCGGCGTCGGGGGCGCTCCCGATCGTCTACGAGCCATACGAGCTTCGTGGCCGCCAGCTCGTCGACGGCGGGATCATCTCGACGACGAACGTCGACGTTGCGGTGGAGGCCGGGGCGAAGTTCATTGTGGTGGTCAATCCCCTCGTCCCTTACGTGAACGACTTCGAGACGAAGATCCCGACGATCTTCGGCTCGAGGGTCCGCAGGGTCTCCGACATGGGGATGCCCGCGATCGGGAACCAGGCGTTCCGGCTCCTCGCCCACGCCCGGCTCCATCTCGCCGTCCAGTCCTGGAACGAGCGGTACCCGGACGTCGACATCATCCTGATCGAGCCCGAGTTCAACGACGAGTTGATGTTCGGGACCTCGATCCTCGACTACTCGGCGCGCCTGCAGATCGCGAAGCACGGCTTCGAGTCGGTCACGGTCAAGCTCGCGCGTGACTACCAACGCTACAAGGAGATCGCCGCCCGCCACGGAATCGAGATCTCGGCGCGGCGAGTCCAGCGCGTCCTCGACACCGTCGAGGAGGAGGAGAAGGGGATCTCGGCCTGGCGTCGCGTCCTCGAGCAGACCACTGGCGCTCTCCTCCGCCAGTCGGACGAGGCCGAGGAGGCGGCGGAGGCCGGAACTAGGGGTACTCGCGGCGGTGCACGTCGCGGGCGGTCGCCTGGGCGGTCGGCTTGATCGAGAGGTAGTCGACGTCAACATGCGGTGGGCGGGTGACGGCGTAGGTGACCGCGTCGGCGACGTCCTCGGCGGTCAGGGGCGTCATCCCCTCGTACACCGCATCCGCCTTCTCGCGATCGCCCTCGAAGCGGACCAGCGAGAACTCGGTCTCGACCAGTCCGGGGGCGATTTCGGTCACCCGGACCGGCTTGCCGAGCAGCTCGAGCCGGAGGGTCCTGGTGACCGCGTTGGCGGCGTGCTTGGCTGCCGTGTAGCCACCTCCACCCGGATAGACCTCGACCCCGGCGACGGAGCCAACGATGACGACGTGGCCGTCGCCGCTCCGCTCGAGCGCGGGGAGGAGCGTCTTGGTCATCCGCATCACGCCAAGCACGTTGGCCTCGTACATGCGGCGCCACTTCTCCTCCTCCGCCTCGGCCACCGGCTCGAGGCCGAGCGCGCCCCCGGCGTTGTTGACGAGGACCGCGGCATCGGGCACCGCATCGGCGAGCTGCGCGACGGAATCGGGGTCGGTGACATCCAGCCTCAGCGCCCGGCCACCTATCTCGCTCGCGAGCTCCTCGCAGCGCTCGACCCGCCGCGCCGCCGCCACGACATCGAACCCGGCGGAGGCAAGGGAGCGGGCCGTCGCGGCGCCGATCCCGCTGCTCGCGCCGGTGACGATCGCGGTCCGTGCGTTCGCGCTCACTGCGCGGACCCTACCCGCCCGCGGCGATCCGCTCCGCCGCGTCGGCGATCGCGCCGGGTGTCCCCGCTTGGACAGCGGTGGCCAACCCGAGGGCGCGGAGCTCTCCTCCGTCGAGCTCGACCCGGCCGGCGATCGCGTGCACGGGAACGCGCGCCGCGCGGCAGCGGCGGGCAATCTCGCCGACGAGCTTTCCCTCGAGGCTCTGGGAATCGAGACGGCCCTCGCCGGTGATCACCGCGCTTGCCTCCTCGAGGCGGCGGTCGAATCCCAGCATCCCGAGCACGGTGGCGGCGCCCGGGATCAGATGGGCGCCGAACGCGGCCCAGAGACCGCCGGAGAGGCCGCCCGCCGCGCCGCTCATCGTCCGGCCTCGCGGGTCGCGTGGCAGCGCGCCGGCAAGCGCGACGAGGCGGTCGGTGAGCCGCTTGACCTGCTCGGCCGACGCCCCCTTCTGCGGAGCGAAGACCTCGGCGGCGCGCTCGAACGGGACGGTCGTGTCGCAGAGCACCTCGAGCCGCGCGCCGCGTAGCCCGCCGCTGGCTTCCAGTGCCTTGATCGCATCATCGCCTCCGTCCGTGGTCGCGCTGCCCCCGGCGGCGACCAGGACCCGCTCGGGGCCCGCCTCGATCGCCGCAGCGATCAGCTCGCCCGTCCCGGCGCTGCTCGCCGCGACCGGGTCGCGTTCCTCCGGTTCCACCAGGTGGAGCCCCGAGGCTGCGGCGACCTCCACCACCGCGGTGGTCCCGCCACGGATCAGGCCGAACTCGGCCTCGATCGGCCGGTCGAGCGGATCGGGAACCCGAGCGCCGCGGCGCTCCCCGCCGAGCGGCTCGACCAGAGCGTCCATCGTCCCCTCGCCGCCGTCGGCAGCCGGGCAGAGGTCGGCGGCAGCGCCCGCGCGTTCCACGCCGCGTCCGATCGCCTCCGCAACCTCGGCGGCGCGAAGTGTCCCCTTGAATGAGTCCGGCGCTACGAGGAAACGCTTGGGCGCGGAGCGCCCGGGGCGTCCGCTCAGGACCAGCCGGCGGCCCAGCCCTCGTCGACCTCGTTGGTCAGCTTCGCCACCTTGCCGTCCTTCATCTCATACGTATGGGTGAACGCCGAATCGAGTTCGGCGCCGCTCTTGTTCTTGCCGCTGAACCGGCCGGTGACGACGACGGTGTCTCCCCGGTCGTCGAAGTTCTCCGGCTCCGCCTTGAACCCCTCGAAGTTCTGCGGGACCGCGCTGAACACGTCCTGCCCGACGCTCTGGGGACCCCTGAAGGTCCCGCTGGGCGAGTTGCCGCCGCCCGGCTCGACCCACTCGACGTCATCGTCGAGGACCGCGAGTACCGCGTCGATGTTCCCCGAGTTGAAGCTCTCGTAGGCGCCGCGAATGGTCTCCACGTCCTGTTCGGACATAGCTCCTCCTCTCCTCACCGGTGCTCACCGGTGCTTTAGCCCGACCCTATCCGGCGAGGACACATATTGCGAGCCCTAGGTCGTGGATGCTGAAGCGACGCTAGGCGTAGAGCGCCTCGACGTCCTTTTCGTATTTCTCGGCGACCACGTTGCGCTTCACCTTCATTGTCGGCGTGAGCTCGCCGGTCTCCTGCGAGAGGTCGTGCGGCAGGATCTCGAACTTCTTCACCTGCTCGACCCGCGCGAACTGCTCGTTGACGTCGTCGATGTGCTCCTGAATGAGGTTCCGCATGCCCTCGTGGCGGGCCAGCTCGGCTGGATCGGAGGGCCAGCCGTTCTCCTCGGCGAGCTTCACGCACTCCTCCATGTCGAGCGTGATCAGGGCGACCAGGTAGGGACGACGGTCGCCGATCACCACGCACTGCGAGACCCATTGGCTCTGCTTGATCTCGGCCTCGATGTTGGCGGGCGTGATGTTCTTGCCGCCCGCGGTGATGATGATGTCCTTCTTGCGACCGGTGATCGACAGGTAGCCGTCCGCGTCGAGCTCCCCGAGGTCGCCGGTGTGGAGCCAGCCGTCGACGATCGTCTCGCGGGTCGCCTCCTGGTTCTTGTAGTAGCCCTGGAAGACGTTTGGCCCCCGGACCAGGATCTCGCCGTCGTCGGCGATCTTGATCTCGCAGCCGAGGAACGCCCTCCCGACCTTGCCGAACTTGAAGGCGTCCGGCCGGGCGACGGTGGCGGCGGTGGAGGTCTCGGTCATCCCCCACCCCTCGAGGATCAGGACCCCGGCGGCGTCGAAGAACCGCAGGATCTCGGGGTTGATCGGGGCCGCGCCCGTGACGCAGTTGCGGATCCGGCCGCCGAACGCCGCCCGGATCTTCGCCAGGACCAGCTTGTCGGCGAGCTTGTACTCCGTGCGCAGCAGCCAGCCGATCCGGTTCCCGGCGCGCTCGCGCTCGCGGACCTTCTTGCCGACCCCAATTCCCCAGTTAAGAACGACCTTCTTGAGCCCGCCGGCCGCCTCTCCGGTCGCCAACGTGTAGAGCTTCTCGAAGATGCGCGGGACGGAGGGGAAGTAGTCCGGCTTGACCTCGATCAGGTTGGGGATGATCTTCAGCGGGTCCCGCTCCCAGTAGGCGATGTTGCCGCCCAGGTCGAAGCTGAGGAATTGGATCAGCAAGGCGAATGAGTGCGCGAGGGGGAGGAAGAGGTAGGTGGTGGTGTCCCGCTCAAGGACGCTCTCGTCGAGCGCCATCGTCACCATCGAGCGGTAGTTCCCATGGGAGATCACGCATCCCTTGGGCGGCCCGGTCGTCCCCGACGTGTAGATGATGGTGCAGATGTCATCCGGCGTCACCGCGCTCCAGCGCTGCTCCCACTCGGTGTCCGAGCGGCCCGCGCCGCGCTGGATCAGCTCGTCCATGGAGGTCGCGCCGCCGGAGCCCTCCATCCGGATCACGTGCTCCAGCTTCGGGACACGGCCGCGGATCTCGTCGATCTTGGCCAGCTGCTCGTCGTCCTCGACGATCACCGCCTTCGCGTCCGAGTTCTCCAGCACGTACTGGCATTCCTCGGGAGAGTTGGTCTGGTAGATCGGGACCGCCGTGGCGCCGACGCTGAGCGCGGCGAGGTCGAAGTAGGTCCACTCGGGACGGGTGTTGGCGAGGATCGAGACCTTGTCGCCCTTCTCGATGCCGAGATCGATCAGGCCGAGGGCGAGCTGCTTGATGATCTCACCGACCTCGCGATAGGTCTTGGAGACCCACTGCCCGGAGGAGTCCTTGTAGGTGACCGCCATCAGGTCCCCGTGCCGCTCGGCGGCGAGCGACGCAAGGTCGGCGATCGTCTTGCTGTGGGTGCTTGACTCAGCGGCGGCGCCGGGCGCCGGGGCGGTCGCTGTCTCCATCTCTCCTCCCTTTTGACGGAAGGTGGAGTGTATTAGGAGGCTGGCCGAGCAGCCAGTCTCGGGTCAGAGGTGAGATCAGGCGGTCGCCTGTTTGTTGGCGCCCTGGAAGGCCTTCAGCGAGGATTCGAAGAGGGTCTTGTCGATCCGACCTTTGAGGATGGGAACGTTCATCTCGATGCACTTCGCGAGCACGTCGCGGCGCTTCATGTTCATCTCGTCCGCGAGCTCGGTGGGCGTCAGGTGAACGGACATTGAGTCACTCCTCTCCTCTTTTGGCCGGATAGCCATGTATATCGCTTGGCGGCGACGTGTCAACCATTTTCTCGCAAGGAGCGGGGATTTTTCAGCTAGATGGGGTTCGGAACGTCGATGAACTCATGCTCGATCCCGAAGCGCTCAGCGACCAGCTCGCCGAGTCGCCGGATCCCGAACGTCTCGGTTGCGTAGTGACCGCCGGCGAGCAGATTCACGCCGTACTCGCGCGCCTCCCCCATCACGGGCTCGCTCGGCTCGCCGATGACCAGGGCGTCGAGGCCGAGCGGGCCGGCCTCGTGAATCGCGAATCCGCCACCCCCGGTGACGATGCCGACGCTCGAGATCCGATCCGGCCCCGAGTCGAAGACGAGCGGCTCCCGGCCGACGGCGTCGGCGAGTCGCCGGGAGAGCTCATCGATCGAAAGCGGCTCCGGAACGCTGCCTACCGCGCCGATGGCGGCACCCTTCGCCCAGCCGAACCGGCGCTCGTCGGGCTCGAGACCGAGCGCGCCGCGAAGGAGGGCGTTGTTCCCGACCTCAGGGTGGGCATCTAGAGGCAGGTGGTAGGCGGCAAGCGAAGCATGGGCGCACAGCAGCGCCCTCAGCCGCTCCGCCATCGGCCCCGACAGCCGGGTCACCTCGGATCCCCAGAGCAGGCCGTGGTGGGATAGGACCAATTGGGCGCCCGCGCCGACGGCCCTCTCGAGGAACTCGAGGTTGGCGCTGACCCCGGTCGCGATCTTGCTCACCTCGTCCGCGCCCGGTACCTGGAGGCCGTTCGGACCGTAATCCTCGAACGAGCCCACGTCCAGGAAGGCGTCGCAGAACGCGATGATCTCGTCGCGACCGGCCACGGCGCCCAGCCTATTGCCCCTCGAGGGCGCGCATCTACCATGCCGCCATGAACCGCGGCGACGCATCGGTTGAGCCCGGCACCGACTCCTTCGTCCAGTCCCTGATGGAGACCGACCTCTACTCGATCGGGGCGTTCTTCTGCGACCAGCATTCCGATCTCGTCGACGAGGTCGTCGAGCGCAGCGAGGCGATCCAATCTCGCGGACTGGAGCGCTGGGCCTCCGAGACCGAGACGCCGATCGAGGAGGGATTCCGGACGCTGCTCACCGGACTCGCGGTGCGCTACTACAAGGCCGTCGCGGGGTGAACGAGGGGATCCCGCGCAGACGGCCCCGGATGGTGGGCCTGGTTGTGCTGGCGCTCTGCCTCGGGGTGCTCGGCTTCGCGATCGTCAGCATCTCGGTCGGCACAGAAGACACCGACCAGATCGAGATCACCGGCGCCCAGGAGGTGCAGAGCCTACTCGGCGGGATCCAGCAGGACGGCCCGCGTCTTGGGTCGCCGGCCCCGGTCGCCGTCCAGGTGTTCAACGACATGCAGTGCGATCCGTGCTCCGAGTGGAACCGCGACGTGATCCTGCCCCTGATCCGCGGTCCTGTGCGGGAGGGCGAGCTCGAGCTCTTCTTCCATCACTTCCCGATGACCCAGTCGGGATTCTTTCTCGGGGCTTACGGCGCGGTCGCCGCGGCGAAGCAGGACTACGAATGGCAGTTCATCGAGCTCTTCTTCGCGAACCAGGAGAAGGCCGCCGAGGTGGGGGCGGACCAGGAGTTCCTCGACAACATCGCGCGGGGGATCATCAACCTGAACGTCGAGCAGTGGCAGCGCGACATCGACGAGGAGGACGTCGAGCGGACGCTGCTCGACGACGAGAAGCTCGCCGCCGGCCGATTTCCCGCGGAGCCCGCGGTCGTGGTGGTCGGGCCAAACGGCAGCGAGGAGCTGGTCCAGTCGCCCACCCTGCCTCAGGTCGAGGAAGCGATCTCGCGGGCCCGGTGACGTGCAGCTGAACCGCGCGGGTGCCCTGATCGCCACCGGTATCGGCTCGCTCCTGATCGGCATTGTGCTGCTCGCGGTCGATCCCCAGGCGCGGGACTCGAGCTACCCGAGCATCATCGAGTTCGAGTTCGCGGCGAGCGAGGAGAGGGCGGCGGAGATCGTGTCCGAGTGGGGAGATCGCGGGAGCGACGCCGCGAAGCGATCGCTGTGGATCGACTACCCCTACATCGTCTTCTACGGCACCTTCCTCGTCCTCGCCGCCGCCGCGACGCGGGATCTGGCGGGGAGGCGCGGATGGCGCCGGATGGCGGCATTCGGGATGGCGGCCGTTCCGTTCGCGGCGGCCGCCGCGGCGTTTGATGCGATCGAGGACGTCGGCCTGCTGCTCGCCGTCGACGGCGAGGGAGGAGATCTCGCCCCCGGCCTGGCCGCGGTGTGCGCCTCCCTCAAGTTCGCCCTGCTGGCCGCGGTGATCGCCTATCTGCTCGTCGGGCTTGGGCTCTGGCTACGGAGCCGTCGGGCGGCCACCTAAAGGCCGCAACCCCGTTGGCTAGTCTGCGTTTGAAGGTGGGATGGGCCTGATCAAGCGAGCCGGCGCAACGGTGATCTTCGCCTGCGCAGCGGTCTTCACCGCGGCCGCGCCGGCCTCCGCGGCGGTGACGATCGGCCAGGTCGCGCCGAGCGGGGGCGTCCTCGAAACCTGCCCCCCGGGAGCAACCGACCTCGTCCAACCGAGTGTCACCGCCGGTGGGAACCTCTACAGCGTCAGGGCGGCGGGCACGATCACCTCGTGGAGCACCCGGTCGGGTGGGTCGGGCTCGTACACCCTCAAGGTCCTTCGGCGGACGACCGATCCGGACGTCTTCCGGGTGATCGGTCACAGCGGCCCTCATCCGCTGACCAGCGGTCTGAAGACCTTCCCGGCGAACCTGACCGTGAGTTCCGGCGATCTGATCGGCCTGAACGCAACCGGCCCCGGCGCCGGCAACACCTGCGCGTTCAGCTCGCCGGGGGACTTCGTCCTCACCAGAGGTGGCAATCTGCCCGACGGAGGTTCCGGGAACTTCCCGCCGGGTGACGCCATGGGCAACGTCCGTCTGAACCTCTCGGCAACCCTCGTCCCGACCAACGTGTTCAGTTTCGGCCGGATCACGCGCGATCGCCGCAAGGGGAGCGCAGCTCTCGAGATCCTCGTCTCCAACCCCGGCTCGGTCACCCTCGCGGGCAACGGGCTGAAGGCGAAGCGCGCCACCAAGACTGTCGCGGTCCCCAGCGTGGTCAGATTCGCGATCGCGGTCACCGGAAAGCGGAAGAGGAAGCTCAATCGCAAGGGGAGGGTGTCGGTGCAGGTGAACGCCACCTTCACCCCCATCGGCGGCGATCCCGCCACCCAGTCGATCAGGGTGAAGCTGAAGAAGAAGAAGTGAGGTAATCGGGGCGCCCGGATTTGAACCGGGGACCTCACCGACCCGAACGGTGCGCGCTACCAGGCTGCGCCACGCCCCGAGGGGCACAAGGATAGACGCGCCTCACCGGCGGGGTCCTCCAGCGGATAGCGTTTCGACGTGGCCGACAACGCGGATCTGATCCGCCAGCTCTACGAGGCGATGGACGGGCACGACGGCGACGCGATGGCGAAGCTTTACGCCCCGGACGCTCGCTTCCGCGATCCCGCCTTCGGCGAGCTGTCGGGAGCTGAAGCCGGGGACATGTGGCGGATGCTGACCGGCCGCTCGGAGGACCTCCGGGTGGAGCTCGCCGAGCACGAGGCCCACGGCGACACGGGAACCGCGCGCTGGATCGCCACGTACACCTTCCGGACGGGCCGCCCGGTCGTAAATGACATCCGGGCGGAATTCCGGTTTCGCGACGGGAAGATCACGGAGCATCGCGACTCGTTCTCATTCTGGCGGTGGTCCCGACAGGCGCTCGGTCCCATCGGGCTGGCGTTTGGCTGGACGCCGCTGCTCAGGGCCGCCGTTCGGAAGCGGGCTCGCTCGGACCTGGCTGACTTCCGGCGCGCGGGACGATGAACCGAACCGCGAACAGCATCAGCAGCAGGGCGGCGCCCCCCAACCACAGGATCGGGTCATCGATCGAGAAGCCCTCGAGCCTGCTCCCGAGATAGGTGAAGTAGGCGGTGATCGGGGCGTACCCCACCGCGGTCGTCCACGTGAAGCGCACGAGGGGAACGCGGGCCGCGCCGCAGACGTAGCCGAGCAGGCTGAAGGGCATGATTGGAATCAGGCGTGCTGCGAGCAGGAAGGTCGCGCCGCCGCGGTGGATCAGTCCCTCGACCCGCTGGAAGCGCTCCTCGCCTGCGACCCGGTAGAGCAGCGGCCGAGCGGCGTAGTGGCCGACGGCATAGGCGCCGAGCCCCGAGAGTACCCAGGACCCCATCACCAGCGGGAAGCCGATTCCGAAATCGAACACGTAGCCGGCGGCTGCATCCAGGATCTCGGCCGGATACCAGACTACGACGTGAACCATCGCCAGCCACAGGACGAGCATTGCGCCGCCGAGGTTTCCCCTCAGGTCCTCGCGAACCGACGCGGTGTCGCCCTGCACGGCGTCGAAGACGGCGTCTCGCAGCGGCGGGATCGCGAGGGCGACGGCGGCACCGACCAGGATGCCCCCGACCGTCACGGCGACGCCGGTCCAGGTTCCTCCGCCGGGCGGGCCGCTGTGCACGTTGGCTAGATTAGACAGAGGCCACCGTGGGTACGGTGGTTTCCCTCACCACAGACACCGAAGGAGGTCAGATGGCTTTCGAGGTCCCGGACCTTCCCTACGACTACAACGCGCTCGAGCCGCACATCGACGAGCAGACGATGCGCGTCCACCACGACAAGCACCACCAGGCTTACGTCGACAAGGCCAACGCTGCCCTGGAGGGCACCGAATGGGCCGACAAGGACGTGAACGAGGTGCTCCAGAACCTGTCGAAGCTCGGCGACGCAGAGACCGCAGTCCGGAACAACGGCGGCGGCCACTCCAACCACACCTTCTTCTGGGAGATCATGAGCCCGGACGGAGGTGGCGAGCCCGAGGGCGATCTCGCCGACGCGATCAAGGAGAAATTCGGCTCCTTCGACGACTTCAAGGAGGAGTTCAAGAACGCGGGCGTGGGGCAGTTCGGCTCCGGCTGGGCCTGGCTGATCCACGACGGATCCGGACTGGCGGTGGTCTCAACGCCGAATCAGGACACTCCGATCTCGGATGGCAACACCCCGATCATCGGCTGCGACGTCTGGGAGCACGCCTACTACCTGAAGTACCAGAACAAGCGCCCGGACTACATCGACGCCTGGTGGAACGTCGTCAACTGGGCGAAGGCCGGTGAGCACTTCTCAGCAGCGAGCTAGAGCCGCTCCCGGGGGGTGGAGATTCCACCCCCCGGGGCGTAATCTGGGGTGGAGGAGCGCGGATGCACGCAGTTAGTCCTAACCCAGTTGAGGCAACCACCAAGCACCTCGACGAGCACGGAATCGCCTACGAGGTGGTCGAGCACGACCGGGCATTGACCGCCGCCGCCGAGGCGCGCGCCGCCGGTGAGGAGCCCGCAAACGCGGTGAAGAGCGTGCTGCTCCGGGATCTCGAGGGCTACGAGCTCGTCGTCCTGCAGGCCTCGGACCGGCTCGACCTGAAGAAGGTCCGCGAGCAGCTGGGGGAGGGCCGCTCGGAGTTGAGGCTGGCGACCGAGGAGGAGATGGACAGCGACTTCCCTCAGTTCGAGCTGGGCGCCCTGCCTCCCCTCGGCGAGATGTTGCCGGCACCCGAAATCGTCGACCGCCGCGTGCTGGACCACGATCGAGTGCTCTGCAACGGCGGCGACCACACGCATTCGGTCCTGATCGACCCGAGCGAGATCGTTCGCGTCTCCAACGCCGAGGTCGGCGACGTACGCGAGGACTAGGGGCTAGCCGTAGACCCGTC
>Ga0299913_10000214_pt1 | contig 32223 bp, 27 predicted proteins | sample RVTome_9_FD_201360 | JGI IMG/M metagenome (GOLD analysis project Ga0299913, IMG submission 201360) | Soil microbial communities from uranium-contaminated site in the Upper Colorado River Basin, Wyoming, United States - RVT155D38 (version 2) ... | reverse complement strand
CAGCGACAACTGGCAGTTCCTCGGCTCGTACAACTGGGCCGACGCCGACGGCAACTCGAGCTCCGACGCCAACTTCGATGGCGCCGGCGACGTGATCTTCCTCGACCCGCGGGCCCCGAACATCACCGGGATCCAGCCCGGGCTCGTCGAGCACCTGTTCAAAGTCCACGGCTCCTACAACTGGGACACCGGCTTCCAGGTCGGCGCCGGGTACCGGTGGAACTCCGGCATCTACCTGAACCGCAACTCCGGCCAGGCGTTCAGCCGCAGCCTTCCCGACCAGACCGAGACCGACTTCGCCTTCGGCGGCTGGCCGGGCGGCGGCTTCGAGGACTCGTGGATCGCCGGCGACGCCATCGGCTTCATCGACGGCAACGAGTACGGCGCGCTGGACCTCCGGCTCTCGTACCTGTGGCCGATCGGCGGCCGCTACGAGGCGGACTTCTTCGCCGACGTGTACAACGTCTTCGACGACCAGCAGACGATCCGGGTCCAGGACCTCGAGGGGGGCGGCGCCGGCTTCGCCTTCCTGGAGGGGATGGAGTTCGTGAACCCGCGGCGCTACTACCTGGGCGCCCGGCTCCGCTTCTGAGCTGACCCCGGGCCGGCCTCGGCCGGCCCGCCGACCCGCCGGGCCCCGTCCCGGCGACGAGGGCCCTCCCCCGCGGAGGGCCCTTTCTTTTTCCGGGCCCGCGGCGGAGGAGCTGGGCGCGCGCTCGGCCCTGCGGGCCGGCCGGGAATCCGGCCGCGCGTCGCCGGCGATCAGCCCGGGCAGCTCCGGCCGAGCGCCCGGAGCCGGCTCGCCGCCGGCGGGTTCGGCTGCACCCGGAGCGAGCGGCAGTAGTACGCGACCGCCGGGTCGAACCGCCCGAGCCCCTCGTGGGCGAGCCCGACGTTGAACAGCGTCTGCGGGTCGTCCGGGTCGGCGGCGAGCGCCATGCGGAAGACCTCCATCGCGGCGTCGAGCCGGCCGAGCCGCGCCAGCGCGGTCCCCCACTCGTTGAGGGCCCAGACCGGCGGCGTGGCGCCCGCCGCCTCGGCCCGCTCCGCGGCGCGCGCGAACGCTTCCACCGCGCGGCTCGGGTCGCCGGCCTGGACCCGCGCCCGGCCGAGGTACCAGCCGAGGTCGGGGTCGTCCGGGGCGAGCTCGGAGACCTTCGCGAGGTGCGGCAGCGCCTCGCTCCCCCGCCCCTCCTCGAGCAGCAGGCCGGCGAGCTGGACGCGGGCGTCGACGCGCTCGGGGTCGAGCTCGACCACCCGTTCGAGGTGGCGGCGGGCCGCCGCCGCGCGGCCGAGGTTGCGGTAGGCGAGCGCGAGCTGGTGGTGCGCGTCCGCGTTGCCGGGCTGGAGCTCGACGACCCGCGCCAGCCCGACCGCCGCCTGCTCGTCGTTGCCGTTCTGCAGGAACGCCTGGGCCCGCTGCCAGATCACGACCGCGCTCACCCCCTCGAGGACGACCTGGTCCATCAGCGGGTCGGAGTAGAGGTTGTAGAACGGCGCCGACTCGGCGGCCTCGGCGAGCTGGCGCGCCTCCTCGGCCCGCCCCTGCCGCATGGTCACCCGGGCGAGGGTCGAGAGCGCCTGCTTGTGCTCCGGCTTCTCGTGCAGGATCTCCCGCAGCAACCGCTCCGACGCCCCGAGATCCCCGTGGGAGAGCCGCACCTGGGCGAGCGCCAGGCGCGCCGGCTGGAGGTCGGGAGCGAGCTCGAGCGCCCTCTCGAGCGCGCCGGCCGCGGCCTCGGTCTCGCCGTCGGCCACCAGGACCGAGCCGAGGCGCCAGTGGGCCGGGGCGTAGTCGGGCTCGCGCGCGAGCGCCCGGCGGAACGCCGCCGCCGCGGCGTCGTGGTCCTCGCCGCGGACGGAGAGGACGTCGCCGAGGAAGTAGGGCCACCGCACGTCCGAGGGATCGAGCGCCTCGGCCCGGCGGTAGGCGGCCGCCGCCTCGTCGAACAGCTCGTGGGCGTGGGCCACCATCCCGAACCTCCCCCAAGCAGCGCCCGAGCCGGGCTCCGCCAGGACCGCCGCCCGCGCCTCCCGGAACCGCTCGGCGACCTGCGGCTCCATCGCCGCGAGATCGACCTCGGGAAGCTCCGTCGCCGCCTCGGCCGCCGTCGAAGCGCCCTCCTCCTCCGCGGCGGGGCCGCCGCACCCCCCGATCGGGAGCAGCGGCAGGAGGAGCAGCGGCAGGGCCGCCGCGGACGGCGCCCGCTCGCTCACCGGCGGCCCTCGCCGCGCCGGAGGACGATCGCCCGGTCGATCGCCACCTCTCCGAAGCTCTCCTCGGTGCCATCGGGCCAGCGGACGGCGACCGTCGCCGCCGCGCCTCCGAGCGATCCCCGCGGGCCGAGCCCGAAGTGGGCGCGCGGGTCGCTCGCCGCGAGGTAGCTCATCGCCCCCTGGACGGTGCGCACGCGGGCCCGGCCGCCGATCTCCACCCGCACCCGGGCGCCGACCGCCCGCCGGCCGCCGAGCGCCGGGTCGACCGCGTCGACCAGCAGCCAGTGGCCGGGCGGCGGCTCGGCCCGGTAGAGGCGGGCCGGGCCGGCGACGTTGGTCAGCACCAGGTCGAGGTCGCCGTCGCCGTCGAGGTCGCCCGACGCGAGCGACCGGCCGACCTCGACCGGCTCGACGAACGCCGCCACCCCTTCGGCGAGCCGGCGGAAGCGCCCGCCGTCCTGGGCGTAGACGAGATTCGGCTCGGCGTAGTCGTTCCACGGGTCGCCGAGCGCGGCGGTCAGCGGCGACCCGCGCAGCACCCGGCCGTCGACGATCGGCAGGTCGAGGTCGCCGTCGAGGTCGAGGTCGACCGGTACCGTGCCGAAGCCGGTGTATGGCGCGCTCCCCGCCGCCAGCCCGACCCGCGTCGACTGGTCCTCGAAGCCGGCCCCCGCCCCGAGGTTGCGGTAGAAGGTGTTGGTCTCGTCGCGCAGGTGGGTGAGGAAGAGGTCGAGGTCGAGGTCGTCGTCGAGATCCGCCGCGACCACCCCCATCCCGGCCTCGTGGAGCCCGGCCGCGTTGACCGCCGCGCCGAGGACGACCGCGTCGTCGCGGAAGGTGCCGTCCCGCTGGTTGATCCAGAGCTGGTTCGGGTCGCCGTCGTTCGCCACGTAGACGTCGGGCCAGGCGTCGCCGTCGAGGTCGTCGCAGACGACGCCGAGGCCGGCGCCGTCGGCCGCCGCGATCCCGGCCGCGGCGGTCGCGTCCCGGAAGGTGCCGTCCCCCCGGTTGTGGAGCAGGACGTCGAGCTGGTCGGGGAAGCTGTCCGGGCCGCAGTACTCCCGCCGCCCCGCCTTGTCCGAGCAGGTGATCGCGTCGTCGTACGCCACGTAGCGGGCGACGTAGAGGTCGAGGAACCCGTCGCGGTCGACGTCGCAGAAGGCGGCCGAGGTCGACCAGGAGTCTTCCGGGCGGCGGACGAGGGGGATGCCCGCCTCCCGCGTCACGTCCGCGAAGGTGCCGTCGCCGCGCGCCCGGAACAGCCGGTCCTGGCCGATGTTCGCCACGAAGACGTCGTCGAGCCCGTCGTTGTCGACGTCGCCCACCGCCACCCCGGTGCCGTACCCGGGGTCGCCGAGGCCCGACCGCTCGGTGGCGTCGGCGAACCGGCCGTCGGCGCCCTGGAGAAACAGCCGGTTGACCGGCGCGGGGCCCGCGGCCGGCCGGCCAGGGGGCGGCGCGCCGTTGACGAAGTAGAGGTCGAGGTCGCCGTCCGCGTCGGCGTCGAACACCGCGACCCCGCCGCCCATCATCTCCGGGAAGCGGAGCTCCCCCGACACCCCGGGGTCGTGTACGAAGTCGACCCCCCAGGCCTCGGTCGCGTCGACGAGGAGCTGCCCGGCCGCCCCCTCGGTGGCCGACCCTGGTCCGCCCTCGGTGCCCGACGTCCGCGCGGCCGCTTCACCCTCGGGACGGTCGGCGCAGCTCGCGACCGAGAGCGCGAGCCCGAGCGCGAGGAGGCCGAGCCGGACGGACCGAAAGGGCACGGACGACGGAGGCGACGACAGGCGACGGGCGAGCGAGAGCGTAGGCGACGAGCGGCGAGCGGGCACGTCCGCGAAGTGTAGCGCGGGGCCGGAGTTGCGACCGGCCGGGCCGCCGTGCGATCCTGCCCGCGGCATGCGTTTCGCCCCGGCCGTCCCCGCCCTCCTCCTCCTCGCCGCGCCTCTCCTCGCCGCCTTCCCGGCGACCGCACAGGAGACGCCGGAGGAGGAGCCGCCCCCGCCGGCGGTCTTCGCCGAGGTCGTCGACGTCGAGATCGTCAACGTCGACGTCCGGGTGACCGACCGCGACGGCAAGCCGGTCCACGGCCTCGGGCGCGAGGACTTCGTCGTCCTCCGCGACGGCCGGCCGGTCGAGATCGCCAACTTCTACGCCGTCGAGGACGGGCGCCCGGCCGCCGGGTCCGACCCGGCGGAGCCCGCTCCCGTGCCGGCCCCCGAGCTCCTCCCCGAGCCCGCGCCCCCCGCCGCCGCCGACGTGCCGGCCGACCAGCGCCTGTGGCTCGTCGTCTACGTCGACAACTACAACCTCGACCCGCTCGAGCGCGACCGGGTGCTGCCCGCCCTGCGCACCTTCCTCGGCCAGACGCTCCGGCCCGAGGACCGGGCGATGCTCGTCACCTTCGACCGCACCCTCGAGGTCCGGGTCCCCTTCACCGGCCGCACCGATCTCCTCCTCGACGAGGTCGACGAGCTCTCGCAGGAGTCCGGCTTCGTGCCGATCCGCCGCCGCGAGCAGCAGGACCTGCTGAAGCGGATCGACCGGGCCGAGAGCGGCCGACAGGCCCTGCTCCAGACCCGGGTCTACGCCGAGGAGCTGCGCAACCAGGTCGACGTCACCGTGCGGGCGCTCGAGCGGCTCGTCGAGAGCCTGGGCGGGCTGCCCGGCCGCAAGGCGCTGCTCCACGTCTCGAGCGGGGTGCCGATGCTGGCGGCGGAGGAGATGTTCCACGTCGTCGGGCAGAAGTTCGACCTGGCCGAGGCCTACGCCGAGATCGGCCGCCACGACACGACCCGGGCCTGGGAACGGCTCGACCGCACCGCGAACGCGCACCGCGTCGTCTTCTACACCCTCGACGCCGGGGGCTTCCGCGGCATGCAGTACGCCGCGGCGGAGTACGAGGGGCTGGTCACCCCGCACCTGCGGCGCACGATGGACTCGATCGCGCCGGAGAACCTGCAGGCCTCCCTGCGCCTGATGGCGGCCCAGACCGGCGGGCTGGCGATCGTCAACCGCAACGAGGTGCTGCCGGCGCTCGACGAGGTGCGGAGCGACCTGCGCTCCTTCTACTCGCTGGGCATCCGCTCGGCCGGCGTCGAGTCGGCCCGCCACCACGAGCTCGAGGTCCGGCTGCGGGAGGCGCGGCCCGGGGTCACCGTGCGTCACCGCGGCGCCTACCGGAGCAAGTCGCAGCAGACGCTGATGCAAGAGCGGCTGCGCTCGGCGCTCGCCTACGCCCACGAGACCAACCCCCTCGGCGTCGAGGCGACCTGGGGCCGGCCCGAGCCGCAGGGCGGCCGCGGCCTGTGGGTCGTCCCGGTCCGGCTCGAGATTCCCCTGCGCGGGCTGATCCTGCTGCCGACCGCCGCCGGCAAGCACGAGCTGCGGCTCGAGCTCTACGCCGGCGCCGCCGGCACCGGCGACGAGATCTCGGAGATCGACGTCGTCCCGCTCGGCCTGCGGATCGCCGACGAGCACGTCGAGGCCGCGCGCGGCGAGGCGTTCGTCCACACCCACCGCCTCCTGCTCCGCCGCGGCCGCTACAAGGTCGGCCTCGCCGTCCTAGATCTCCTCGGCCGGGAGTGGTCGATGGTCACCGCCATCCTCGACATCCCCTGAGCGCGGATCGCACGCCATCTCGGGCGGTCCTCCCTCGTCGCTCCCTGCGGCGTACCGAGCGTACGCCTCGGTCGACTCCTCGGTCCGGGTCGCCCGATCTGACGCACGCTACGCGCTCAGGCCTGCTGCAGGCCAGCCGCTGAAGCTCCGATCATTCCAGGTAGGTGAGCATTTCGCGGGCGGTGGCGGCGTCGGGGTCGGCGGGGAGGGCGTCGAGGAACCTGGTGAGCGCCTCGCGGGCCTGGTCGTTCTCGCCCCGGCCGGCGTGGTGGAGGCCGATGAAGTACCAGGCCTTGGCGAGGGACGAATCGACGGCCAGGGCCTGGCGGGAGAGGGCGACCGCGGCCTCGGCGTCGCCGGCGTTCCACTGCTGGGCGGCCATCTCCAGCAGCTTGCCGCCGCCGAAGTCGGGATCGACCGCGGCGAGCCGCGGGGCGATCTCGGCGAGGTCGTCGTGACGCCCCAGCGCGTCGTAGGCGTCGTAGAGCACCAGTAGCGTCGCGAGGTCGTCGGAGCCGAGCGCCACCGCCTTCTCCGCGGCCGCCGCGGCGCCCTCGGCGTCGCCCTGGGCCAGCCGCAGGGTGGCGATCGCGTGGTGGGCCTCGCGGAGCGAGGGGTCGAGCTCGGCGGCCTCGAGGAACCTGGCCAGCGCGGTCTCGCGGTCGCCCGCCGAGTAGGCCTCGCCGCCCTCGTTGTAGATCCGCCGCGCAGTGGCCGCCGCGTCCTCGGCCTCCTCGAGCTCGTCGGCGACGGCCTCCGCCTCCTCGCGGCGCCCGAGCGCCCGCAACGCCTGGAGCTCGACGGTGAGCGCCGCGGCCCGGGCGGCCCCGAGCTCCTGCGCCCGCTCGGCGTGCTCGAGGGCCGCCGCGTGCTCCTTCTGGTCGACGAGCACCTGGGCCAGGGCGACGTGGGCCGGGCCGAGGCCGGGATCGGCGGCGAGCGCCTCCTCGAACTTCGCCCGGGCGGCGCCGAGGTCGCCCCCCTTCTGCGCGGTCAGCCCGGCGTTGAACGCGGCCACCGCGGCATTCGTCGTGCCGGTGACGACCGCGCCGAGGTCGCCGCGGGGCGCGACCGCCTGGGCCGCCTCGCCGGCGGCCTCCTCCATGACGAACCTCTCGCGCACCACCCGGGTGGCCGAGGGCTGGATCGGCTGCTCGAACGCCCCGTACCCCGCCTTCTCGAACAGCAGGACGTAGCGGTACTGCGCCTGGTTGGCGAGGAAGCGGATCATGAACTCCCCGTCGCCGTCGGTCGTCAGCACCTCGCGGTAGGACCCCTGCTGCGGCGAGGTCACGGTCACCTGGACGCCGGCGAGGGGCTCGCCGCCCGCGTCGGTCACCGTGCCGCGGAGCGCCCCGGTCTGGGCCAGGCCCGGCGCGGCGACGGCGAGCAGCAGGAGCGACGGGACGGCAACTCGCAGGAGGGCGCGACGCAGGCCCGGCAGACGCGAGCCGGGCAGAGCCGGGATCGGCAGCCGCAGGGTCGAGAATCGAGTGGTCGAGACGCGGGGGGATCGGAGCATCGGGAAGCTCCCTTCGGGTCGGTTCACGGGGAACCGCTATCATATCCGCGTGACCGCGCATCGAGTCCCTCCGCACGCGCTCCACCCCTCCCGGCGGCCGGTCCCGAGCCGCCTCGCCGCCCTCGCCGCGGCCACGCTCCTCGCCGCCGCGCCCGCCGCCGCGCAGGACGAGGAGGCGCCGGTGGCCGGGCCCTTCGGCGAGCGCGTGGAGGTCGGGGTCGTCAACGTCGACGTCGTGGTCACCGACGGCAAGGGCCAGAAGGTCTCCGGCCTCGGGCGCGACGACTTCGTCCTCCGCGTCGACGGCGAGCCGGTCCCGATCGACCACTTCTACGCCGAGACCGCCGGCCGCGTCCGCGAGGTCCCCCGCCCGATCGAGACGCGCACCGAGACCGCGTTCACGCCGATCGAGACGGTGACCCCGCCGGAGCAGCGGACCCACGTCCTCGTCCTCGTCGACCACACGCGGCTGTCGGCGACCAACCGCAAGCGGGCGTTCCAGGCACTGCGCGAGGCCCTCACCCACTTCGACGACGACGACCTGATCTCGGTCGTCGGCCTCGAGGGCTCGCTGGTCGTCTACTCGGACTTCCTCTACGACCACGCGACCGTGGCGAAGGTCCTCGACGAGGTGCAGCGGGTCGGCGTCCGGCCGCGCCCGCTCGAGGAGGAGCGCCGCCAGATCTTCGGCGAGCTGGCGCGCGGCATGAGCGGCGGCATCATGGCCCGCACGTCGGCCGCCTCCCGCGAGGCCGAGTCGGTGCTGCCGCGCATCCGGGCCTACGCCGCCCAGGAGTTCGACCGCTCCCGCGAGTCGCTGCGGCTGATCGAGACGGTCGCCGCGACCCTCTCCGGGCTGCCGGGGCGCAAGGTCCTGCTCTACGTCGGCGAGGGGATCCCGACCCGGCCCGGGGAGGGGCTCTACGTCGAGTTCCGCAACCGCTTCGGCTCGGCGAGCGACGTCGGCATCGGCCTGCGCCACTACGACTTCAACAGCGACTACAACCGCGCGATCGGCAACTACGACCTGACGACCGCGGTCGATCGGGCCGCCCTGGCGGTCAACCGCGCGGGGGTGACCCTGTACGCGATCGACGCCGAGGACGCCCACGGCGCCGCGATCCGCTCGGCCCTCGTCGAGCAGGGGGCGACCTCGGAGACCGTGTCGGTGATCGACGCGAACTTCCGCGAGCCGCTCGAGGCGGCCACCCAGGCCACCGGCGGCCGCCTGCTGCGCATGTCGGGCCTGCTCGCCGATCAGCTCGTCGACCTGGTCAGCGATTTCGACACCTTCTACTCGCTCGGCTTCGACCTCCCCGACGGCTGGCGGCCGGGCTCGGTGCACCGGATCGACGTCGACCTCGCCGACGGCCGGCGCGGCTGGAGGGTGCGCCACCGGACCGAGGTCCGCCTGCCGGAGGAGGGGGAGCGCGAGGCGGGCGCCACCGTGGCCGCGCTGATGTACCGCTCGATCGACAACCCCCTCGACGTGCGCGCCCGGCCGGGCGAGCTGCAGCCCGGCCCCGACGGGACCAGCGTGCTGCCGGTCGAGCTCGCGATCCCGGTCGAGAGCCTCACCCTGCTGCCGCGCGGCGACGTCCACGCGGCCTCGGTCACCATCTTCGTGAGCGTGCAGGACGAGGCCGGCAACCCGGGGCGGGTCCAGAAGGTCCCCTTCCACCTCGACATCCCGGCCGACAAGCTCGACGAGGCGCGCGGCCAGCCCGCCCACTACGTCCTCCCCGTGGTCGTCCGCCCCGGCGACCGCCAGGCCGCCATCGTCGTCCGCGACGACCCGAGCGGCACGCTGTCGGCGATCCAGCTCGACCTCGACTAGCCCGGGCGGCCGCTCCGGCTCGGCTGCTCCGGTTCGGCCACCACCACCCAGCGCAGCGGGCCGCCCGGCGCGACGGCGTCGAACGGCCAGCAGGTGACCAGCGTCAGGCGGGAACCGCCGTCGGGGGCGAGCGGGGCCGTGTCGCGGCGGTCGTGGACGCCAGCGCGGACCACCCGGTAGCGGCGCGCGGCGCCGGCCGGCGGCTCCAGCGTCACCACGTCGCCCGGCCGCAGGCCCTCGAGGGCGCGGAAGTGGGTGTCGCGGTGGCCGGCGATCACCACGTTGCCCGGCCCGCCCGGCCGGGCGCTCCCGTCGAGGTGGCCGGGCCCGAAGGCCAGGGTCCGCCCGCTCGCCCCGGCGAGGACGACGAGCTGCGGGCCTTCCCCGGGGAGCGCGAGACGTGCCACCGGCCAGGTGTCGGCCCAGGGCCAGGGGCGGGGGTTCGCCTCACCGGCCGCGGCCCGCTGCCAGGCGTCGCGCAGCAGGACCTGCGCGAGGGCCGCCTTGGCCGGGATCCACAGCCCGTGGAGGAGGAGCGCCGCCCCGGCGGCCGCGACGAGGGCGGCCTTCACCGCTCGACCTCCGCCGGCACCGCCGCCTCGTGCCGGCCGCGCAGCCCGAGCCAGGTCGCGAGGACGAGGAGCACCAAGCCGGACAGGGCCGAGGTCCGGGCCGGCGTGCCGCCGACCGGCAGCATGCCCGCCGGCAGCGCGGTGGCGACGGCGCGGGTGACCGCACCCTCCCCCGCCGGCCGGCTCGGCACCTGCTCCACCGCCACCAGGCTGGTGTACGGCGAGACCAGGTGGTGGGCGAGGGCGACCTCGACGACCTCGCGGCGGACGTCCTCCTCGGGTACCCCCTGGGACACCCGGCCCATCAGCGACTCGATCTTGCGGCGCGCCCAGAGGCGATGGACGCCGCGCCGCACCCCGCCGGCCGAGGCCGGCGCGGCCGCCGCCTCGGCGAGCGCCACCTCGGTCTCCCACCACCCGCCGTCGCCCCGGCGGCCGGAGATCCGCACCGTCTCGCCGGGCGAGAGCGTCCGGGCGGCGACGACCAGCGGCTCGCCGGCGTAGAGGTCGGGCAGCCGCTCGGGCCAGGTCTCGGCGCCCGGGTCGTCCCAGGCGATCTCGAGGTCGGCGAGGAACGGGCTCTCGAGCCGGCGGGCCAGCTCGGCCATCCGCTCGCCGACCTCGTCCGGGTCGCCGACGTAGGTGAAGCCGCCGCGGCCGACCTCGGCGGCGCGGCGCATGAAGTGCGCGTTCGGCGCCGGGCCGATCCCGACGGTGAACAGACGCGACGCGCCGAGCCGCCGGTCGATGAAGGCGAAGAGCTCCGCCTCGTTGCCGACCGCCCCGTCGGTGAGGAAGACCACCTGGCGCAGCGAGCGGCGCCCGGCCCGGCCGTAGCCCTCCGAACGGTCGGCGAGCGCCAGGTCGAGGGCCGGGAGCATGTTCGTGCCCCCGTCGGCCTCGAGCCCCCGCACCCACTCGCGGGCGCGGTCGAGAGCGTCGTCCGAGGCGGGCCAGCTCCCCGGGAAGAGCGGCCGCGCGCGGTCGGAGAAGGCGATCACGTTGAAGCTGTCCCACGGCTCGAGCCGGCCGAGGGCGGTGACCAGCGCCGCCTTCGCCTGCGCGATCGCCGGACCGTGCATCGAGCCCGACGTGTCGACGACGAAGACGACCTCGCGGTCGAGCGGCGCCCAGCTCGTCGCCTCGAGCGCCGGCGGGACCACCATGAGGAGCGTGTAGACGTCGCCCTCGTGCTCCTCGGTGAAGACCGCCGCCCGCGGCTCGGCGCTCGGCACCGGCGCCCACTCGAGGACGAAGTCGCGATCCGACTCCGCGGCCCCGGCGGCGAGCTCCACCCGCCAGCTCCGCGGCCCCGTCACCTCGACCGCCAGGTCGTGGCTCGGGCTGCCGAGGGTGGCGAGCGGGAAGCCCGGGTCGAGCTGCACGGCGAAGGCGACCGGGGCCACGGGCGCGGCCGCCGGGAGCGGGTACGGCCCGCCGCTCACCTGCCCGCCGGCGAAGAAGGGCGTGCCGGCGACCGTCCCGCCGCCCGGCCCCTCGGCGAGCGCGGATGGCTCGACGAGCCCCTCGGCCGGCGGTGCGCCCGGCCCCGGCGTGAAGCGCGGCGTCACCACCGTCGGGAAGCGGAGCCGGAAGCCCCCGCCGTCCCAGACGACGGTCTGCTGGAGCTCGATCACCGTCTCTACCTCCTCGCCCGGCCCGACGTTCGCCACCCGGGTCGTGAAGACGTTCGGCCGCCGCTGCTCGACGAGCGAGGCCTTGGCCCCCGCCGCCTTCGCCGCCTCGTAGGTCCGCCGCGCCTCGGCCTTCTCACGCACCTCGCCGACGATCACCCGCTCGCCGACGACCATCCGCAGGCCGTCGACCGCCCCGTCCTCGGGCAGCGGGAAGCAGTACACGCCTTCGACCCAGCCGTCGCCCGGGTTGACGAACCGCTGGGTCACCCGCGCCCGGGCGACGAGCCCGGTCACCCGGATCTCGACCTCGGACGCGACCCGCGGCGCCGGGACGTAGCCGGTCTCCGCCGAGCCCCAGTAGAGGCCCGCGGCGTCCAGCTCGTGGAGCGGAGCGGCGGAAACCGGGGGCGCCTCCACTGCCGACTCCCCGACCGGCTGGGCCCCCGCCGGCGCGACGAGCATCACCGACAGCAGCAGCAAGAATAGGACGGCGAGGCCGAGCATGACGACCTCGCGCCGCCGGGCGCGGGCCCGCAGATCTCGGTGGAACGAGCGCCGTTTCCTCTCCAGTCCTGTCCGATGTCTCCGCGTCCCGTTCGTCGCCATGTCGCAGCTCCTCTCGTCGTCGTTCCTTGCCGCCACGATCAGAGCCGACCGGCCCGCGGGTGTGCGCGGCCGGCCGGTGGCGCTCCGCGGGCGGAATGTGGCGAGGTCGAGGCACGCGGCCGCGGCCCTTGCCGTGCCGCACCGGGCCGGCTATGTTCCACACCATGAGCGGTTTGGCCACCGGCGCCGGAGCGGTCAAGGGGGTCGTCGCGCTGGTCGACGACGAGGAGAGCCTGCGCGAGACGGTCGGGTACGCGCTGCGGCGCGAGGGCTACCGGGTCGACGCGTACGCCGACGGCGCCGAGGCGTGGGAGGCGTTCGGCAGCGGTGACGGCGGCTCCCACCCCGAGGCGCTCCCCGACCTGGCGATCCTCGACATCCTGATGCCGCGGATGGACGGCCTCGAGCTGTGCCGCCGGCTGCGCGCGGCGTCGGAGACCCTGCCCATCGTCTTCCTGACCTCGAAGGACGACGAGCTCGACCGCGTGCTCGGCCTCGAGCTCGGTGCCGACGACTACCTGTGCAAGCCGTTCTCGATGCGCGAGCTGGTGGCGCGGGTGAAGGTCCTCTTCCGCCGGCTCGCGCTGCTCGAGGCGGCGGGAGCCGGCGAGCCGGAGCACGTGCTCGTCGCGGGCCCGCTCGAGCTCGACCTCGACCGCTACTCGGCGCGCTGGGACCGCCGGGCGCTCGGGCTCACCGTGACCGAGTTCCTGATCCTCCGCGCGCTCGCCAGGCGACCGGGCCACGTCAAGACCCGCGACCAGCTCATCCGCGAGGGCTACCCGCACGACACCTACGTCTCCGACCGCACGATCGACAGCCACGTCAAGAGGTTGCGCCGCAAGCTCGAGGCGGCGGCGCCCGACGCCGCGCCGATCGAGACGGTCTACGGCCTCGGCTACCGCTGGCGCGAGGAGGAGCCGGCGGACGGTCGGGCGGGCGGCGGACGGGACGGGGCGGCGGGCGACCGATGAAGTCGACCGCCCCCGGCGGGCGCGGCCGGCGGCTCCGCCGCCTGCTGTCGCGGCTGTCGATCCGGCTCCTCGCCTTCAACGTGCTGCTGGTCTTCCTCCCGGCCGCCTTCCTCCTCTACCTCGACGTCTACGAGCGGCGGCTGCTCGACGCGCAGGAGCGCTCGATGGTGCAGCAGGGGCGGCTGCTCGCCGCCGCGCTCTCCGGCCGCGGCGAGGAGCTCGACGTCGACGAGGCGCGGCGGGTGCTCGTCGAGCTCGACCGGCGGATCGAGGCGCGGCTGCGGGTGGTCGACCCGGAGGGCCGGGTGGTCGCCGACTCGGCGGCGCTCGGCCCGCGGCGGGACGAGACCGCGGAGGGGCCGACGGCAGCGCCCGGCGGGACCGCCGCCGCGGCGGCGGAGCGGCCGCGCGCCAACCCGCTCTACCGGCTCGGCACCCTCCTCTACGGCGCCTACCGGGCGGTCCGATCCCTCCCCGAGCCCTCACTCCCCTCCGAGCGGATCGGGCTCTACACGACGGAAGGGCCAGACGGACGGCTCACCGGGCCCGCCGTGCGCGAGGCGCTCGCCGGCCGCTACGGCGCCGACCTGCGGGTGACCCCGCTCGGCGACGCCTCGATCACGACGCTCCACAGCGCGATCCCGGTCCTCGGCCCACCGGGCGAGGGGGGCGAGGGGAGCGGCGTACGCCCGGTCCTCGGCGCGATCCTCGTCTCGCAGTCGACGGCGCGCATCCTCGAGGCGCTCACCGCGGTGCGGCTCGGCATCTTCCGGGTGTTCCTGCTCTCCGTCGCCGCGGCCATCGTGCTCTCGCTCGTCGTCGGCACCACGATCGTCCGCCCGCTCCACCGCCTGCGCACCGAGGCGCATGCGATCGTCGACCGGCGTGGGCGGCTGACCGGCGGCTTCGGCGGCTCGGGCAAGCTCGACGAGATCGGCGACCTCGCCCGGGCGCTCGAGGAGCTCACCCGCCGCCTCCGCCGCCACCTCGAGGCCACCGAGGCCTTCGCCGCCGACGTCTCCCACGAGTTCAAGAACCCGCTCGCCGCGATCCGCGGCGCCACCGAGATGCTCGCCGAGGCCGAGACCGCCGAGGAACGCCGGCGGTTCGAGGCGATCGCCCAGCGCGAGGTCGCCCGGCTCGAGCGCCTGCTCGCCGGCGTGCGGGAGATCACCGCGGTCGACGCCCGGCTCGAAGACGAGGCGGCCCGCCCGGTCGCTCTCGGCGAGCTCGCGGCGGCGGTCGCCGACGGCTACGAGGGTCGCGCGGGGGCGTCGGGGCGGCCGGAGGACCGAGGGCCGGATCGCCCGTTGAACACCGACCCGCGGGTCGAGGTCTCCGTGCCCGACGAGTCGCTCGTCGTCGCCGCCGATCCCGACCAGCTCGCCCGGGCGATCGAGAACCTGCTCGACAACGCCCTTTCGTTCAGCCCGGCGGGGACGGCGGTCCGCCTCGAGGTCGCGCCCGAGGACGGCCGGGCGCGGCTCACCGTCACCGACGCCGGCCCCGGAATTCCCGAGGAGCACCTCGAGCGGGTCTTCGACCGCTTCTTCAGCTGGCGGCCGGGAGCGGCGACGGCGACCGCCGCGGCGGCCGCGACCGCACCGGCCGCCGCACCCGCCCCCGCGGGCGCCGGCCGCCGCGACGGGCACGCCGGCCTCGGCCTGGCGATCGCGCGGTCGATCGTCGAGGGCTACGGCGGCGCGATCCGCGCCTCGAATCGCCCCGAAGGCGGCGCCCGCTTCGACGTCACCCTGCCGCTCGCCCCGCGCGGCGGCCGCTGAGCGCCGGCCGGCCGCGCCGCAGGCCGGAGCGCTCGGGTAGAGTGGCCGCCCCGGGCGGCCGGCCCGGCCGCGCCGCTCTCCTCTTCGACCCCCGGAGCCTCCCGTGACCTTCCTCGACAGCCCCTGGTGGCCGCTCGTCGGCCTGCCGCTCCTGATCTTCGTCCTGCGGATGACCGACGTCACCCTCGGAACGCTCCGGATCATCCTGGTGTCGCGCGGCCAGCGTGCGGTGGCGCCGCTCGTCGGATTCCTCGAGATCCTCGTCTGGCTCGTCGCGCTGTCGCAGGTCATGCGGCACCTCGACAGCCCGATCAACTACGTCGCCTACGCTGGCGGCTTCGCCATGGGCACCTGGGCCGGCATCGCCATCGAAGGCAAGCTCGCCTTGGGCCTCGTCTCGCTGCGGATCATCACCGACGACGACGCCACCGACCTCACCGATCTCCTCCGCGAAGCCCGGTTCGGCGTCACCAGCTTCGCCGCCCGCGGCGTCAAGGGCCGGGTGCGCCTCCTCTTCACCATCCTCCGCCGCCGCGACCTCGACCACGCCCTCGACATCGTCCGCGCCTCCCACCCCGACGCCTTCGTCTCCGTCTCCGACGTCCGCGCGGTTTCCGAGGGCTACATCCCGGGCGTGCGCCGCGGGCTGGCCGGCAAGCTCGCTGCCGGGGCCCGGCGCGGGAAGTAGGGCCGCGGGAAGCAACGCAGGCCGCCGCCGCCCGAACCATGAATGATTCGGGCTACTCCTTGGCGTCGTACCAGCTCCGGCCCCAGCCGAGGTCGACCGCCAGAGGGACGGTGAGGTCGGCGACGCCGCACATCTCTTCGCGCACCGCCCGGCCGATGCGGTCCGCCTCGTCCTCGGGGACCTCGAGGACGAGCTCGTCGTGGACCGACAGCAGCAGCCGGCTCTCGGGGCTGTCGGCGGCGAGGCGACGGTCGACGGCGATCATCGCGAGCTTGAGGTAGTCGGCGGCGGTGCCCTGGATGCGGGCGTTGATCGCCATCCGCCGGGCCGACTCGCGCAGGTTCCAGTTCTTCGACTTGACGTCGGGCAGCCAGCGGACGCGGCCGTGGAGGGTCTCGACGCCGCCGTCGCGCTCGGCCGCGGCCAGGGTCTCCTCGACGTAGCCGCGCACGCCCGGGTAGCGCTCCATGTACGCGTCGATGAACTTCTGGGCCTCGCCCTTCGGGATGTGGAGCGTCTGGGACAGGCCGAAGGCGCTCATCCCGTAGAGGATGCCGAAGTTGATCGTCTTCGCCGCCCGCCGCTGCTCGGGGTTGACCAGGTCGGGGGCGACGCCGAGGACGACGGCGGCGGTCGAGCGGTGGATGTCCTCGCCGCGGCGGAACGCCTCGATCATCGCCTCCTCGTCCGCGATGTGGGCGAGGATGCGGAGCTCGATCTGCGAGTAGTCGGCGACCAGGAGCTCCCTGCCGGGGCCGGCGACGAAGGCGCGGCGGATCGCCCGGCCGACCTCGGTGCGGACCGGGATGTTCTGGAGGTTCGGGTTCTCGGACGACAGCCGCCCGGTCGCCGCCACCGCCTGGTTGTAGCGGGTGTGGACGCGCCCGTCGGCGCCGACCATCGCCGGCAGGGCGTCGACGTAGGTCGACTTGAGCTTCGAGAGCTCGCGGTAGCGGAGGATCAGCTCGGGCAGCGGATAGCCGCGGGCGGCGAGCTCTTCGAGGACGTCGGCGCCCGTCGCGTAGCTCTTCGTCTTGCGGGTGCGCTTGAGCACCGGGTAGCCGAGCTTCTCGAACAGGATGACCCCGAGCTGCTGCGGCGAGCCGATGTTGAACCGCTCGCCGGCGACCTCGCAGATCTCGGCGTCGAGCGTCTCGAGCTCGGCCTCGAGCTCGGCGGACATGCCGGCGAGGAACTGCGTGTCGAGCCCGATCCCGGCCTCCTCCATCCTGAGGAGCACCGGCACCAGCGGCTCCTCGATCTCGGCGTAGACGCGGGCGAGCCGCCCGTCGCCAAGCTCCTCGCGCATGCCGGGGAGGATGCGGCGGACCATCTCGACCCGCTCCCCGGCATAGGCGGCGAGCCGCTCGTCGCCCGGGGGCGGGTCCTGGCCCTTGTCGAAGCCGGCGTCCCTGGCCGTCAACGGCTGGCGCCGCAGCCGCTCGAGCGCCAGCTCGTCGAGGCTGTGCCCGTGGACCGACGGCTTGAGCAGGTACGAGACGAGCATCGCGTCGGAGATCGCGGCCGCGCAGGCGCCGCCCGGCAGCCGGTCGAAGGCGCAGCGCAGGACCTCCTTGACGTCGTGGCCGGCGAGGGTGACCTCCGGGTCGGCGGCCCAGCCGGCGAGGGTGGCGAGCGCCGCGTCGCGCATCCCGGCGCGGCGGAAGTCGGCGTAGACGAGGGACGGTGCCCCCTCGTCCGCCGCCGCCTCGCCGACGCCGCCCGCCGCCGGCCCGACCGCGAGCCCGACCGGCCGCTCGACGCCGAGGACGGCGACCGTCACTTCCGGGCCGAGGCCGGCGGTCCGCTCCGCCCACGCCTCCGGAGCCTCGGCCTCGAGCGCAGGCGGGATCTCGGAGCCGCCGCCGGCCGGCCCCAGCTCCTCGACGAGCGAGAAGAACTCGAGCTCGGTGAACAGGCGCCGCAGCGCGTCGGTGTCCGGCGGCTCGAGCCGCAGCGCCTCGGGCTCGAAGTCGATCGGCAGGTCGCAGTGGATCGTCACCAGCTCGCGCGAGAGCCGCGCCTGCTCGGCGTGCTCGATCAGCCCTTCGCGGTACGTCTTGCGCGACACCTCCTCGGCCCGCGCCAGCAGCGTCTCGAGGTCGCCGTACTCGGCGACGAGCGACCGGGCGCCCTTCTCGCCGATCCCCGGCACCCCCGGGATGTTGTCGATCGAGTCGCCCATCAGCGCCAGCACGTCGACCACCCGCTCGGGCGGCACCCCGAAGTCCTCCTCGACCCCCTTCGGGTCGTAGAGCTTCTCGCGGCCCGTGTGGTAGAGCGAGATGCGGTCGGTCACGAGCTGCATCAGGTCCTTGTCCGCCGACACCATCACCACCTGGTACCCCTCGCCCGCCGCCTTGCAGGCCAGCGTGCCGAGGACGTCGTCCGCCTCGTGGTCCGGGCTCTCGAGCACCGGGATGCGATAGCCGGCGAGCGCCTCGCGGATCTTCGGGATCTGCGGCCGCAGGTCCTCGGGCATCGGCTTGCGGTTCGCCTTGTAGGCCTCGTACTTCTCGCTCCGGACGGTCTTCTTCGCCACGTCGAGCGCCACGCCGACGAGCTCCGGCGTCTCCTCGCGCAGGAGCTTGCGCAGCATGTTGACGAACCCGTACACCGCGTTCGTCGCCTCCCCCCGCGTCGTCGACAGGTTGCGGATCGCGTAGAAAGCGCGGAAGATGTTCGAGTAGCCGTCGATCAGGTAGAGGCGCGGGCGAGGCTCCGTGGCGGTACCGGTGGCGGGCATGGAGGCCCGATCATACCGGCGGGCGGACAGCCGCCGGCGGGCGCACCGGGGACCCGGCCCCGCTTCCGTGGCACGCCTCTAGCACGACGGCAGCGCGACGCGTTCCAGACAGCGGCAGACAACGGCGAAAGGAGACGCAATGGACTTCCTCGGACTCATCTCGTGGGTGCTGTTCGGGCTGGTGGCCGGCATCGTGGCGAAGTTCCTGATGCCCGGGAAGGACCCGGGCGGCTGCATCATCACCAGCCTGATCGGCATCGCGGGCGCGCTGCTCGGCGGCTTCATCGCCACCGCCCTCGGGTTCGGCGGGGTCGCGGCGTGGGACCTGCGGAGCTTCGTCATCGCGGTGATCGGCGCGATCCTGCTGCTGCTGATCTACCGGATGGTCAGGGGGCGGAGAGTCTGATGGCGGAGGCGATCCGCATCCAGTACTGCGTGGCCTGAAACTACGAGCCCAGGGCCGCCGGTCTGGCGGCCTCGATCGAACGCGAGCTCGGGGTACGGCCCGAGCTCGTCAAGGGGCGCGACGGGGTCTTCGAGGTGACGCTCGGGGACGAGCTGGTGTTCTCGAAGCGGGAGCTGCGGCGGTTTCCGGAGGCCGGGGAGGTGGAGGGGAAGCTTCGGGAGCGGCTGGAAACTGCATAGGCGACCGAGGGCGAGCCGTCCGTAGAGGGCCGGTGTCTCGGGCGGAATCCTGAGTAGACGGTGAAACCCTCGTGGCTCGCCGCTTCGATCGCCGGCGGCTCGCTGCTCGGCCTCGCGGCGAAGGTGGTCGTGGAGCGACGGAGAGCGCCCTCTTTGCCGAGGGGCTCGGTCGTCGACGCACCGACAGTCGCGGTGTTGCTGCCGGTGCGCGACGAGGAACGCGACGTCCTGGCGTGTGTCGAGACGCTTCTCTCGCAGACCGTCCGGCCGTTCGTGCTCGTCGTCGACGACGGGTCTGCGGACCGGACCCGGGAGGTCGCCGAGGAGAGGGCGCGGGGGGAGGAGCGGCTGGCGGTGGTGGAGGCCGGGGAGCTGCCGGCGGGGTGGACGGGGAAGGTGCATGCGCTGGCGGTCGGGGAGGGGGAGCTCGGGCAGCGGGGGGTGGGGGCGGAGTGGGTGGTATCGACCGATGCGGACACGCGGCACGGGGCGGAGCTCGTGGAGCGGGCGCTGGCCGCCGTGCGGGGGTACGGGCTCGACGCGGTGTCGGTCGCCGGGCGGCAGGAGGCGGAGGGGCTGGTGGAGAGCCTGCTGACGCCGGCGGTCTTTGCGTTTCTCGACCTCCGGCTCGGGGACTGGCGGGAGGCGGCCGAGGGACGCGGTCCGGCGGTGGCGAACGGGCAGTTCGTCCTGGTGCGGCGCGAGGCGCTCGCGGCGAGCGGCGGGTTCGGCGCGGTGCGCGGCGCGGCGATCGACGACGTGGCGCTCGCCGAGCGGCTGCGGGCGGCGGGGTTTTCGACCGGGTTCTTCCGCGCTCCGGAGCACCTGCGGATCCGGATGTACCGCGGCGGGCGGGACGCGTTCAGCGGCTGGCGGCGGAACCTCGGCGGCCTGTTCGGCCGGCGTCCGGGGGTGGTCGCGGGCGCTCTCGCCGCGCTCCTCGGACCGCCGCTCGTCGCGGCGGCACTCGCGCTCGGCGGCCGGCGGGCGGCGGCCGCTCTCGTCTGGGCCGCCGGAGCCGCGGCCTTCGGCGCGCTCCGGGCGACCGCCGGGCAGCGCCCGGGCTGGGCGCTCCTCTACCCGGCCGACGCGCTGGCCCTCGCCGCCGCGCTCACGGCCGGGACGCTCGACCGCCGCTTCGGCGTCCGCCCCCGCTGGAAGGGCCGGCGGCTGCCCGGCGCCCGCGCTCGATCCGCCGCCACCGCTGCATAGGTGTGCTAGGTTCTCTCCGGCAATCACGCAAGCGGAGGACTCCATGCTCGCTCGATCCGCCGGCCGCGCGCTCGCGGCCTTCCTGGCGGCGGTCTCACTGGCTGGCTGCGCGACCACGGCCGCCTCGCACGTCACCCCGTTCGCCGCCGCGGGCACCCAGTACACCCAGGCGGTCGAGGCGCTGCTCGCGAAGAGCACCGACCTGCTCGTCGACGCGAACTCCCGCAAGCTCCTGCAGGGTCTGAGCCTCGCTCCCGGCACCGAGGAACTCCTCGACGAGCAGGATGCCGCGATGCGCGAGAACCTGACGGAGGTGCGCCTCCTCCGCCGCCAGCTCGACCTGCTCGGGGAGTACTTCGCCAGCCTCTCGGCCCTGGCGACGAGCGACGTGCCGCAGGCGTTCGGCGACGAGCTCGGCCGGACCGCCGCCGCACTCGACGGCGTCTCGACGGCGCTGCGGCAGACCGGCCTGTTCCGCGACGCCGCCGCCGGCCAGGCCCTGGTCGGCGATGTCGGCGGCCTGATCGTCGAGGGAGTGCGGGGGCGGGCGCTCGAACGGGAGCTGGAGCGCCGCAAGGCGACGATCGCCGAGGTTCTCTCGATCCAGGAGCGCCTGCTCGACGCCCTGCGGAACCAGGTGCTGGCCGACGTGGAGATCGACCGTCAGCGCGACTACGACACCGAGGTCGTCGCGCCGTTCGAGACCGAGGACGCCCTCTCCGGCGATCCGCAGCGGCAGGCCTGGATCGACGCCCGCCGCAAGCTCCTCACCGACCCGGTCCTGGTCGAGGAGCTCGACGCCGCGGCGGCCGCGGCCCGCGCCTTGCGGGTGGCCTGGGCGAAGGTGCTCGTCCACCGGCTCACCCCCGGCGACGTCGAGGCCGTGGTCACGAAGCTCGAGCCGATCGTCGCCAACGTGGCGGCGCTCGAGGCGGCGAGGGCCGCCGATCCGGGAGGCGACTGAGATGGCCGACGACGCGACGTTCACGAAGACCGAGCTCCTGGCGAAGCTGCGCGACGTCGAGAAGCAGCTCTACAGCCGCAGGGTCGAGAAACAGGTCGAGCCTCTGCCGCTCGAGGAGCGCCAGAAGTTCGTCGCCAGCCGCCTCCACCTGACCGCCGTCATCGCCAAGGTCAACGCGTCGCTCATGCGGGACATCCGCGAGGACCTGGAGGGCCAGAGCGCCTCGCTGCGCCAGGGGATCGCGGATCTCGACGGCTCGCTGCGGTCGCTGACCAGCGCCAAGCAGTGGGCGAGCGCCGTCAACGGCGTCATCGGCCTGCTCGGCCGGGTCGTCGGGCTGCTGTAGGCGCGCGCGCTACCCTGTCCGCCCGGCGGCCTTGGTCGGAAGGTCGCGGACGTAGACCGCCCGCTGGCCGGGGGCCTCCTCGACCGAGACGGTGATCCGGTCGAGGCCCGTGCCGGCGAGGCCGGGGGCGAGCTCCTCCCAGAGGCCCTTGGCCAGCAGCTCCATGGTGACGTTGGCGATCGGCAGCATCAGGACGTCGGTCTCGGGGAGGGCGTAGCGGCGCTCCGCGTAGCCGACGTGGACCTGCCCGCCGCGCCGGTCGAGCTCGAGGTGGGGGCAGGCCGCGGGGAGGAGGGTCCGGCTGTCGAGGGTGGCGCAGAAGCGCCGGACCTCGGACTTGATCCGGTCGATGTCGGCGAGGAGGCCGAGCTCGCCGACCTCGGGGCCCTCGACCTCGACCGCCACCCGGTAGTTGTGGCCGTGCAGGAGCTCGGCGTCGTCGGCCGAGAAGACGGTGAAGTGGGCGACGGAGAACTTGAAGTCCTCCTTGGCGAGGACGAGGCGGAAGCGGCCGGCCGGTGACATGCCGTCGATGTTAGCCCGGCGGAGGCGGCCACCGTGCGAACGCACCGGCGCCCGCGAGCGAATCGCGGGCGCCGTCGAACCGCGGAAGCTCCTGCGGCGCGGGCTCTACCGCACGCCGGCCGGCGTGCGCATGCCCTCGACGAAGCGATCGAACTCGCCCTCGGCGTGCGAACGCTCCCAACCGTAGCGCTCCTGGATGGCACCCAGCAGCTTGTCGCGGTTGCCTTCGGCGCGGTCCAGGTCGTCGTCGGTCAGCTTGCCCCAGGTGCGCTTCATGTCGCCCTTCCACTGCTTCCAGCGGCCCTCGAACACGTCGTCGTTCATCGCTCGGTCTCCCTTTCGCGAGGGTTCGGTTGCGGATCGCCGGCGGTCGGTCCGCCGGCTCCAGGCTTCGACAGAGTCTTTCAGCAAGGCCCGCGCCAGCCCGCCCGCCGGCCGAGTACGCCGTACTAAGATCCGCGCCATGCCCGCACCATCCGCCGCCCCGAGGCGGCCTTCGACCCTGCTCGCCGTCTGCCTGCTCGGGCTCGGCCTCGCCCTCCCGCAAGGGGCCGCGGCCGAGCGCCGGCCGTTCGCCCCGCCGGGGACCCCGGCCCGCTACCCGCCCGCGCGCCAGTACGACCTCCTCCACCGGAAGCTCGACCTCGCGTTCGACTGGGACGCGCGCTCGGTCGAGGGGACCGCGGTCAACCGCCTCGCGCCGCTCCTCCCCGGGACGACCGCGATCACCCTGCACGCGGTGGACCTCGACGTCCGCTCCGTGACGGTCGACGGCGTGGCGGCGGAGTGGTCGGTCCGTCCCGAAGCCCGCGAGCTCGTGGTCGAGCTGCCGCGGCCGGCCAGCCCGAGCGACGAGCTCGAGGTCGCGGTCGCCTACTCGGCCCGCCCGGCGATGGGCCTCTACTTCGTCGGCCCCGACGAGGGCTACCCGGACAAGCCGCGGCAGATCTGGTCGCAGGGAGAGTCGGAGTTCAACCGCCACTGGTTCCCGAGCTGGGATTACCCGAACGACCGCGCGACGACCGAGCTCGCGGCGACCGTCCGCCAGCCGTTCGAGGTGGTGTCGAACGGCCGGCTTCTCGGCGTCGACGAGCTGCCCGACGGGCGGCGGACCTTCCGCTGGTCGACCGAGCGTCCGCACGTGACCTACCTCGTGTCGGTCGTCGTCGGCGACCTGGTCGAGATCGAGGCGGCGGCGGGCGGCGTGCCGGTCGAGTACTGGGTGCCGGCGGGCCGCGAGGTCGAGGCGCGGCGCTCGTTCGGCCGGACGCCGGCGATGCTCGAGTTCTTCGCCGACGCGATCGACGAGCCCTACCCGTGGGAGCGGTACGCACAGACGACGGCGGTCGACTTCATCTGGGGCGGGATGGAGAACGTCTCGGCGACCACGCAGACGCTCGCCACCCTCCACCCCGAGGCCGCCGCCCCCGAGTCGTCGAGCGACGGCCTGGTCGCCCACGAGCTCGCCCACCAGTGGTTCGGCGACCTCGTGACCACCGACTCGTGGGCCCACGCCTGGCTCAACGAGGGCTTCGCCACCTACTTCACCGGCCTCTGGTTCGAGCACGCCGAGGGCGCCGACGAGTTCGCCTGGCGGCGCTGGGAGTGGCGGGAGGACTACCTGCGCGAGGACCGCGAGGAGTACCGGCGGCCGATCGTCACCCACCGCTACCCGGCGCCGATGGAGATGTTCGACGACCACCTGTACGAGAAGGGCGCCCTGGTGCTGCACATGGTGCGCGGGCTCACCGGCGAGGAGGGGTGGTGGACGGGGATCCGGGCCTACGCCGACGCCCACCGCGACCGCACGGTCGTCACCGAGGACCTGCGCACCGCGTTCGAAGAGGCGACCGGCGCCTCGCTCGGCGCGCTCTTCGACGGCTACGTCCACGGCGCCGGCCACCCCGAGCTCGCGGTCTCGTGGAGCTGGCTGCCCGAGCGGCGGTCGGTGCGCCTCGACGTCGAGCAGACGCAGGAGACCCCGCCCGGCCTGCCGCTGGCCGAGACCGGCCTCTTCGCCTACCCGGTCGAGGTCGGGCTCGTCGCCGCCGACGGCAGCGTGACCACGACGACCGTCGACCTCGCGGCCGAGCGCTCGCAGACGTTCTGGCTCCCCGCCGCCTCTCGCCCCGAGACCGTCGTCTTCGACCCCGACGGCACCTTCCTCGCCGTCCTCGACTTCGACAAGCCGGCCGCCGAGTGGATCGCCCAGCTCCGCGTGGCCGGGCCGCTGTGGGCGAAGCTCCAGGCGATCGAGGCGCTCGGCGAGCGCGGCGGGCCGGCGGCGATCGAGGCACTCGGCGAGCTCGCGGCGGGCGGCCATCCGTCGCACGCGGCCCGCTCCCGGGCGGCGAAGGCGCTCGCCGAGATCGGAACTCCGGCCGCCCTCGCCGCCCTCGAGCCGGCGCTGGACGACCCGGACAGCCGCGTGCGCACCGCCGCCCTCGAAGGGCTCGGCTCGTTCGCCCGCGGGACGGCGCCCGAGGAGCTCCGGCGCCTGATCGCCCGGCTCGACGCGGCGCTCGCCGGCGACCGCTCCCCGCACGCCCGCGCCGGCGCCGCGAAGGCACTCGGCCGCTTCACCGACGACGAGGCCCGGGCCGCCGCGATCCTGCTCCGTGCCCTCGACCAGCCGAGCCACCGCGAGGTGGTGCGGGAGGCGGCCGCCGAGTCGCTCGCCGGCCTCGGCCACGCCGCCGCCTGGGACCGCCTCCGCAGGCTCGCCGGCTACGGGGCGCCCGCCGAGAGCCGCGGCGCCGCGATGAAGGCGCTCGCCGAGCTCGCCGGCGGCGACGCGACCCGCAAGGGCGAAGCCTACGACCTCCTCTCCCGGTGGGCGCGCACCGACCGCGCCTTCCGCGCCCGCCAGGGCGCCTACGACGCCCTGGTCGAGCTCGACGACCCGCGCGCCGTCGCCCTCCTCGAAGCCATCGCCCGCGACGAGCTCGACCCCCAGCAGCGCCGCTCCGCCCGCGAGGCCGCCCGCAAGCTCCGCTCCGCCTCGTCCGGCGCCGAGGACCCGTCCCTCGAGCGCCGCGTCGAAGACCTCGAACGCGAGCTCGACCGCCTCCGCCGCGAGCTCGGCGAGCGCGGGGAGGGGTGAGGATCGTGCGCCCGACTCCTCACGCGGCCGGACCGCCTCGAGCCGAGACCAGCGCGGCGGAGCTCTCGCCGAATCTCCCTTGATCTACCGAGCTCCCCTGGAGACGTTCGCCATGTCCATCCCACGCCGCCGCTGGCCAGCCGTTCTCACACTGGCCGTCTTCGCAGTGTCCGCAGCCGGTGCGCTCGCGGCGACGCCGCCGCCCGCCGGCCCGACCGATCCCGCGCCGATCGCGCCGGAGGAGTACGCGGCGCGGCGGGCGCGGGTGGCGGAGGCGGTGGGGCCGGACGGGATGCTGGTGCTGCGCTCGGCGCCCGAGCGGCCGCGCAACGGCGACGTCGTCTGGCCGTTCCGGCAGGACGACGACCTGCTCTACCTGACCGGGGTGGCCGAGCCGGACACGACCCTGGTGATGCTCCCCGGAGAGGAGGAGCTGGGGGAGGTGCTCTTCGCGCTCGACCGGGACCCGCAGGCCGAGCTGTGGACCGGCCCGATCCCGAGCCACGAGGAGCTCGCCGCGGCGAGCGGGATCGAGCAGGTCGACAGCGCCCGGGCCTGGCGCTCGCTGGTCACCGCGGCGCTCGACGGGGACAAGTGGGGGGAGAGCGACCTCTACGGCTACTACCGGCGGCCCGCCGCACCGCGCTTCCGCGAGGCGGTGCGGGCCGGCCGGGCCGAGGTGTGGCTCGACCTCGGGATGCGCTGGGGGCTGGGCGGCGGCGGCGAGGCGGGGCCGGCGCTCGAGCTGGCGCGCGAGATCCGCGAGACCTGGCCGGAGGTCGCGATCCGCAACGCGACGCCGCTGCTCGAGAGCCTGCGCGAGGTCAAGAGCCCGGCGGAGCTGGCGCTGCTGGAGCGGGCGATCGCGATCACCGAGGAGGCGATCCGCGCCGGGATGCGCCGGGCGGCGACCGCCGAGACCGAGAACCAGCTCCGCGCGACGATCGAGTTCACCTTCCACGACCTCGGCGCCTGCTGCTGGGGCTTCCCGTCGATCGTCGCCGCCGGGCCGAACACGACGATCCTCCACTACGAGGCCGGAGTGGACCCGGTCCCGCGCGACGGCCTGGTCCTCTTCGACGTCGGGGCCGAGGTCGCCGGCTACACCGCGGACGTCACCCGCACCTTCCCCGCCGACGGCACCTTCTCGGACGAGCAGCGGGCGGTCTACCGGACGGTCTACGACGCCTCGGAGGCGGCGATCGCCGAGATGCGGCCCGGGACCTCGTTCGCCGATATCCACCTCCGCACCCTCGAGCGGATCGGCACCTCGCTCGTCGAGCTCGGCCTGGCCACCGAGAACGTCGCCGAGCAGGCGGAGCTGTATCTGCCGCACGGGGTCGGCCACCCGCTCGGCCTCCAGGTCCACGACGTCTTCGACCGCACCCGCACGCTCGAGCCCGGCATGGTCTGGACGATCGAGCCCGGCATCTACGTCCGCCCGGACGACGTGCGGGCGAGCGAGGCGTGGGGCGAGCTCTCCGAGGAGGAGCGCGAGCGGATCGACGCGGCGCTGGCCCGCTACGCCGGGATCGGCGTGCGGATCGAGGACGACGTCCTGATCACCGAGGGCGCCCCGCGGGTCCTCTCCGACGGCACCCCGCGCACGGTCGAGGAGATCGAGCGCTTCATGGCGCAGGACCGCCCGGGCGGCTGACCGCGGGCGGGCGGCGCCGCGGCTCGGCGGCCGACGAGCGGGGCGGCCCGTCTACCGCGGTCCGCCGGCCGACAGCTCCTCGGCCCGCCGGATCCGCCGGGCGAGCGCGCCGGCCTCGCTGCTCTCCACCGCCAGGGCCTCGGCACGGCGGGCGAGCATGGCGAGGCGCTCCGGGTCCACCGACGGCGCGCTCATCGCTTCCGCGAACGCGGAGTCGATCGCGGCGAGGCGGAAGCCGGGGGAGGCCGCCTCCCAGGTCGGGGCGACGTCGGTCGGGCGGACCGTCCGATCGATCTCGTGGAGGAGACCGGTCTTCGCGTCGCGCCACCGTAGCTCGACCGAGGCGAGCTCGCCGAGCGGCGCAGGCTCCGCCAGCTCGATCTCGTAGAGCGCCGTCACCGAGTCCCTCGGCCCGAGCCCGCTCTCGACCGTCCGGCTGTGGTCACCGAGCGGACGCCAGCGGAGGACCGCGCTCTCTTTCATCTGGACTCGTGCACGGACCTCTTCGGCACGGGCCCCGGAGGCGGATCCGACGGACTGCACGACGAAGCGAAGCAGCCAGAAACGCGGGTCGTCACGGAACGGCGACGGACCGCCGTCGGCGAGCAAGCCGACGAGCTGCCCGGGAGGCTTCTCGCGCTCGAGCGTGAGCTGCACATCCGGTCTCGAAACTCCGCGCACGTCGAGCCCGAAGGTCGACAGGCGGGCGGTCGAGGTCTCGACGAACGGGTGCATGGCGGCAGAGCCGGCACGGTCCGCCTCGTCGGGCGCCGGGAGGGGTTCGGCCGCGACCTCGGCATCCCTCGGCGCGGGCGGCGGCTCCGCGAAGGTCGCGGCTGGCCCGGGATCGGTGTCGTTCGACCTCTCCGCCGCCTTCCCGATCACCTCGATCTCTTCGTCGACGACCTTCGACGACCGAGCCACCGCTCGCTCCGGCGAGGCGGCGGCCTCGTCGCGGGCCGGCGGAGCGGGCACGGCGCGCAGCTCGCGCGAGGACGGCGCACGGCCGAGGTCTTCGAGCGCCGGCGGGCGCCGTGCGAGGGCCTCCTCGTCAGCCCGCGCGGCGCGATCGGGCTCTCCGACCGGCGAGCTCGGCGTTCCGGTCGTACGGGGGCCGGTCTGTCCATCCATCTCGTCGGCGGCCGCCGGGGCCCCGTCGGCGCCGCCGCGGGCGCGCACCACCGCGGAGGTTTCACGCGCCGCCGGCGCCTCCCGGACGAGCGGCACCCTCTCGAACACCCGCCACACCAGGAACCCGCCGCCGAGGAGCATCGCGGCCGCCGCGGCGGCCGGCACCCAGCGGAGGGAGCGCGGGGAGCGGGCCCACGCGGGGCTCGCCGGGGCCGCCGCGACGGGCTCGTCGCGGTCGGCGTCGAGGCGCTCGGCGAGGTCCTCCGGGACGTCGGACCGGAGCCGCGCGAGCAGGTCGGCCGGCGGCTCGCCGGCGGAAACGTCGCGCAGGCGGCGGGCGATCTCGCGTTCGCGGTGGCGGGCGGTCATCGGAGGTCCTCCTCGAGCTGGGCGGCGAGCAGGCTCGTCGCCTTGCGCAGCCGCTTGCGGACGGCGGCGCCGGTGATCCCCTCGTGGCGGGCGATCTCGCGCACCGGCAGCTCGCCCCAGAAGCGGGCGGTCACCGTGTAGCGCAGGTCTTCGGGCAGGCCGAGGACGGCGCGCCGCAGCCGGTCGCGGTCCTGCGCAGCGGCGAGCGCCTCGTCGGGCGATTCGTGGGCAGTGGCGAAGGCCGAGGCGCCGTCGGCCTGCTCGATCTCGCCGTCCCCCTCGTCGCCGCCGGCCGCCGGCACGAACAGCCGCGGCCGGCGCGCGTGGTTGAGGAACGTCGTGTAGGCGATGCGGAAGAGCCAGGTCGAGAGCCGCGCGCGGCCGTCGAAGCCGGCGAGCGCCGACCAGGCCTTGCGGTAGGTCTCCTGGGTGAGGTCGGCGGCGAGGTCGGCGTCGCCGCCGCACAGGCGCAGGAGCGTCGCGTAGGTCTTGCGGTACGTCGACTCGAGGAGCGCCTCGGCGGCCCGGACCGTCTGGCTCCCGGCCTCCCGCTCCGCCCGGCGCCCGCGGCGCAGCACCGCGAGCAGCCGCCGCTCGTCGCGGAGAGATCCCCTGTCGAGCGATCCCGTCCCGAGCGATCCCGTCGCCACCGCGGCCCCTCCTCCGGAAGTCCCCTCGATCGGCTGGAGCGTCACCATGCTACCGGTGAGACACCCGAGCCGCCGGAGATGGAACCGGGGTCGCCGCTACGCCCGGAGCTCGGTGAACCCGGCGGCGGCGAAGTCGCCGTCGAACGCCAGTGCTTCGCGGACGCGCTCGGCGCGCATCAGCGCGAAGCTGGTCGCGTCGACGAAGGAGTACTCGCGCTCGTCGTGACGGCGGAGCCAGCGCAGCGCCTCGAGCTCGAGCTTCGGATCGACGGCGAGCACCTCGACCCTCGGGGAGCGCTCCAGGAAGTCCAGGAACGAGACCGCGGCGCCGTGGCTCGCCCGGCGGCGGAGGAACGTCCAGGCCTCGCCCCGCACCTGGCTCGAGGTGAGAAGCCCCGAGTCGGCGTGCGCTCGCAGCAGCGCGACCGCCTGGTCGTGACGGCCGTCCCGCCGGCTGCGCAGCGCCACCCAGAACGACGTGTCGACGAAGACCACCGGCCCGATCAGCGATAGACCACGTCGTCGATCGACTCGCCGCCCGGCTCGTAGTCGTCCGCGCCGACCATCTGCCACAACGGATCCGCCTCGAGCGGCGGCAGCGGGCTGAGACGCTCGCGGACGTACTCGCGGATGAGAGCCGCCTTCGACGTCTTCTGCGCCCGGGCCGTGCGCTCGAGCTCGGCGTCGAGATCCTCCTCGATCAAGATCTGGAGCCGCTTCATGAGGTGAGCATACATCATATTCTCTCCGTATGTGTAACCCGCCTGCGGGTCTCTCGTCTGTCATCATCCTTAGAGACGCGAGACCGCCGCCGCGATCGCTCTGAGAGAATGAGAGCGATGCCGAAAGTCGTCGCCTCGCTGCAGTACTTCATCCGGCCGGTCGAGAGCTGGGAGGCCGGTCATCGGCGACCTCGACCTCGACCTGATCCGCGAGAGCCGCTCGACCTGATCCGCGAGAGCCGCTCGACCGGCACCGTGCTGCCGCTGCGGGACAGCCAGCGCACGGCCGAGGTCATCGCCCACACCGAGGTGATCGAGCTGTGAGCGAGGCGCCTCCAGGCCGGCCGTCCCGCCGCGACGCCCCAGGCCCGCCGGACCGCAGCGCGGGACGGGTCCTCGTCCGCCCGACCCGCGAGGAGGACTTCGCGGCGATCATCGCCCTGTGCGAACGGGTCTACCCCGGCAACCTTCCCTACGGCGCCGACCAGCTCGCCTCCCACCTCGAGGTCTTCCCCGAGGGTCAGCTCACCGCCGTCGACGTGCGGCCGGACGGCACCGAGCGGGTCGTCGGCATGGCCGCCAGCCTGATCGTGCTGTGGGACGACTACGAGATCGACCTCCGCTGGCGCGACTTCACCGCCAGCGGCTACTTCACCAACCACGACCCCGCCGGCGGCACCCTCTACGGCGCCGAGGTCATGGTCGACCCGCACCTGCAGGGCCGCGGCGTCGGCTCGGCGATCTACCGCGCCCGCGACACGCTCCTCGAAAGGCTCGGCCTCCGCCGCGTCCGCGCCGGCGCCCGCCTCCGCGGCTACCACGCGTACGCCGAGCTGATGGCGCCCGAGGAGTACGCCGAGAAGGTCGTCCGCGACGAGATCCGCGACCCGACCCTCTCCTTCCAGCTCCACCGCGGCTTCCGGGTGATCTCGGTCGTCTCCGGCTACCTCCCGAACGACGCCGAGAGCCTCGGCTACGCGGCGCTCATCGAGAAGCTCAACCCCGAGCTCGCACCGGCCGAGGACGGCGAGAAGGGCGACCCGCGGTACCGGGCCGCCCCCGTGCCGAGCGCGGGATGACCGCCGCTCAACCGGCCTGGGCCGGCGAGCCGGGCGGGGTCCCCTGGCCGCCGGCCTCGGTGAAGGCCTCGGCGTAGCGGCGAGCTTTCTCGGCGTCGGCCGAGACGGCGCGGACCGCCGCCTCGAACTCCTCCCAGGTCAGGCCCTCCTCTTCGAGGATCTCGGCGGCCCGGTCGGGCGCCTGCTCGATCTCGGCGCCGAGCCGGCCGAGCTCCTCGGCCGACATCTCGGCCGCGGCGCCGGCCTCGTCGGGCATGTCGGCACCCGTCCCGCAGGCCGCCACGGCGAGGCCGGCGACCAGCAGAGCGGACAGCATCGGGATGCGGCTACGGAGCGTCATCGCGCACCTCCGTTCCCCTTGCCGCCACCTTTGCCTTGGCCCTTCCCGTTGCCTTGGCCCTTGCCCTTCCCCTTGCCGGCGCTTCCGGCCTTGGCCTTGCCCTGCCCGCCGCCGCGGCCGGGGTTGCCGACCTTCGCGGGCTTGCCGCGGTCGGCGGGTCGGGCGGCGCGGGCGCGGCCATCGTCGCGGCGGCCGTCGCGGTCGACGACGACCCGTCCGCGCCGGACGCCGTCGTCGTCGTGCTTCACGTGGCCCGGCGGGCCGCCGGGGACGTGGTGCTTGACGTGGCCGGGGGTCGGGTGGGGCCCGTCGGCGTCGTGCATCGCGTGGCCGGGCGGCACCCCGGAGCGGCCGTCGCCGTCGAGATAGACGACGTCCACGTCGCGGACCGCAGCGACGTCGTAGTCGCGCCGCACGTACCAGCGGTCGCGGTCGACGACGAAGTCGCGGTCGATCGTCACCAGCCGGTCCTGGAAGAGCCCCGCCCCGGTGTCGAAGCGGTAGCCCGGCACGACGTAGTAGACGAAGTCGCGCTCGACCGGCAGCGGCGCCGGGCGCCAGCCGTCGTCGTCGAGCAGGAAGCCGAGCCGGACGAGGTCGAAGAGGACCGCCTCGGCCAGCGAGTCGCCGCGCAGCCCGTCGTCGAAGTGGCTGTCGACGAGCAGCGCCATGTCGAGGTCGCCCAGGTCCCACGGCAGGTCGACGAGGAGCGTCTCGGGCGGCCGGTACGTGTCGACCACCAGCGGGAACGCCGAGTAGCGGACGATCTCCACCGTGTCGGTCACCGGCACCCTCGCCTCGTTGAGCCGCACCACGACCGTCTCGACGTCGCGCGCGGGCACCCCGAGCTCGACGACCTCGGTCACCGCCAGCGGCATCTGGACGAGCGTCCGCACCTCCACGGGCGAGGGTACGAGGGCCGCCGCCGGCAGCGCCACGAGCGCTGCTCCCAGGGCGGCCAGGAGTCGGATTCGTCGGTTCATGCTTGCCTCCCCCGGGCGCCTGGATGCGCCCGTCGAAACGTGGAGACAGCAAGACCGGGGCCAGCTCCCCTACCCCTGCCGGTACAGCTCCCCGCCCCCCGCCCGGAACTCCGCGCTCTTCTCCTCCATCCCGTCGCCGACCGCCTCGTCGACATCGTCCACCCCGTACCCCTGCTCCGCCGCGTACTCCCGGATCTGCTGCGTGATCTCCATCGAGCAGAACTTGGGGCCGCACATCGAGCAGAAGTGGGCGAGCTTGGCGCCCTCCTGGGGGAGGGTCTGGTCGTGGAAGG
>Ga0299913_10000213_pt1 | contig 32240 bp, 26 predicted proteins | sample RVTome_9_FD_201360 | JGI IMG/M metagenome (GOLD analysis project Ga0299913, IMG submission 201360) | Soil microbial communities from uranium-contaminated site in the Upper Colorado River Basin, Wyoming, United States - RVT155D38 (version 2) ... | reverse complement strand
GTCTTCCTGTCGATGCGGAGCGCCGCGCAGAATGACAATCGGTCCAGCGCTGCGTGGTGCGAGCAGTTCTGGCGGGCCAATGGTCGCCTCTTCCGCTACGGATGGAAGCCGCGCGAAGAGTCCACCAACCGTGACCACCAGTCTGAGCGCTCGCCGTGATCTGCCTCGAGCCGGAGGCGCGCTGAGAGTTCCTGAGCGTACGTCACGGGGCTCCGTCGCTTCTAGCGCGGCGCCAGCGAAAGTGTGTCGACACCGACCCCACAAAATGCCTCGACACGCATGGCCGAGAAACGTCGAGAGGCAGAAGCCCACTGAGCCGACATCCTTACTAGGCAGGTCGCCACGGAACAAGACACAGAATGAGCGCCTGATTATCGGTCTAGCGCTCGCGCGGAGCACTGAGCATCTGACTCTTAGCAGGCGCTGTGGCGAGCTTCTGACACATTCGCCCCAACATCTTGGGGTGTGGCGATCGCAGAACCGCCGTGTGGTATGGCGCGCCCGGAGGGATTCGAACCCCCGACCTGCTGATCCGAAGTCCGAAGCCCGCGGAGGCCGCGTCGCTCCCCCATTTCGTGCTCAACCAAGCCATCCGAACGGCCCGGATTGAGGTGAGATCCCAGTGAGTATAGAGCTCGCCTTTCCGATGAGTCTGATGCCCTCGCCGGATGCCGAAAGAGTCTGATGCCCACCGCCCCTGGAGGATCTGAAGCTTGCGACGTGGCGGGTGGGGACCAGCGCTCCGGACAGTGGATCAGGTCGGCTCGATGCGGCGCACGGTCCCGACCCGGTCGATGGCTCGGTCGAAGGACAGGATCTGTTCCACCCCCGAGCGCTCGGCGCTGGCGACCAGGTAGGCATCGGCGAAGTCGAGCCGATGCACCTCGTACACCTCAACCGCGCGCTGCAGCAACGCCGAGTCGACGAGGCGTACGGGCGGAAAGCCCAGGACCGCGCGCAGGGTCTCGGCGACCCGAGGACGCGGGAGCTCGTAGAACGACTCGAGCACGTAGGCCAGCTCGGCCAGGATCAGGTCAGCCAGCAGCAGCTCATCGCCGGCTTCCAGGGCGCGGGTCGCCCTCGCGGCCTGGGCCGGTGGATCGCCGGTGAGGTGGCGAACCAGAATGTTGGTATCGACGAAAGCGCTCACCGCCGCGACGCGACGCGCGCGGCGCGCGTCTGGCGCCGGACCTCGGCCCAGGGCGTCCCGCGCTTGGCGGCCGGCACCTCGACCGACCCGGCAAGGGCCAGCAGGTCCGGCGTGCGGGCCAGCACCGCGCGGTGGCCCTCGACCCGAAACACCAGCCGGTCACCCTCCTCCAGCGACAGCGCCTCTCGCACCGCCCGCGGCACCGTGACCTGACCCTTGGAGCTTAGACGTGCGGAGATCTCCATCGATTGCGTTGCATCCTTACTAACTCGATGATGTAAGGATAGCATGAGCACCACTGCTCGACGCTTGTCAGGCTCAACCCCGTACTCAGCAGCCTCGCGCGCGAACTTGATGATCTCGCCGGCACCCGGTCGATTATTGGACTCGCCGTACATCAGACGCTCGGTGTGGCTCAGGTCGGGATGCCTCGAAGGAACTCCCGCGCGTCAGTCACACGGTTGATGCTCCCGCTCGGATCGGGGCGACGACTTTTCCGGTGAGGTATCAGATTCCGGATCTCGCCGTGCCAGTACGACTGAGGCGTCTGGCCACCGTCGACGGAGTCGCGTGCCCGAGCACGCACGCCAGCGAGATATCCTGATGGCACAGCTTCTTCCCTGTGGAAAACTGCTTTCGCATCCGTGCAGAAGTCGTGGATAAGTACATCGACACCGGACCGAGCGGTCATGCACTATTTGTCAAGATGCCCCAAACGCCCGGGCATGCGGCGACCGAGCACGCTGCACAGGAGTGGCGGATGGCCAGAAACTCAGACGCCTTAGAGCCAGGTCCGTCTGTGGCGGCGGCGTCGGTGTGACTATTCATGGCGGGACCCCCCCGGTCGGTGCCAGGACGACGCGCGTGGTCATCGCGGCTCCTGTACGGCTGTATCGCGACGGGCTGGCCGAGGCATTTGAGCGAAACACTCGCTTCGCGGTGTCCGGCACCTCGGCGACGTGCGCCGAGACCCTCGCCCTACTTAACAGCGGAGACCTCGACGTGCTGCTGTTGGACGCGGACCTGCCGGGTGCCACCTCGCTTGTCTGCCAGGTCACTCAGCTACGGCCGGATCCCAAGATCGTGGTCCTCGGGGTGGAGGAAATCAAGGAGGAGATCCTGCCGCTCGTAGAAGCCGGCATTGCTGGCTACGTGACGCGGGAGGGATCGATGGCCGACCTGTTCGCCAGCGTCGAGTGTGCGGCGCGCGGCGAGACCATCGCCTCGCCGCGCATCGTCGCCGGCATCATGGAGCGCCTCGTCGCACTCACCCGCGAGCGGCGGTCGGTCCCAGAGAGCGGGACCCTCACGTCGCGGGAGCGACAGATCGCCAGCCTAATTGACGATGGCTTATCCAATCGCGACATTGCACTTCGCCTGGACATTGAGCTGCCAACCGTCAAGAACCACGTTCACAACATCCTGGACAAGTTGCATGTCCACCGGCGCGGCGAGGCGGTGGCTCGCCTGCGCACCGCGAGTCCCGAGCTGGTCGGCCGGCGAAGGGACTAGATCCTTCGGGTTCGGGCGCGGCCCGCGGCTGCCCTGACACGGTCCTGCTGGATCCGAAGACCTATTGCCGCTCCTGCCAGCATTGCGATGAGCGGCTGGCCCGCCGTTCGCTGCGAGAGGGCGACCCTTGGAGCTGCAGCGCGTAATCGTGATCGGACTCCCCGGCGTGGTCGGGGACATGATCGAAGCGGCGGTCGAGGCGCAACCGGGCATGCTGCTTGTGCGCCATCCGGATGCCACTGACCCCCGCCTGGCGATTGGCTATTCTGAGCCACACGTCCTCGTCGTCGGCACGGCCGACGACCGCCTCCCACCGCCGTGGCTGGATGCCCTCCATGCGCGACCGGGCCTGCGGGTCGTGACCGTCGACCCGGTGCATGGCACGGGCGTGCTGTACGAGATGCGGCCACACGCCGTGGCCCTAGGTGACGTCGCGCCGGTCGACATCGTGGCCGCAATTCAGCGCGGCAGATGCGAACCGCTGGTCGGGTAGCAGGCTCCAGGATCTAGTCCTCCGACCGCGGTGAAGGCCGCACCACCATCTGGTTTGGCGCGGAGGACCGGTTCCCACGGCCTATTGTCATGCCGTAGGCCGACCGTGAGACTCGCCCGGGTGAGAGCAGGGTCGGAGGGTCAGCATGGCTGAGAAGGTGAACTGGACGTTCGCGACACGTGTGCTGAACGGCCCGACCCTCACCCGGAGCGGCGAGCTGCCGGTCGAGGCCTACGTCAAGATCGCAGTGACCATCCCGCAGGGCCAGACGGTCGATGTCGAGATCTTCCCAGGCGGTGGGGGCAGCGCCCAGCTGGTGGTCATCGACCCCGCAATCCCCAGCGACCAGCTCACCTACAAGGTCGGGTCGGCAGACGTGAAGTTGGACGGACCGCACGTGCTGATCGGCTCGGGCGCGGTCGGCATGTTGGCGGGCAGCAGCGGCACGATCGGCACCCTCAAGTTCAAGAACCAGACACCCGCCGACGCCGAACTGTCGATCCTCGCCGGCCGGGACGCCACGCCGTGACTGTCGCCGCACCGCGTCCCGCGACCAACATCTTCAGGAGGGCGACACAATGGCTGTGACGCTAGCGCACCCCGGCGTCTACATCGAGGAAGTGCCGAGTGGCGTTCGCACCATCACGGGTGTCGCCACGTCGATCACCGCGTTCATCGGCCGGGCGCGACGTGGGCCGACCGACCGTCCACGGCTGGTGCAGAGCTTCGCCGAATACCAGCGCGTCTACGGCGAGATGTGGACCGACAGCCTCATGAGCTACTCCGTGCACCAGTACTTCATGAACGGTGGGCGTGATGCCCTGATCTGCCGGGTCCACAACGCTGGCGCGGCGGCGACGTTGACACTGCCCGCCGGGCCGGACTCCTTCCCATTGGTCGCCTCCAGTGAAGGGGACTGGGGCGAGTCCCTCCGCGTTCGAGTCGACCACGAGACGCGCGACCTGGAGCCTGGCGAGGCGCCGAACAGCCTGTTCAACCTCACGGTCAAGGACACCGCCACCGGCACCATCGAGCGGTACCTGAACCTGTCGACCACCGAGGGGCACCGGCGCTACGCGATCGAGGTGCTGGAGCTGGAGTCGAACCTGGTCCGCACCTCGGCGACGAGCGTCCCGACCCGGCCAGACGCGAGCGGTCCCCCACCTGCCCGGGCCGACCCACTCGAGGACAACGCCTCGTCGACAGCCTTCAATGGCGATGGCGACGATGGCAACCCCATCGGCGACGCCCAGATCTCGAACGCGACCCTCGAGACGGACAAGCTGGGCCTCTGGATGCTGGAGCGCGCGGACCTATTCAATCTTCTCGTCATCCCGCCCTTCACCGCCGACACCGACGTGGGCAAGGCCACCTGGGACACCGCCGCGGCGTACGCCAAGGCGCGCCGGGCGATGCTGCTGGTCGATCCCGCGGCGGCGTGGGACGAGGCAGCTGACGTCACCCCGCCCGCGGTCGACAACGTGATCGCGCAGGGGGACGCGATGATCAATGCGGCGCTCTACTTCCCGCGCATCCGCGTCGCAGACCCTCTGCGGGAGAGCCGACTCTCGACGTTCGCCCCATCGGGGGCGGTGGCCGGCGTGTTTGCACGCACCGACGCCACCCGCGGAGTGTGGAAGGCGCCGGCAGGCCTCGACGCAAGCCTCGTCGGCGTCGCCGCGCTGACCGTCAACCTGACGGATGGCGAGAACGGCCAGCTCAACCCGCGCGGTATCAACTGCTTGCGCTCCTTCCCCGAGTTCGGGCGGGTCGTGTGGGGGGCCCGCACGCGGCGAGGCGTCGATGCGCTCGCATCGGAATGGAAGTACATCCCCGTGCGGCGCACGGCGCTCTTCATCGAGGAGACCCTCTACCGAGGCACGCAATGGGTGATCTTCGAGCCGAACGACGAGCCGCTGTGGGCACAGATCCGACTGAACATCGGCGCCTTCATGCAGAACCTGTTCCGCCAGGGCGCGTTCCAGGGCCGCTCGCCGCGCGAGGCCTACTTCGTGAAGTGCGACGGTGAGACGACGACCCAGAACGACATCGACCAAGGGATCGTGAACATCCTGGTCGGATTCGCGCCGCTGAAGCCCGCCGAGTTCGTCGTCATCAAGATCCAGCAGATCGCCGGTCAGATCGAGGCGTAAGGAGACGAGCGTGGCCCAGTTCTCAGTCAACGCACAGCGCTTCGATCCGTACAAGAACTTCAAGTTCCGCGTCAAGTGGGACGGCCGCTATGTGGCCGGCGTGTCCAAGGTCAGCGCGCTCAAGCGCTCGACCGAGGTCGTCGAGCACCGAGAGGGTGGCGACGCTTCCACTGCGCGCAAGTCGCCCGGCCGGTCCAAATACGAGGCGATCACGCTCGAGCGCGGCGTCACCCACGACACCGAGTTCGAGAAGTGGGCGAACAAGGTCTGGAACTACGGGTCAGGGTTGGGGGCGGAAATGTCGCTCGCAGACTTCCGCAAGGACGTGATCATCGACATGTACAACGAGGCCGGACAGCTGGTGCTCGCCTACAGGGCCTACCGCTGCTGGGTCTCCGACTACCAGGCACTGCCCGACCTCGACGCCAACGCAAACGCGGTGGCCATCCAATCGATCAAGCTCGAGAACGAGGGCTGGGAGCGCGACTACGAAGTCACCGAGCCGGCAGAGCCGCAATTCACCGAACCGGCGTGACGCTACGCCGACCCGATGACTGAGGCCCACGGCGTGGAAGATCTGCCGATGCCGGCGCTGGCCGGCATACAGCTTCTGGCTCTTTGGGAGCGGGCCGCTGGGCGGCACCCGATCGACCGTGCGGTGGACACGATCGCCGCGGCGTTCCCGGACTTCGATGTCGAATCCATTCGGCTGCTCCCGCTCGGCGAGCGAGACATCGCCCTCCTGAAGGTCCGTCGCGCCACGGTCGGCGACACGCTGGAGGCTCGCGCCGCCTGCCCGACCTGCGACGCCGAGGTAGAGCTCGCCGTTTCGTGCATGGACCTGGTCTCTGGACACGAGCCGACTCTGACCACCTGGACGCTGACGGAGCAAGGATACCGGCTGGTGCTCCGCCCGCTCAACAGTCTCGATGCCGCTGCAGCGGCCACGGCGACCAATCCCGACGCGGCGCGATCTGTTCTGCTGGCGCGAGCCGTCGTCGAGGCGACGCGAGGTCGGCATGCGGTCGACGCCGCCGAGCTCCCAACCTCCGTGGTCGATGAAATCTCGCGATCGTTGGGTGAACGCGACCCGGGCGCCGATCTCGTTCTGGAGTTCCGGTGCCCGGACTGCAAATCCAACTGGAGCGACAGCCTCGATGTGGCGAGCTTCGTGACCGCCGAACTGTCGGCCGCTGGTCGCCGGCTGCTCGGGGAGATCGACCTGTTGGCCCGCGCCTATGGGTGGCCCGAGCCGGACATCCTCGCTCTCGGCGACGCGCGCCGAGCTGCGTATGTCGCGCTGGTCATGGGCTGAGGGCAATGGATTTCCTGACGAATGTTGCACGTCGCCAGGTGGAGCCTGGGACGGGTGTCCGACCGCGATGGCCGTCGGGCTTCGCCATACCCGTGCCGCCAGCGCGCGACGGTCTGGATCCGATCGAGACACCGTCAGAAGCGATCGCCCCGCATCAGCCTGCGGAAAGGGTGCCACTCCCAGCCGCCACAGGTTGGGCGGCGCCGCGGCCGGCCGTATACGTTGGGCGTGCTCCCGGCCCGCGCGAGTCAGACCGATACGCGTCCACGCTCGATCGAGGTTCTCGCGGCCCCATGACACAGCGCTCGCCAGTCGAGCGGAGGTCCTCTGACGTGAGGATCGTCCCAGCAGTCCGCAATCCGGCCTCGGTCGAAAGTGGGCGCCGCCAGGATTCGCCCGTCATGCCGTCAGGCGCCATCGCATCCTCGCCAGACCGAGGACGCGAGCGCGTGCGCGGGAGTGGGTTGGAAGCGACCGTGGACCAAGGAGCACCGGCCGACAAGCCGGCCGCGACGGATGTCAACCGGCCCGCGGCGGCGGGCCCACGGCTCGTCCCAGCAGGTCCTTCAAGTGCCGTCGTGACCGCGGCCGCTTCGTCGTTAGGCCCGGTCGAGGCACTCCGACGCGCGCCATCAGGCCTGCCGAATGTCACCGTGACGATCGGCCGAGTCGAGGTCCGCGCGGTGACTGCGCCTGCTGCTCCAGCGGCGACCCCGGTTGCAGGAGGCGCCGCTCGGTCAACCGCGATCTCGCTCGATGACTACCTCGAGCATCGGCACGGGGCGACGTCACGATGAGTACGGCACTCGCGGTGGCAGGGGTAACGGCGGTGCTACGAGGGATGCTGGAATCTTGGCTCGGCGACCAGAACGCCAATGCGGCGCTTGGCGGCGCGAACGCCGAGGTCACCGCCGTGGCACCAGACACGATCGCCCTCACGGGCGCGGGAGCCGGGCCCCAGTTGAACCTGTTCCTCCACCAGGTCTCGCCAAACGCCGGTTGGCGCAACGTGGATCTTCCTTCGATGGACGCTCGCGGGCGACGGTCCGCAAGTCCGCCCCTCGCAATCGACCTCCACTACCTGCTGACCGCATACGGGCCTGAGGAGCTGCAGGCCGAAGTTCTTCTCGGTTTCGGAATGCAGTTGCTGCACGAGTTTCCTGTTCTCGATCGGGGCGAGATCGAGGACCGGCTGCCGGCGACCCTTCAAGGATCGTTGCTTGGCCGGCAGGTTGAGACAATCCGGATCATCCCGGAGCGGATGGGAACAGAGGAGCTGTCAAAGCTCTGGTCTGCGCTTCAGGCCCACTTCCGGCCGTCCGCGGCTTACCACGTCTCCGTCATCCTCATCCAGCCAGTCGCCGCAGGGCGCTCGGCGATGCCCGTGCTCAAGCGCGGGCCAGTCGACCCGGTCACGGGTCGCGAGCTCGGCATCGCCGCCCAGCCGGACCTTCTGCCTTCGCTGCCGGCGATCATGTCGGTCCGTGGACCGGATAAGCAGCCGGCGGCAGTCCTTGGACAGCCGGTCACGGTCGAGGGGCATCGGCTCGAAGGCGCTTCGTGCGCGGTCCGGCTCGAGCATCCAGTGCTCAAGGTAAGGCGCGACATCTCGGCGCTGCCGGGCAACCCGAGCGAATCGCTCCAGTTCAACGTCCCAAATCAGCCTGCTCAGCTACCCGTCGGGACCTATCGCTTACGGGCGCTGGTGCAGCGGGCGGGTGAGCCCGAGCCGCGAGAAACCAACCAGCTCGCATTCACGATCCTCCCGAACGTCACGAACCTCCCGATCACGGTCAATCTCGACGCTCAAGGCGACGCGACCGTCACGCTCCAATGTAGACCCAATGTTCGCCCGTTCCAGAGTGCGTCGCTGATTCTCGGCAGCTGCGAGGTGCCCGCGGAGCCACATCCGGCATCGACCGGGACGCTCACATTCGTCTGCCCCAATGCGACGCCCGGGGCGCATCTCGCTCGGCTGCGCGTCGATGGGATCGACAGCCTGATCGTGGATCGAAGCGTGACGCCGCCCGTCTTCCTACCCCGCCGGGTGACCATCCAATGATCGCTAAGATCCCGCCTGCGGCCGCGCGCCCTGATTGGCACACCGCGAACCAGGAGTACTTGGCCGCCGAGTTCGAACGGATCGCCTACCTGCTCGACGGTGCCACCGATGACGAGGGCGGTACGGCTCTGGCTGCGGTCGAGCGGCGGCTGACTCGCGCCGCTGACGAGATGCCCGAAACGGGATCCATCGATCGGGTCTGCCTGGCGTTTGACCTGACCCGTTTCGAGCGCGACATAGTGCTGTGCTGTGCGGCCAGCGAGCTCGATGCGGCCATCGCCGGGCGGCTCACGATCGTCGGGAGCGTGGGCTATCTCAACTTCGGACGCGCCATCGACGCGCTGACGGAGCCGCACTGGAGTGCGCTATGGCCAACCAGGCCGCTTCGCCGGTTCGGCCTCATCGACGTCGCGGAGGGCTGGCCACTGACGTCGAGCCCGTTGCGGGTCGCGCCGAGGGTCCTGTACTATCTGGCCGGTCTCGAAGTTACGGGCCCATCCACCGCCCCGCCATTCCGCACTCCGTGTCCGGGAGGGTTGCTGGCCGACGGGCACGCCCCCATCGTCGCCGCCATCGGGCGCGCGCTCGTCGATGGGCCGAGCGACCAGATCGTGCAACTATATGGCGACGATCGCGATGGTCAGGAAGACGTCGCCTGCCGCGCCGCGGCGACGGCCGCGATGGATCTGCGGGCCTTGCGCTCCGACGACATCCCCGCTGACGCCCGAGAGCGAGCGCGCCTCGCGCAGGAATGGGCGCGCGAAGCGACTCTGTTCGGATCGGTCCTGCTCATCCATACAGAGCCCGAGACCCCGCATCGGGTCGTGGTGGACTTCGTCGAGCGTGTTGGTACACCAGTGGTGGCCGCGGGTCGTGTGCCGACGACGAACCTCAGAGCGTCCGTGCGTTTTGCGGTGGACCGTCCAGAGCCATTGGAACAACGGAGCTTGTGGCGCGCCGTCCTCGGCGCGGAGGCGGACCGCTTCGCCGATCCCGTCGATCTGGCATCGAGCCAATTCCGACTGAGTGCGCGAGAGGTCGAGCACGCTGGCGGAACCCTGGCGGCGGCTGACCCGACGACCGTTGACTTGGCGGCGCTCGTCCGCGCAACCCGACCAGCGGGTGGAGCGGACGACTTAGCCGATCTCGCCCAGCCGCTCGTACCGCGCGCGACATGGTCCGACCTGATACTGCCAGAAGAGCTACTCGACACGTTGCGTGAGATAGCGGCCCAGGTGCGGAACCGGACCACGGTGCAACAGTCGTGGGGCTTTGGCGCTCGCTACCAGACCGGGTTGGGTGTCGGGGCGCTTTTCACCGGCGACAGCGGGACCGGCAAGACCCTGGCAGCGGAAGTCCTGGCTGGCGAGCTGGGACTCGAGCTCGTGCGAATCGACCTTGCGACGGTCGTGTCCAAATACATCGGGGAGACGGAGAAGAACCTGGAGCGCATCTTCCGAGCGGCCGACCGAAGTGGGGCGATCCTCCTCTTTGATGAGGCGGATGCCCTATTCGGCAAGCGGAGCGACATTCGGGACAGTCACGACCGCTACGCGAACATCGAAGTCAGCTACCTCCTCCAACGGATGGAGACGCATCGCGGCCTCGCCGTCCTGACGACAAATGCCAGAGCTTCGCTCGATCGGGCGTTCCAGCGGCGGCTGCGGTTCGTCCTGCAGTTTCCCTTCCCGGACGAGGCGAAACGCGAGCAGATCTGGAGGGTCGCCATCCCCGTTGACGCCCCCACAAAGGGAGTCGACTTCGGGAAGCTCGCGCGGCTCAACGTTGCCGGCGGCGACATTCGAAACATCGCCCTCAACGCCGCATTCCTTGCAGCAGCAGCGAAACGGCCGATCTCGATGGCTCACCTCCGTGTCGCGGCACGGGCAGAGCTGACGAAACTCGGTCGGTCGCCGACCGACTCCGACACCCGGGGTTGGCTATGAGTCGCGTGGCCGTTCGGATCGAGAAGCTGGTCGTCGACGGCTTCACGGCGTCGGACGGGCAAGGCATAGCCGGCGCCCTCCAGGCCGAACTTGAACGGATTCTCGTCGACCCGACCGTCCTGGATCGCCTCGTGTCGCTTGATGGCACGCCCCGAATTCAAGCCGGGTCGATCGGACCGATGGTTCACGGGGAGCCATCGAATGTTGGCATCGCGACGGCGCGGCGCATCGTGGGAGGCGTCACCTGATGGGCGCCATCGCAGACCGCCCGTTCACAGCTAGAGAGCCTTCGTCGGATTCTCTGCCGGCTGTCCCCGAACCAAGCCAGCGGCGGCCCGCTTGGAGCGGATTGCCGCTCGTGGCAGCTAACCATCGGCTCGAGGTCGGCGCCGAAGCGATTGCCGACGCGATCATGCGTGAGAACACCCCTCCTGCCCTTGAGCGGGTCCGTAGCGCCAGTGACGCGCGGGCCCCAGAGTCAGCACGTTCCGCCACACCGGGCGGCACGCCCTTGCCAGCCGACACGCGCAGGTTCTTTGAACGACGATTCGGCACTGACTTCGCCGGGATCCGAATCCACACGGACGGGGCGGCAGAAAGGGCGGCGCGATCCATGAACGCGAGCGCGTTCACGCATCGCGGCGACGTCCATATGGCAAGCGACGCCCTTCGACAGGGGACCCAGTCGGGTCTGCACCTCATCGCACACGAGCTGGCCCACACCCTCCAGCCTGAAGTGGCGGATGGCATCCTGGTGGCCAGGTCCGTTGATGACTGGCTCACGGGATCCCCGAACATCGTGGGGCTGTCGTACACCCAGCTGCTCGGCGAGATCGACGAGCTGCTGCAATGGCAGGGCCGCCAAATCCAATCGTCGGCCGACACGATCCGGATCGAAGAAGCCCTAGCCGCGCTGCGCAAAGAGGCCGCAAAACGGGAGGCTGCCGGGAAACCCCCAGGCCGCGGTCGGCGCCGACGGCCACGCAGAGGGCGCCGCGGCTCGGCGGACGAGGAACCGCCATTGCCGGCCCGCCGACCGCGAATCCTCATCGAGATGACAAGCGTCTACTACCACGATCCGGCCGAGATGCGGGCCGAGTACGACCTGATCATGGAGTGGCTGCCAAGGAGGGACCTCGCGCGTCCAGAAAGACAGATCCTCGAGCAGGAGCGCGACAACCTCGCGCCGCAACTGCAGGAGGATCGCTCGCGCGTGGTAGCGCGCCGCCAGGCCGAGCGGCTCCAGACGGCCCTCACGCCGGCCGATCAGGACGTGGGGCGAGCCGTCGAAGTCGCCGCGCGAGCGATCGTGGGGATCGTGGCGGACCCGAATGACCCGGGGCTCTTCTATCTCTACCACGCGAACGAGCGGGTCCCGATCTCCGCGACCCAGGCGGCGACGCTGCGGCAGGACATAGGCACGCAACTGCGTCACGGACACCGGCTGATCGCGGGCCGGGTCGAATACTACTGGGGTCGCTATCAGGCCCAGGTCGAGATCAACGAAGACACCTTCCTGATCGACGACATCGCCGGGTGGCTCGGCGGAGTGCGAGATCCCGGCGCGGAATTGCGTCGCCGGCGCGCTCGCATCCTTCGCGAACTCGCGAGCCTGGACGGCCACATTCGCGAGGGTCGGCTTGTCGAAGCCGCTGCCATGCTCGCCCCGATCGAGCGGCAGAGCCAGGTCATCCGCGCCGTGTCGCGAGCCTTCTACGAGGGCTACATCGAGGGCGCGGAGACGGCCGTCCGCGGTCTCGAGCTCACGCGCGACGTCTCGTTTGCGATCGCCGGCAGCATCGCTGCCGTAGTGGCGGCCCCCGTGGTTGCGGGAGTCGTGGCCGGCACCGGTGCGACCGGGATCGGCGCCGGGATCCTGACGACAGCCGGGACGGGTCTCGTCGTCGGAACGGGGACAGGGATCGTCCGCGGCACGTCGGCAGCTACCGGTCAGCTGGTCGCAGGTGGGTCGGGCGCTGAGATCAGTGAGGCCTTCATCGGCGAGTCCGTGCGAGGGTTCAAGGAGGGTTTCATGTCCGGGGCCGCGGGTGGAGCTGCCCGCGTGCTCGGCCCAGCGCTCGGCGTCGGGACAAGCCTCGGCGGCCAGGTCGCGCGACGTGCAGCCACCGGAGCCATCGTCGACGGGACGACGGCGATGGTCGAAACATTGCTGCGCGGTGGGACGGCCGAGGAGGCAATCAGTGCCGGACTTCGAAGCGCTGCGCTGAGCGTGCCAGGGTCGGTAGTGGGCAGTTCGGGCAACCGCCTCGTCCGCGAACTTGGCGGGCCGCTCGCAGCGGGAGCAACCGCATACGCCGGCTCCATTGCCTCCGGCGCAACGCCTGATGACGCCATCCGCGCAGCTGGCCTCGCAGTGACCACGAACATCGTGATGACGCGGACGACCCACACCCCCGAGACAGATGCGCGTCTCGAGTCGCGCGGCCGCGAGATCGGGCAGGGCATCAGGAGCACGGCGGGACAGGTCCGCTCGACGTCGATGCAGATGACCGGCGCGGTCATGATCGGAACCGCCGAACCCATTCCCGCACTCCGGTCCGGCGGTGGGTCAAGCATGAGCGTCCAGCCCGATCTACCGCCGGTCAGCGCCCGGACGCAGGCCGGCTCAGCCACGCAGCCGGAAGGCGAAACGATCATCCCGACCTCCACGCCCACCCAGGCTCCGCAGCAGGAGCCGGCCATGCAGCCGCAGGCGGCGAGTCAACAGCCTACATTTGCCGACACGGAGGCCGCGTTCCAACACCTTGGACAAGAGCTAGGCACGGAGCTGCCTCGGCCGGCATCGACGCCGCCCCGCCGCCAGCAGGTCGAGTCCGCCTTCCAGGACGCGCAGGCAGCGGGCTGGGTCGATCAGCAAGGCAACCCGGTTCGGGTAGGCGCAGTCGTCCAAGAGCACGGTGCAGCGGCGGACGTCCGCGCGGCAACCGGACAGACGGGCCAGACGCGTCAATCCGCGCACATTGGGGCAACATCCCTGCTTCGTACGCTTCAAGGCTATAGCCGGCGGCTCGCCCTGACGGTACTGATGCCCCCTCCGCAGCACCAAGCGTTCGATCGACATTGGATGCGCTGGATCTCCAATCGGCGGAGGGCAATCCGCGCGTTCGGCAGTTCCGACTTCAGGGCCCCATTAACTGACGTCCTGGAAGCGCAGAGGCAGGCTATCCGGCAGACTCCCGGGCTCTCCGACCAGCAGCGCGGAACGCTAGAGATGCTATTGCAGCGCGAGGTTCACACTCTCGCCTCGACCCTTCCCAATGGCATGAGCACGCTCGTGCCGTTGCCCGCGGTGCTCGGGAGCTAGTGATGACCGGCCTGTCCTCGTCCCCGCGCACTCTCAAGGGTGGCCTCGTGCTGGTCGATCCCCTTGCAGGTTCTGTCCGCCGAATCATCACGCTTCAGTACAACCCTGACTCCGTGTCGCGCAGCCTCCAGATCAAGGGGACGGGCGAAGGGGCCGACCGCACAGAGGCCCTCCGATTGACCGGACCGCCAGCAGAAACGATCAAGCTCGAGGCCGAGATCGACGCGGCGGACCAACTCGAATTCCCCGATCGGAACCCGACGACCGTCGCGCTCGGCATCCATCCGGAACTCGCCTCGCTTGAGGCGATCGCGTATCCGCCGTCGACCACCCTTCTGCTCAACGAGATCCTGTCCTTGGTCGGGACCATCGAGATCGTGCCTATGGAGTCGGCCTTGACGCTGTTCGTCTGGAGCGCTCAGCGGATCGTCCCGGTCCGCCTGACCGAGCTGAGCGTCGTCGAAGAGGCATTCGACCCTGTGCTCAACCCGATTCGGGCCAAGGTTAGCCTCGGGATGCGTGTGCTGTCGGTTGACGACCTCGGATTCCTCCACCGCGGCGGGAGTATCTTCATGGCGTACCTTCGGGCCAAGGAGCGGCTGGTCGACAGGGCTCCACGCTCCTCCCTGTCGAACCTGGGAAGCGGAGCCATCCCATGACCAACCCGCTCAGGCAACTCGAATCAATCCTGGCGGGAGCGACGGCCGTGCCTCGTTTCGCGGCAAACAGCAGGTACAACGACATTGCGATCGCGACGCTGGATCGCGGCCATGACCGCCCAATCCCTTACCTACGACGGCGGTTCGTGCCGGCCCCGGACCGATTCGCGTCGCTCCGCGAACACGTCGTCGTCCAAGGCGACCGGCTCGACCTGCTGTCGGCTGCGCATTTCGGCGACCCGGAGCTCTTCTGGCGCCTATGCGACGTCAACCTGGCGGTCCGACCTGACGCGCTGACTGACATCGTAGGACGAAGCCTCCGGGTCGCCTTCCTCGAAGGCGCAGGCGGGTCTGGCGATGTTTGACAGCGTCCACCTCTCACTGCTCATCGGTCCCGGTTTCCCTGTCCCAGCCGTGCCGTGGGTGGTCGAGGCGATCGAGACAGTCCGGGTCACGAGCGGAACGGACCGGGCCGGATTTCAGATCACGATGCGAGCCGGCACGTCGTCGCCGCTCATCAGGGTTCTTCTGCCTGCGGGTTACTTCGATCCGATCGCTACCCGCGTCATCGTCATTGTCACCGTGCGCGGGCGTCCCCACGTCCTCATCGATGGGGTCGTGACGCGCCACGACGTCGCGCCGTCCAACGAGCCGGGCAAGTCGACAATCACGATCACCGGCGAGGACTTAACGGTCCTCATGGACCTCGTGGAGATGCCATTCATGCGCTTCCCTGCGATGCCGGTCGCGGCTCGCATCTACGCGATTCTTGCCAAGTACGCTGCTGTCGGTGTAACCCCGATCGCTGTCCCGCCCATCGTGTTCGACGCGCCGATCGTAACCGAGCAGATCCCGACCCAGCGCGGGACAGATCTGGGGTACATCCGCGAGCTCGCATCCGCCTGCGGGTACGTCTTCTACGTCGAGCCCGGACCGGCTCCCGGCACCAGCATCGGCTACTTCGGCCCTGACGTGCGGATCCCCGTCCCACAGCCAGCCCTGTCAGTGAACATGGACAGTCACACCAACGTTGAGTCGCTCTCGTTCAACCTCGACGGCCTGGCCAAGAAGATCCTCGTCCTGAGCGTGCTCGATCCGGAGACAAAAAAGCTTCCCATCCCAGTGCCGGTACCCAACGTCAGTGTCCTCCGTCCGCCGCTCGGCGCGCGGCCGACACCGCCGGCGAAGGTACAGTTTCCGGCCGACCTCGGGCCGCTCAACCCGGCCCAAGCCGCAAGCAAGGGCCTCGGTTACAGCTTCGCGTCCTCAGATGCAATCAACGGGACCGGCTCGCTCGACGTCAGCCGCTATGGCCGCCCGCTGCGCTCTCGGATGCTCGTGGGGGTGCGCGGTGCCGGCCTGGCCTACGACGGCCTGTACTACGTCAACAGCGTCACCCACGACCTCAAGCGAGGAGCGTACAAGCAGACTTTCACGATCTCGCGCGACGGCCTGGTCTCGAACACGCCCGTCGTGCCGGTTGGGGGAATTGGTCCGTGACCGTAGCGGCGACTGCCACCAAGTTCCTCGGGAAGTTCCGAGGCACCGTCACCCAGAACATCGATCCGATGATGCGGGGGCGGCTGATGGTGATCGTGCCGGATGTCCTGGGACCCGTGCCGTCGAGCTGGGCGGAACCATGCGTGCCGCTGGCCGGCCCGACCGGTCCACCGATGGGCGTGTACATGGTCCCGCCCATCGGCGCCGGCGTCTGGGTCGAGTTCGAGCAAGGCGACCCGACCCATCCCATCTGGGTCGGATGCCGCTGGGGCGCCCAGTCCGATGTGCCGCCCCTCGCGCATGCTGGGCTCCCCATATCGCCGAACATCGTCCTCCAGACCGCCGGGCAGAACTCGCTCGTGATCAGCGACCTGCCGGGTCCGACCGGCGGGATCATGCTCAAGAGCACGACCGGTGCGACGCTCATCGTCAACGACACCGGCATCTACATCCAGAACGGCAAGGGCGCGTCCATCGTGTTGACCGGCCCGGCGGTCAACGTGAACATGGGCGCGCTCACGGTGATCTGAGAATGCCCGTCCCGATCCTGCACACGGGCGCCACCGTGCTGTGCTCGCACGGCGGCCAGGCAACGCCGACGGTGCCCAACCCCCGCGTCTCGGTGAGTGGAATGCCGGTCACGACGATCGTGGCGCCGTACGTGGTGGCCGGCTGCCCCTTCGTGCCGCCCGGCGGCAACGGCCCGTGCGTCACCGCTCAGTGGATCGTCGGTGCGACGCGTGTCCTGGCGACCGGCCAGCCCGTCGTGATCATGACCGGCACGGCGACCTGCGTGCCAACCGCCACGCCGCTCCTCCCGATCGCGGCACAGACCCGCGTGATCGCGACGTAGGCCGCCTGATGCATGTCGATTACCCCTACCACTTCGACGGCCGCGGCCGGACCGCGACCACGACCGATGCCGACCACGTGCGCGACATGATCGAGCAGATCCTGTTCACGATGCCCGGCGAGCGCGTCAACCGCCCGGACTTCGGCAGCGGAGTTCTCCAACTGGTGTTCGCACCGCTGTCCGATGAGCTCGCATCGGCGACGCAATTCCTGGTCAACGGTGCGCTCCAGCAGTGGTTGGGTGACGTAATCGCGGTCGAGGAGGTTCGGGTGACGCGCGACGACGCCGCGTTGCGCGTGATGGTCGAGTACGTCATCCAGCGCACCGGTGAACGCCGCTCGGACAGCTTCGAGCGGGCAGGGGCCGGCCCATGACCCGCGTGCGCTACTACTGCTGCGACGAGCTGCGGCGCCAGCGCGTCGCCGGGCACGCGACCCTCAATGGCGTCGAGTACCTGGAGGTCGCCGACCTCGCCTCCACAGAGTTGGACGAAGCCGACCTGGCGCGCTTCACCGCCCTTCCACTCGGTGAGCGGGACCAACTCCTGTGGCAACGCCGGCTCACGCTCCATTTCGTGAACCCGCTCACCGTGCAGCACCTCGCCGGGCTGTCGAGCACGACGATGCAGATCGAGGGAGGCGAGCGCGTCCGTGGTGTGCGTCTCGATGTTCTGGCGCCGCCGGCGGTGGGCGATGAGTCGGTGGCGCTCCGGGCAACCCCGGCCGGTGACTTCTCGCGGTACACGCTGGCATTGGTCCGCTCCCCGTCGGACAACCGGCCGCCCGCGGGGTTCGACCCTGTTCTCGCGACGCTCGAGTTCTCGTTCAAGATCGACTGTCCGTCGGAGTTCGACTGCGCGCCCGGACACCTCTGCTTCCGCACGCCGGCCGACGCCCCGGACATCGACTATCTGGCGAAGGATTACGCCAGCTTCCGCCGCCTCATCCTCGACCGCATGGCGCTGCTCGCGCCCGAGTGGCGCGAGCGCAACCCGGCCGACATGGGCGTCGCGCTCATCGAGCTGCTGGCCTATGTCGGCGACCACCTGAGCTATGAGCAGGACGCCGTGGCGACCGAGGCGTACCTCGCGACCGCCCGTCGCCGGGTCTCGGTGCGACGCCACGCGGCGCTGGTCGACTACGCCATGCACGACGGATCCAACGCGCGCACATGGCTCCATGTGCAGGTCAGCGGCGACACGCTGCTTCCTGCGTCGAACGTGCGCTGCTTCACGACGCTCGAGGGCGTCGACACGCGCATCAGCCCTGCCAGTCCGGCCGAAGCGCTGGCACTCGACGCCGCCGTGGAGTGGTTCGAGCCGGTCGCCGTCTCCCTCGACCGCGACGCGGCCCCGGAGATGATTCCGCTGTTCGCGGACCACAACAAGCTCACGTTCTACACGTGGGGCGACGAGCGATGCTGCCTGCCGCGCGGCGCGACGGCGGCGACGCTGCGCGGTCACCATGGGCAGCTGGCGGAAGGCATGGTGCTCGCCTTCGAGGAGGCGAAGGGTGCCCTCACCGGCTTCGCCGCCGATGCCGACCCGCATCACCGCCACGCAGTGCGCCTCACGAGGGTCGTGCACACGGATGCCGACTCGGCGACGCCGCTGGTCGACCCGATCGACCTCACGCCCATCACTGCCATCGAATGGCACCTCGAGGACGCGTTGCCATTTCCGTTGTGCATCACGTCGCACGCCGAAGCGACCGACCTCCCGCTCAGCGATGTGAGCGTGGCCTACGGGAACATGGTCCTGGTCGACCACGGACGCACCGTGGAGGAGGACCTGGGTGAGGCTCCCCCGCCGAGCCTCTTCTACGCGGACGACGGGGACGAGGCACGGTGCGATCCACCGCTTCGGGTCGCCGTGCGTCCGCGATTCCAACCGCGGCTCGCCCAGACGCCGCTGACCCACACGGGCACGGTGCGCCGCCTGGTGGAGCAGGACGGGGTCCGACGCTTCCAGCGGGTGCGGCTCGATCCATCGGCGTCGGCCACCGCCGCCCTCGCCTATGCCATCCGCGACTCTCGCCCGGCAATCGTGCTGGACAGCATCCATGACGGTGACCCGACCGCCTGGAGCGCCGTGCGCGACCTGCTCAGCAGCGCCCCCGACGCGGCCGAATTCGTCGTCGAGACGGAGCACGGTGGCATGGCCGAGCTGCGCTTCGGTGACGGCCAGAACGGCATGTCGCCTCGGAACGATGAACGGTTCATCGCCGTGTATCGGGTCGGTAACGGCGTCGCCGGCAACGTCGGCGCCGAGGCCATCACGCACGCGGTGACCACCGACGGGTCGGTCACGGCGGTCCGCAATCCCCTGGCTGCCAGCGGCGGCACCGAGCCCGAATCCGTCGCACAGGTGCGACGCCGCGCACCGCAGGCGTTCAGGACCCAGGAACGCGCCGTCACCCCGGCCGACTACGAGCAGGTCACCATGCGGGACCGCGCCGTTCAGCGCGCCGCAGCCACCTTCCGCTGGACGGGCAGTTGGCACACCGTCTTTCTGACCGTCGACCGGCTAGACGGGCTGCGGCTGAGCGACGGGGCGTCCGGCACGAACTTGGAACAGGCACTCGTCGACCACGTCGAGCGGTACCGGATGGCGGGCCATGACCTGGAGTTCGACGACCCGCGCTTCGTCTCCCTGGAGATCGAGCTCTTCGTGTGCGTGGCGGCCGAATACTTCCGTGCCGACGTCAAGCGCCGCCTGCTCGACGTGCTATCCAGCAGAACCTTGCCCGACATGCACCAGGGCCTCTTTCATCCCGACCGATTCAGCTTTGGTCAGACGATCTATCTGTCCCCCATCCTCGCTGCCGCACGGGACGTTGCCGGCGTCGCCTCCGCCGACGTCGTGACGTTCCAGCGGCAGGGCGTCCCGGAGGCGCGATACCTCGAGGACGGACGCCTGCCCCTCGGCCGCCTGGAGATCGCCCGGCTCGACAACGATCCCAGCTTCCCGGAGCGCGGCCTGCTCCGCATCGAGATGGACGGAGGCAAGTAGCCATGGCCGCCGCCCCGCACCCCGACGACTGCGCATGCTGCGGTGGCGTCGACGTGGAGACGCCGATGGCCATCGACAATGCGCCCGGCCTCACCTCGATCGCCTACCGCGTCGGCACCCACGGCACCTTCCGGGAGACGATGGAGTCGCGCCTTTCGAGCAGCGACTTCCCCGCCCTGGCGGGACTGCGCTCGCGCGATGACGACGACTTCACGATCGCTCTCGTCGACGGGTTCGCGGTCGTGGCCGATGTGCTCACGTTCTACCAGGAGCGCATTGCGAACGAGGCCTTTCTGCGGAGCGCGACCGAACGCCGCTCCGTGCTGGAGCTGGCGCGGCTGCTCGGCTACACACTGGATCCTGGCGTTGCGGCCGATGCCTGGCTGGCGTTCACGCTGGAGTCGGCGCCCGGTGCGCCGGCCAAGGCGGCACTCCCGGTGACGATCGGCATCGGCACCAAGGTGCAGAGCGTGCCCGGCCCGGACGAGGCGCCGCAGACGTTCGAAACGGTCTCCGCCATCACCGCACGAGTGGACCGCAACGCGATAGCCGTCCAAACGCAGGCGCGCCAGGTCATCGGTTACGGCGACACGCACCTCGAGCTGTCCGGGACCGGACATCAGCTCGCGGCCGGCGACGTCATCTTGATCGTCGGCGCGGAACGCATGGGCGACCCGGGCAGCGAGCAGTGGGATGTTCGACCCCTCCACTGGGTCGAGGGGGATGACCGACGCGGTTCCACCAAGGTCACGTGGTTGGAGCCGCTTGGCCACGTTGCGCCGCACGTTGACCCCTCCGCCGACCAGACCGAAGCCTTCGTGTTCCGGCAGCGTGCGTCGCTCTTCGGCCACAATGCACCCGATCCGCGGCTTCTTCCCAGCAGCGGAACTGGACTCGGCGAGCTGCTCAATGACGATGGCGACTGGGGCAACTTCGGGATTGAGGACCAGCATGTCGACCTAGACCAGCAGTATCCGAAGGTGGTGGCTGGCAGCTGGATCGCCCTCGTCAGTGCCGCAATCAAGCACAAGCCATCGCCCCTGCCGGGGTACAAGGAGCTCTACCGCGCGACAACGGTCGACCACCGTTCGCGGGCCGACTTCAGCCTGGCCTCCAAGATCACGCGCGTCGAGCTGGACACCGATGAGCACCTGAGTTGGTACCCGTTGCGCGAGACCCTCGTCCTGGCGCAGTGCGAGGAGCTTCCGCTGGGAGAGCGGCAGGTGCGGGCGCCCGTCTACGGCGACCGGGTGGCTCTGGCCACCCTCGTGCCGGACCTCACGCCCGGCCAGCGCATTGCAGTCACGGGCAAGCGCCAGCACCTGCGTGTCGCGGAGGAGGCACCTGACCTCCAGCTGGCGGTCGACGGCGAAACGGTCGCGTTGAGCCCGGGCGACCGGCTGGTGCTGGCTGCTTCCCCGACGCGGACGGTCGCCGGTGCATCGCAGCGTGTCGATCCGGAGGAGCTCACCACCGCCATCGAACGGGACGATCCCGCTCCTTTGGACTGGACGCTCATCGATGCGGACGGCCGTCCCGGAACGTTGACGGCCGGCGCCGACGCATGGGAGCTCGACCCGGCAGTCCGAGAGGACCCAGGCATTGCCGAGATTGTTGCGATCGCGGACGAGGCCGACGGGGTGGCGCACGACCGCGAGCGCACGACGCTGCGGCTGGAGCCTTCATCACGGTTCGTATACGACCGCGAAACCGTGACCATCAACGCAAACGTCGCCGCGGCGACGCACGGCGAGACCGTGGGCGAGATCCTCGGCAGCGGCGATGCGGCGCGGCGTGACCAGGAGTTCGGCCTCAAGCAGGTGCCCCTCACCCACGTCAGTGCCCCCACACCGAGCGGTCGCCGGTCGACGCTCGAGGTCCGTGTCAACGATTCGCTGTGGACCGAGCGCTCGTCCCTCTACGCGGCCGGCGCAAGCGAGCGCGCCTATGTGGCTCGGACGAACGACGAGGGCGCGACGAAGGTCGTCTTTGGGGACGGCGTCGAGGCCGCGCGGCTACCGTCGGGCCAGCAGAACTTGCGGGCGCGGTACCGTAAGGGCATCGGAGCAGCCGGCAACGTCCGGGCCGGCCAGCTGACCACGCTCCTGACGATGCCGCTTGGCGTGACTGGCGTCACGAACCCCGAGGCAGCGGCAGGCGGGGAAGACCCGGAGGCGCTCGCCGATGCGCGGCGCAACGCGCCGCTCACCGTCCTGACCCTGGGGCGCGCGGTGTCCCGCCGCGACTACGAAGACTTCGCGCGCGGCTTCGCCGGCATCAGCAAGGCCCACGCGCTGTGGATCCCGAGCGGTCCTGCGCGCGGCGTCTTCGTGACGATCGCCGGGCCGCTTGGCGCCACCGTGGTTGCAGGGTCAGGGACTCACGTCAACCTGACGGATGCACTCCGCACGTACGGAGACGCCCTGCTGCCGCTTGACATCCGCTCCTATCGGGCCATGGGCTTCGTGCTCCGGGCCGAGGTGAAGGTTGCCTCCGACCGGCTCACCGACGAGGTCCTCGCCAGGGTTCGGGAGGCGCTCGAGAGGGCATTCGGCTTCGACGCTCGGGAGTTCGGGCAGCCGGTGAGCATCGACGAGGTCGTTGCCGTCGCCCATCGCGTGGCCGGGGTCGTGGCGGTCGACGTCGACGAGCTGCGACGCGCGGACGATGCCGCCACGCCGGCGGTGCGACCACGGCTTCAGGCGGCGCTGCCGGAGGTCAACGGCACTGCCGTCTCGCCCGCCGAGCTCCTGACCATCGACCCCGCGCGCCTCGAGCTCACGGTGATGCCATGAGCATCGATCCCCGCTCGCTGATCGACCTCCTCCCCGCGGTGTATCGGTTGCGCGACGCCGAGCTGGCCGGCCACGTCCCACAGGTCCTCACGCCCGCCGAAGCAGCGATCCTGGCTGCCCTGGAGGCACTCGGGCCGGTCGACGCCGCCGAGCGCCGCCTGATGGATGCGTTGCGCGCGAAGCGCAACCGCGGTCCCCTTGGCGCGCTGCTGACGGTGGTCGGCGAACAGGTCGCGGTGCTCCAGGAAGACCTCGAGCAGCTGTACGACGACCAGTTCATCGAGACGTGCGCATCATGGGCGGTTCCGTACATCGGGGACCTCATCGGGTATCGCACGCTCCACGGCAAGGCCCCGCGCGCCGGCAGCCAGCGCGCAGAAGTCGCGCACACGATCGCCTTCCGCAGGCGAAAGGGCACGGCCTCCATGCTCGAGCAGCTGGCCCGGGACGTAACCGCCTGGAATGCGCGGGTCGTCGAGTACTTCGCCTTGCTCGCCACGACGCAATACATGAACCACCTGAGGCCACGAAACGAGGTGGCTCCATCGATGCGTGATAGCGACGCGTTGGAGTGGCTGGGCACAGCATTCGACCCAATTCCGCATGGGCTCGATGTGCGCCGCATCGGGAACCGTCGCGGTCGCTACAACATCCCCAACGTCGGAATCTTCGTGTGGCGCATTGATGCGCATCGGCTGCGTCGCTCCCTGGCGATGCCGCATCCCAACGACGCGACCGGGCTGCGCTTCCGCTTCAGTCCGCTCGGCAACGACTCGCAGCTCGTGACCCGGCCCGAGACGGAGGAGGAGATCGCCCACCTGGCCGAGCCAAGCAACGTGCCTGAGCGGATCTCCCGCCGGATGCTCCACCGCAACCTGGCCTCGTATTACGGTGAGGGCCGCAGCCTGGCCGTCATCTTGAATGACATCCCGTGGCCCATCGCCAAGACCGTCGTGTGCAACCTCGCCGACGAGGGCGCTGCCTGGGCCCACGACGCACCGGCTGGGACCATTGCCATCGACCCCGAGCTGGGTCGGCTGGCGCTAGCGACGGACATCGCGACCCCGACCGACCTCCGCGTGACCTACCATTACGGCGCGCTGGGCGACCTGGGCGGAGGTGAATACCCACGGGCGGCGTCGTTCGGGTCGCCACCGGGGCCCACCCTCCGTGTGCCGGATGACCATGCCACGATCGAGGCGGCCGTGAACGCGCTGGGCGGAGCTGGCGTCGTGGAGATCCGTGACAACGGCTGGTATCGCGAGTCCGCCGCACTCCAGATCGTCGCCGCAGCGGATCGCACCGTCGAACTGCGGGGGGCGAATGGCGTGCGCCCGACCATCGAGCTGACCGGTCCCTTGACACTCGCCGGAGGCCTTCGAAGCGGCGTGGTCCTCAACGGCCTGGTGATCACCGGCGACGTCCTGCGTGTGGCCGCCGGGACAGACCTGCGCCGCCTGCGCCTGGCTCACGTGACCCTGGTCCCCGGTCGCAGCCTTGCGGCTGACGGTGTGGCAACGCAGGCCGGACAGCCAAGCCTGGTAGTCCAGCGCGCAGGGCTTGATCTGATCATCGACACATGCATCGTCGGCGCCTTGCGCGTCAGTAAGGGCTCCACCGCGAAGATCACCGACAGCGTCGTCGATGCCGGCGACCTCGGAGCGATCGCATACGCAATGACGAGCGTCTCGGCGCCTCCCGTCGGAGGACCGCTGGACCTGGAGTCGGCCACGGTCATCGGCCAGGCTCGCTGCGTCAGCCTCTCGGCATCGAACTCCATCCTGCTCGGTCACGTCGAGGTCGAGCGTCGCCAGGAGGGCTGTCTGCGGTTCAGCTACGCACCCCTCACGTCGGTCGCCCCGCGGCGCTACCGCTGCCAGCCCGGCACCGGTGAGGACGACATCAACGTGCCGCATTTCACGACGCTCCGATACGGCGAGCCTGCGTACTGCCAGTTGGCAGACCGGACGCCCGCGGCCATCACCCGCGGCGCGGAAGACGAGTCGGAGATGGGCGTCTTCCGTTCGCTCTATCAGCCACAACGTGAATCCGACCTCGCAACCCGCCTTGACGAATATCTGCGGGTCGGACTGGAGGCGGGGGTCTTCCATGCATCCTGACGTACCGAGGAGCGAGCCATGAGCGGCGACTACAGCCGATGGTCCTTCGATCCATGGCGCCACTTCGGTGCCGTGCTTATGCAGCAGGGCCGAGTCCACACGGACGCCGACTGGAACGAATGGGTCGCAATGATCTTGAGGCGGGTGCGCGCAGGTTCGCTCGACACGTTGGACTCGGTGTTCGTGTCCGACGAGACGCCAGACGCGTTTCTGATCGCGGCGGTGGCAGGATCCATCACGATCGGACCCGGCCGCATGTACGTCGACGGCATCCTCGTCGAGAACTTTGGCGGGGGCTCGGTCGCTTGGGATGCGCGGATGGAAGAGCTGCGCGGTCAGGGACCGATCGGCTACGGGGCGCAGCCGTTCTACCCGAACCCTCCGGCGCTGCCGGGAGGCGGCGAGCACCTCGTCTACCTCAAGGTCTGGCAGCGGGAGCTCACCGCCATCGAGGAGCCGCGCATCGTGGAGCCGGCCCTCGGCGTCGACACGAGCACGCGGCTGCAGACGGTCTGGCAGGTCAAGGCCCTTCCCGGCGACGGCAGCGGTGGCACCACCGACTGCGACACCGATATCCAGAGCATCCCCGGTTTTGCCGAGGCGGAGCCAGCCTCCGCGGGCCGCCTCACAACGGCGACGGCCGACGTGACCGGCGACCCGGACCCGTGCCTGGTTCCCCCCGGGGGCGGATACAAGGGCCTCGAGAACCAGCTCTACCGCGTGGAGATCCACGACGGTGGCGACCTGGCCGGCGGGAGCCGCGCGACCTTCAAGTGGTCGCGCGACAACGCCACCGTCGCGTCGCGCGTGAGCCAGATCCCTGCGCTCGACCGCATCGTCGTGGAGAGCGTAGGGCGTGACTCGGAGCTTCGCTTCCGCGACGGCGATTGGATCGAGATCACCGACGACTGGCTCGAGCTGAACGGAGTGCCAGGGGAGATGCGGCGCATCCGTACGCCCAGCGGCGTCGACGATGCGACCCGCACCATTCTCCTCGACGACCAGTTGCCCGCCGGCCTGTTCCCGGTCGACGCGCAGGACCGCACCACCCCCGAACGCAACACCCGCGTACGGCGGTGGGACCAGGCGAACCGGGTGCTGAAGGCGGATGGCAGCCTCCACGTCGACCTCGATGCCGGCACCCCGACGGGGGTCATCCCCGTGGTCGGCGGAGCCACGTCCGTGCTCTTGGAGCATGGCATCGTCGTCACGTTCGACCTGGAGGGCGCCGGCGGCGTCTTCCGTGCCGGCGATCACTGGCTCTTCGCGGCCCGAACGGTCGACGCGTCGGTGGAGATCCTGGATCGCGCCCCTCCGCGCGGCATCCACGCCCACTACGCGAAGCTCGCGACCGTCACGTTCCCGAACGATGAGACCGACCTTCGCGAATGCCCTCCGCCAGTCGACCAGGAGGGAGGCTGCGAGTGCGATGTCTGCGTCTCGGTGCAGGAGCACGCCAGTGGGGTCCGGACGATCCAGGACGCCGTAGACATGGTCGTCGCGGCCGGCGGCGGAACCGTCTGCCTCGGCATCGGTACCTACGAGGTCTCCGAGCCGATTCGGATCCATGACGCACGCAGCGTCCGCCTGCGGGGCAAAGGCTGGCGAACCATGGTGATTGCGAGTAAGGGTGGGCGGGCCCTGGACGTCCAAGGCGCGATCGGCGTCACGATCGAGGAGCTGGCGATCGTGAGCGCTTCGCCGGACGCGGCAACGAGCGCGATCACGATGGGCCGCTGCGTCGCGGCCACGGTGAAGGACTGCGCGGTCCTCAATGTGCCGACCAGGGGTAGCGCAAGTGTCGCCATCGGACTTGACGGCTACCAGCTGGGCACGACCGTTACGCGATGCGCCCTTGCTGCCTCCACTGGCATCTCCAGCGGCGCGGGTGACGACGCCGTCGCCATCACGGCATCCCTTCGGCTCGTCGACAACTGGCTGCTGTGCATCGACCGCGGCATCGAGCTGGAGCGCTTCACCCTCCATCTGGCCGACACTCGGATCACCGACAACCTGGTCTACGGTTGCCGCGATGCCGCGTTGGTCGTGACAGGCGGCAACAGTGCCGACGGCGCCCTCGACGTCACCGACAACTTGTGCCAGGTCATGGGCAGCGGGATCGTCGTCGGCGTGGACGAGGCGAGCATAATCGGCAACGACATCAGCGCACTGGATCACGAGACACGGGGCGATGGGATCGTGCTCGCGCCTGGACTCGATCCGGGTGGGATCGACCGGTGCATGGTCCTGGGCAACCGAATCCGCGGCGTCCGTGGTCATGGCATCGCCATCCGGACGCGCGTCGAGTCCGGGATGATCAAGCACAACGCCATCGCCGCAACGGGCGGCGGCGGCATCGTCATGGAAGGCGACGGTGCCGCGGGCACGCTCGTCGTGGAGAACAACCAGCTCATTGGCCTGACCGGCGCGATGCGCGGCGACGCGGCCCACGCGGCACTGCTCTTTGTCTCGGTCGACCGACTCGACGTGGCAACGAACGTCGTCGACGACTTCGCTCGCGAGGTCGTCGACAGCGAGGTGCGTGCGGCCATCGCCGTCGCGGCGACCCGGAGCACGCGGATCGACACCAACCGCGTCGGAGGCATCGCGCCGCCGCTGGAATTCGGAGGCGCGGCCATCGGCGTCTATGTCATCCCGCCCTTCGAGTCGGTGGACGTAGTGGAGAACCACGTGCGGCGGAGGGGCACGGACGAAGAGAAGATCGGCCAAAGCCTGTGGGTGGGCATCCTCATCGGCACGCCCGATCGGGAACTCGAGGCGCGTGGCTTCTTCGCCTTCGGTGACGTTGCGGTGGCCGCCGGCGAGCTCCGGACCTTCGTGATGACCGCGACTCGCCTGTACGCATTGGCACCGCGCCAGCTCGGGGATGTGGCGGTGCGCGGCAACACTGTCGAGACGGAGGCGTCTGAATCTTCGCCGGTTCTCGTCTCGCTGGCGCGAGGCGTTCGCTTCAGCGACAACAAGGTGGCCCGCAGCGGCGATCTCGGCGGCGAGCCCACGGTCCTGCGCTGCGCGCGTGCCGTCGTCAACGCCAATGACCTCCGCGACCAGGTGGAGCTGGAGGTGCTGCGGGTGGAGGTCAGCGGGCAGGGCGACGCGGCCATCGTGGGCAACCTGGTGAGTGGGCCGATCTCGCTCAACAACAACCAGCTGCCCTTCGATCTCCTGAACCCATTCAGCTTCGAGTAAGGAGCCGACCATGACGTTCATCGCGTTCGGCGGGGAGAAGCGGATCGCGGATCTTGTGACCAGGGCGTACGGCAAGCTGAAGGCTTCCGATGCGAAACGGGCCGCGGCCGCCCTCGTTGCGGCCAATCCCCAGCTGGAAGAGCTGAACCGCGTCGGGCGCGGAAGGCCGATCGCGGTTCCCGCTGTTCGGGGCGTTGCCCGGCGCGGCGAGTCGGACGTCTCCGCTCCCCTGGCTCAAGGCGTCGAAGGGCTGCGAACGTCGCTGGACGTCTTCGCCAGCCAGCTGCGCGAGGCGGCAAAGCTGGAGAAGCGGGACCTCGACGAGACGCGCAGTCTGCTGGACTCGGACGACCTGCGGAGCGTCCTCGATGGGATTCCCGAGGCCGGCGAGCGTCTTGAGCGTATTAGCCAGGCGACCGAGGAGCGCGCCGGCGAGGCAGAACTGCGTGCGGCCTTTGTGAAACGGCTCAAGAAGGTCAGCGCAGAGCTAGCAGACCTAACCGAGTCGCATGGATGACCGGCGATGTCTGCATCGAGGCATGCCAGGAAGGGCACTCGCCAGCAGTTGCGACGCGGAATTCGTAGCCGGGCCAGGCGTCGGCGTCCAACAGAGAAGGGAAGCAGGGGATAACGGTGCCTTCCTCGGAATCCGGCGGTACAGGCGCGGACTCGACGTCCCTCCAGCAGGTGATAGCCGAATCGGACCACATCGCCGGTCCGCGGATCGATGAATTCACGCGCCTCGCTGCCGCCGTCCAGACACAGCGCTTCACGTCGGGGGCGAGCGACCAAAGGCCGATCACGCGCTCCACCGCCTTGTGGACTCTCATGCACCTGGACGAAGACATCAGGAGTGCGCTTGAGAAAAGCGGCGTCGACAAGACGGCGCTCGGAGACGTCTTGTCCATCCGGCGCGTTCCGCGGCCGTCGAACGAGGGCTCGCCCCAACTCCACGAGGACTTCACGCGCGCCATCCGCGCGTACCTCTCCGAGTTGACGGAGCAACGACCGATTGAGTTGGCCGACGTGGCGTCCGCGATTGTTCGCGCAGGACGCGACGACTCGAGCGGCCTGTTACCAGAGCGGTTAGAGCGGCTCGGGGCCGACCGCGACGCTGCAATGTCCGCAGTCGCGCGCCTCGTCGTAACGCACGGAGAGCCGACGGACCTCAACCTCACAGAATTCTCCGCAAGTGTGCGGGACGTCCGTCAACGCCTCGGCGGTTCGGCGATGGTCACCGCATCGCAGATTGCTGAATCGCTCCAGAACGCGCACCCCGGCTACGGGGGCGGCACGTTCCAAGCGGTAAGGCTCCGGCCATCGGTAGGCAGTACAGCACCGGTCAACGATTGGCTAGGCCGCGTGCGTGGCCTTTACGACATGGCGGCGATTGCGCGGACAAGACATCGAGTGATCGATGGCGAGTTGACCCTCCTCGGCCTGGCCGAGCTCGACGCTGTCCTGGCAGACGACCTCGGAGTCGACGGGTTCTTGGATGCCTTGACCGCGAGCGCCGAGCAGGTCCCCCGTCGTGACGCCTCCGATCGCACCGAATGGGCTCCGGATGCTCCCGCAGAAGAGGACTTGCTCGGCCGTCAGAGGCTTGCGGAGGCCTTGGCGGTGAGGATCAAACGACTGGCGGAACCGGGCAGCCCATCCACCAAATCTTTCCTCGTCCATGTCGACGGGCCGTGGGGAGCCGGGAAGAGCACGCTCTTCGAGTTCCTCAAGGAGCAACTGAATTCCACCTTCCTTGTGGTCAGCATCAATGCCTGGCAGGAGCAACGCGTCGGGCTGCCATGGTGGACCATCCTGAGTGCGCTGCGCCGGGCGGTCGCATCGTCCACGCCATGGTATCGGCGCCCATGGGCATGGTTCGGCGGCCTCCTGGATCGCATAGGCGCCGGATTGGTGCCTTTCGTCGCAGCATTGCTTGCGCTGGGTGCGGTGTTGATCGGCCTCATCAGCGTCGCGGACTTCGATCTGACGGCCAGCGGCCAAGCCGCGGAATCCATCACAAGAGTCGTTTCGCTGGCGGCGCTTGCCGTCGCAGGCGTTCTCGCAGCTGCCCGTTACCTGCTGCCCTGGTCGAGGAAGTCGGCCCAGGGGATCGTCGAGACGAACGACAACCCGATGCACGAGGTTGGGCGTCTGTTCGCGCGCACCCTGCGAAGAGCGAAACGACCTGTCGTGTTCTTGATCGACGACCTCGATCGATGTGACGGAGACTATGTTGTCGAGTTCCTGGAGGTCGTCCAAACCCTCGTCCGCGACGCTCCCCGATTCCTGCCTGAATCGGCCGGTCGCCAGAAGGCGGCACGGTGGTCTGGGGCGCAATCCGAGGTCGCCGGACCGTATGCCTTCGTTGCTGCGGATGGTCGATGGATCCGTTCGAGCTACGAGAAACACTACGAGACGTTCCGTCATACCTCAGCACCGGGCAGACCTCTCGGCTACCTGTTTCTCGAGAAGGTGTTTCAGCTGCAGGTGCGCCTCCCCTCCATCACGCCGAGCGCCAAGGAGGCGTTCCTAGCCTCGCTACTCGCACCCGCGCTGCGGCAGAGAACGCCACGAGATGCCCAGGCAGACGTTGTCCGAACAGCGCAGGCGAAAGACGCTGTGCATGAAGCCACGAGTGAGAGCGAGGTAATCGAGGCGGCGCGGAAGGCCGTTCACATCCAAGACCCGGTGGCCAGAATGGAAGTGCTTGGGGACGCTGCCGTCCGATTCTCGGAACGCGCCATCGGGGATGCGACGGAGCACGCGTTGGCCCGTTTCAGTGTCTATCTTGAACCTAATCCTCGGAGCATGAAGCTGTTCGTCAACACATACGGCGTCCTGCGATCGCTCAGAACACTCGAGGAGGTCTTCGTCCCGAGCGGGCCGCTGGGCCTATGGACCGTGATAGAAATACGGTGGCCCTACCTCGCCGATTACCTTCGGGCCCACCCCGATACGGTCGCATCCCGGGAGACCGAGCCTAACCTCCCCGCGGATGTCGAATCCCTCTTGCGCAGCGACGAAGTCACGGGCGTGCTCGGCGACACGCGATCCGGTCCCCTTACCCCCGATCTGATTCGCCAATGCTGTGGATCGGTGTAGCTCACCCAAAACGGGTACACCGCGTCTGCATCACGAGAACCGACCCGCTAGATCGAAAGGAGACGCCACAACCACTTCGGATACGCGCAGCCCGGTGTCGAGCAGGAGCAGCACGACCGCGGCGTCGCGCTCGCCCGCCGCCGCCAGCAGGTTGCGCAGATCGGCGTCGGACAGTGGCTCGATGACCCGCCGCGGCACGCGCGGGTTGGCCAGCGCGCGCAGGGCGCGGGCGACGGCCAGGCCGTCGCGAGCAAGCCAGTTACCGAAGGCGCGCAGGCCGCGCACGTAGCCGGCCACGCTCATCGGGCTCAGGGTGGCTCGCAGCTCGACCAGCCAGGTCCGCAGCTCGGTCGGGGTCAAACTGTCGACCGGCCGCTCGGCCCCGAAGCGGCCGACGAGGCGCTGGCCGATCATGCGATACCAGACGATCGAGCGCGGGCTCAGGCCCCCGGCCGCCTTGCCGGCGCAGAAGGCCTCGAGCGCCGCGGCCAGGCCGATGGTGCGGGTGAGCGATCTGATTGGATCAGGCGCTCCCCACGCTCGGCCGTCCCACTCCGACGCCGGATCAGTGGCTGGGTGGGGGTACGAGTCAGTTGCTCGGTCGGTGGGGGCCGGCCAGCCCTCCTCGAGGGTCCGGTCAGGATCAGATGCCCATGCATCGGGCCCTTCAGGATCAGATGCCCACGTCGCCGGAGCCGGATAATCAGATGCTCGGTAGGCCGGTGAGTCAGATGCTCGTGGCACGGAATTGCCTCCTTGTGCTGAGGCCGTCGGAGGCCGGCTGAGCACAAGATGTGGGGTTCCGCGGAACCCACACCCCCACATGCTGTGGGGTGAGGAGGAGGCTGGCGCGCCCGGAGGGATTCGAACCCCCGACCTGCTGATCCGAAGTCAGCTGCTCTGATCCACTGAGCTACGGGCGCACGTTCACGCTCAAGGAGAGCGGATGACTCGTTCCGGATTGTGCCACAGCGCTCGGACAACGCCTAACCGGCTGATCCCAGCCGGAGTCAGCATGTCCACTATCGAATCAGT
>Ga0299913_10000212_pt1 | contig 32250 bp, 30 predicted proteins | sample RVTome_9_FD_201360 | JGI IMG/M metagenome (GOLD analysis project Ga0299913, IMG submission 201360) | Soil microbial communities from uranium-contaminated site in the Upper Colorado River Basin, Wyoming, United States - RVT155D38 (version 2) ... | reverse complement strand
GCTCGGACACGGGCACGTTGTAGAACTCCGACAGTTCGTGCAGCTTCGCCACGGACACGGCCCGGTCGCCGCGCTCGTACGAGCCGACCACGACGGCCTTCCACTTGCCGTCCGACCGCTCTTCGACCTGCTGCAGGGTCAGTCCCTGCTGCTGGCGGATGGCCCGCAGCCGCGAGCCGAGGCGCCGCTGGTAGTCCGACACGGAAGTGCTCCTTGACGAGTCCTGCTGTCCTAGGCAACGCAGGATAACACTCGATTACCCTGCGTGAAACCGGAGACGCACAGATCAGCTTGAGCGTATAGCGCTCAGATTCGACCGATCCCGCTGATTCCCGGCTTGCACTCGCCAGGGTGGATTGCTAGCTTGGGCACTGCTGGCACTCGCCGTCGGGGAGTGCCAGGCGCAGCCGCCCGCCGGATCCCCGGCAGGCCGCGCGCCATTCGATGTGGATCCGATACCAAAAAGAGAAGGAGGCGCAGCATGGCGACCGCCACCAAGGTGGGCCTGAAGCCCCTCGAAGACCGGGTCGTTGTCCGGCCCAGCGAGGCCGAAGAGGTCACCGCCAGCGGCCTGTTCATCCCGGACACCGCCAAGGAGAAGCCCCAGCAGGGCACGGTCGTGGCCGTGGGCCCGGGCCGCATCTCCGACCAGGGCGAGCGCATCACCCTGGACGTGAAGGAGGGCGACACCGTCGTCTACTCCAAGTACGGCGGCACGGAGATCAAGCAGGGCGGCGAGGAGTACCTCATCCTGTCGGCCCGCGACATCCTCGCGATCGTCGAGCAGTAGGAGGCTTTTCAGACATGGCCAAGCAGATCAAGTTCCACGAGGACGCCCGGCGCAAGCTCGAGGCCGGCGTCAACAAGCTCGCCGACGCGGTCAAGGTCACCCTCGGCCCCAAGGGCCGCAACGTCGTCCTGGAGAAGAAGTGGGGCTCCCCCACGATCACCAACGACGGTGTGACCATCGCTCGCGAGATCGAGCTGGAGGACCCCTACGAGAACATGGGGGCCCAGCTCGCCAAGGAAGTCGCGACCAAGACCAACGACGTCGCCGGTGACGGCACCACCACCGCGACCGTGCTGGCGCAGGCGATGGTGCGCGAGGGCATGCGCAACGTCGCGGCCGGCGCGAACCCCATGCTGCTCAAGCGCGGCATGGAGCAGGCCGTCGAGCGCGTGGTCGAGCAGATCGGCCAGATGGCGCGCGACATCGAGACGCAGGACGAGGTCTCCCACGTCGCGACCATCTCGGCGAACAACGACCCCGAGATCGGCAAGGTCATCGCCGAGGCGATGGACAAGGTCGGCAAGGACGGCGTCATCACCGTCGAGGAGTCGCACACCTTCGGCCTGGAGCTCGACTTCGTCGAGGGCATGCAGTTCGACAAGGGCTACATCTCCCCGTACTTCGTGACCGACACGGAGCGCATGGAGGTCGTCTTCGAGGAGCCCTACATCCTCATCGCCAACCAGAAGATCTCGGCGGTGCACGACCTCTTGCCCGTGCTCGAGAAGGTCATGCAGGCGGGACGCCCGCTGCTGATCATCGCCGAGGACGTCGAGGGCGAGGCCGGCGCCACCCTGGTCGTGAACAAGATCCGCGGCACGTTCCAGTCCGCCGCGGTGAAGGCTCCCGGTTTCGGTGACCGCCGCAAGGCCATGCTGCAGGACATCGCCACGCTCACCGGTGCGCAGGTCATCTCGGAAGAGGTCGGCCTCAAGCTCGAGAACGTGACGCTGGACCTGCTGGGCAAGGCGCGCAAGGTGACGATCCAGAAGGACAACACCACGATCGTCGAAGGCGCCGGTGCCGAAGAGGACATCAAGGGCCGCATCCAGCAGATCAAGAACGAGATCGACAACACCGACTCGGACTGGGACCGCGAGAAGCTCCAGGAGCGCCTCGCCAAGCTGTCCGGCGGCGTCGCGGTGATCAAGGTCGGCGCGGCCACCGAGGTCGAGCTCAAGGAGAAGAAGCACCGCATCGAGGACGCGCTGTCCGCGACGCGTGCGGCCGTGGAAGAGGGCATCGTCGCCGGTGGCGGCACCGCGCTCATCCAGGCGTCGGTCGCGCTGGACAAGCTGGAGCTCGAGGGCGACTACGCCACGGGCGCCAACATCGTGCGTGCCGCGCTCACCGCGCCGCTGTACTGGATCGCCGCGAACGCGGGCCTCGAGGGCTCGGTCGTGGTCGAGAAGGTGCGCGGCCTGAAGGCGGGCCAGGGCCTCAACGCCCTGACCGGCGAGTACGGCGACATGATCAAGTTCGGCGTCATCGACCCGGCCAAGGTCACGCGCTCGGCGCTGCAGAACGCGTCGTCGATCGCCAGCCTGCTGCTGACCACCGAGACGGTGATCGCGGACAAGCCGGAGCCGAAGGAGGCCGCAGGCGGCGCCGGCGGTCACGACCACGGCATGGGCGGCATGGACTTCTAGGTCCGCCACGCTTCACCGGAAGGCCCCGCCCCGGCGGGGCCTTCCGCATTGCTAGGGCAAGTCGGCGAGCAGGCGGCGGAACACCTCGCGCAGCGTGTCGTTGCCGTAGGCGTGGCTCGGGTTGCCCGTGGTCATCACGGCCACGGCGGCATGGGCGCCGCTGGGGTGGCGCAGCAGGGCGACCTGGTGATCCACCGCGCCGCTGCCCGAGCCCCAGCCGCCCTTGAAGTGCACGGTCCAGCCCGGGGTGGCGATCTCGCCGATGCCCCAGCGCTGTTCGGAAACGACTTCCGTGAGCAAACGCAGGGCCTCAGCCCGGTGGCGAGACGGCAGGTGGCGTTCCAGGTCGTGCAGGAAGCGGGCCTGGTCCCGGGCGGACGTGCGCGTGAGCCCCCAGGGCCGGGTGTAGGAGAAATCGCGCATCCCGGCGTCGGCGGCCAGCGCCTGGAGCGGTCCAGGGCCCAGACGGTTCGCGATCTGGGTGGCGGGCTCGTTCGCCGAGCGGCGGATCATGGGCTCCAACAGCGCGCGATCCGACGTGGTCAGGTCGCGGGCCGCGGCCTGCCGCAGGTGGGCTGTCATGAACATGACCTTCAGCACGCTGGCGATGGGGACGCGCGTCTCCGCGCGGTGGCCCACCAGTACGCCGTCGGTGCCGACGGCGGCGAAGCTGATCGAGCCGGCGCGGGTGCGGGCGTACGCGATGGCGTGGTCCACGCGCGGCGTCCAGCGCACCGCAGGATCGGGGTCGGCGAGGACCAGCGTCGCGCGGTGCGCGGCGACGGCTGTCGCGACGGTGGCGGCGCTGCCCGGATCGACCGCACTGGCCATGTACACGGTTGTGGCCCCGCCGGGATGGGCGTGGCGCGAGACGGCATCGGCCGTGGCCTCCCGGTCGGGCCCGCTGAGACGGATCGGACGCACGCCGGTACGTGCCGCGACGTCGGTGAGTAGGGCGTCGGGGATCGCGTCGCGCCCGCCCACGGCGAACACGCGCGAGGGCTGCAGCGACGTGAGGGCCTCCGCGGTGGTCTGCGGCAGGCCGTCGCGCTCCAGCATGAGCAGCGCGGCGCGGTCCGCAACGACGCCGGGCACCGCCGCGAGCAGATCGGCGGGTGCGTCCGTGGCCGCCAGGTATGCGGTCTCGGCCCCGTTCGGATGGGCGTGGCGTGCCAAGGCGGCGGCCAGGGCGGCGGCATCAGGACCCGCGAGCCGGGACGGCCGCCGTTCGGTGATCGCCGCCACCTCGTCCAGCACGGCCTCGCTCACCGCGTCCGGGCCGCCGAGCGCGAACACCCGGCGCGCCCCGAGGCGCGCGAGTTCATCGGCGGTGGCAGCGGGCAGACGGTCGTGGTCGACGAGCAGGATCGCGCCGCCTCGCGCGGCGACGGCCTGGGCAGCGAGCAGCGCCGCGACCGGGTCGTCGGCCTCCGCGAGATAGGCAAAGGCGGCCCCGTCGGGATGCGCGTGGCGCGACAGTGCCGCTGCCGTCGCGTAGCGGTCCGGCCCGGCGACCCGAGTGGGCGTGACCCCCAGGCCGCGTGCCGCCTCCGCCAGCGCGGCGTCGGGCAGCACGGCCGGGCCGCCGATCGCGTACGCACGCACGGTCTCGGCCGCGGCATCCAGCGGGACGAGCAGCAGAGGCAGCGCCGCCGCCAGCGCCAGCCCAGCCATCCGCATCCGCCTCACCACCCGCATCGCCTTACCACCCCCTCGTTCCGCCGCGCCCCTCTCCTTTCCGCCCACAGTGAGCAGTTTCGCTCCCCGAGTAGCGCAACTGCTCACTGTGGCAGGGAGGTAACGTGCGCGCATGCTGAGCGACCAGGCTGAGCGCGGCGAGCTGACCCAGGCCCTGGAGGCCGCCGGGAGCACGTGGGAGCGCGGCTGGGTGCTCGCGGCGATGGGGCGTTTCGGCGAAGCGCTGGTGCTGTTCGACGAGGCCGCCGACGGTCCCGATGCCGCGCGCGCCCAGGGCACCGCCGCCTCGGTGTATCGCCAGCTCGCGTTGCACGAGCACGCCGAGGCGATGGACGACGCCGGGCTGGCGATGGCCGCCGAGCCGGTCGTGCGAGCGGGGCTCCTGGTCGGCAAGGTCGCCGATGCGCTCGGGCTGGGGCTGCGGACGCAGTGGCGGGCGCGGCTGGACGCGGCGCGCAGCGCCGTCGAGGCCGACGGTGACTGGCGCCAGCGCGTGCGCCTCGCGTGGGTCGCCGGCGAGACGGACATGTACGAGGGCGACCCCCAGGCGGCGGCGCTGCACTTCGCCGAGGCGGTCGCGCGGTCGATCGAGCGCGGTGCGCGCCGTCACGAGGCAAAGTCGCACCTGTTCCTCGGCGCCGCGCACGCGGCCGTGCGCAACCTGGGGGCGGCGGCGGGTCACGCCGAGGCCGCGCTGTCGCTGGCGCGCCAGTGCGGCGCCCGCCCGATCGAATGGGCCGCTGCCCTGGTCCTGGCCGAGGCCGGCCGCGACCCCGAGGCGCACGTCGCCCAGGCCCGCGCGGCGCTGCGCGGGATCGTCGACGGCCTGCCCGATGAACTGCGCGCGGCGGCCCTCGCGCGGGAGCCCGCGCGCTCGCTGCTCGGTCAGACCGGCTCCGCCGAGCCGGGGATGCGGCGGCCGTCGGCGTCGTAGCGGTACACGCCCTGCCCGCTCTTGCGTCCCAGTCGCCCGGCCTGCACCAGTCGCTCCATGGTCTCGGCCGGCCGGTAGCGCTCGCCCAGTTCCCGGTGCAGCGTCTGCACGACCGCCAGCCGCACGTCGAGCCCGACGAGGTCGGCCATCTCGAGCGGCCCCATCGGATGGTTGAGGCCCAGCCGCACGGCGGTGTCGATGTCCTCGGCTGTCGCCACGCCCTGCTCCAGCATGTGGAACCCCTCGTTGCCGATGACCGCGTTGATGCGCGAGGTGGCGAAGCCCGCGACGTCGCGCACCCGCACCGTCTCCTTGCCCATGCGCCGGGCGAGGTCCTCGGCGCGCGTGACCGTGGCCTCGGGCGTGCCGTCGGGCACGACCAGCTCACACAGCCGCATCGCGCGCACGGGGTTGAAGAAGTGCATCCCGATGCCGCGGCCGGGGTCGGCCAGCACCGAGACGATGCGCGTGACCGACAGGGCGGAGGTGTTGGTGGCGAGCAGTGCCGCCGGGGCGAGGCGGTCCAGTTCACGGAACAGCGCCTGCTTGGCGTCGAGGTCCTCCACGATCGCCTCGATCACGGCGTCGGCGCCGTCGGCCGCCTCGGCGAGCGTGCCCGCGGCCGAGACGTGCTCGCGGGCGGCGTCCGCCGCCGCCGGGTCGAGCTTGCCGCGCGCCACGGCGCCGTCCAGGTCGGCGCGCACCTGCGCGAGCCCGCGCTCCAGGCCGTCCGGCGCCGCGTCATGCAGGGCGACCTCGAGCCCCGCGACGGCCGCCACGTACGCGATGCCGGCACCCATGGTCCCGGCACCGATCACCGCGATGCGCATGTGTTCCTCCTGTCGGTCTGGGCCGCAGCCTAGCCCCCGTACGATGGCGCACCATGTCTCGTCTCGCTGTCCTGGTGTGCGTGCTCGCGCTGAGCGCGTGCCGTGCCGCGCCCGCCGATCCGGTCGGCGTCGTGGATCACGCGCCCGCGCTGCTCGACCTCGCCGAGACCACGCGCCGCGCCGAGCGGACCGCCGACGCCGCGCGCTATCGCGCGGATCGCGGGGCGGCGATGCGCTCCGCCCTGGCGCTGACGCGCGAGGCGTTGGACGACGTCCGGTCGTCGGCCGCGGAGCTCGCGCACGCGCTGGACGCCGCGGACGACTCCGAGGGCGTGGCGCTGTTGCGCGAGGCGGTGACGGTTGCGCTCGACGGCGCTGACGACGCCGAGCTGGAGGTCACCGTCCTGGGGCCGCTGGTCGACGCGGACGAGCTGATGCGGCGCGCGGTCGCGACATGGAGCGGGCAGGCGGACGCGGACCTGGCCGAACAGGTCGCCGGGCTCGCGGGCGGGCTCGAACCGAGCCCGGTGCTCCCGCCGCCGTGCCGGACCATGTGGGACAACCGGCTGCGTTGGGCGACGCTGGTCGCCGTGCGGACGCAGTTGCTCGCGCGCCCCTCGCCCGACGAGGCCGATCGTCAGGCGTTCCTGGCCGAGCCGTTCGGCGAGGACCCCCGCGCCGCCGATGTGGAGGACCGCCCCTGCTGGCGCGAGCACGGCGCCCTGCCCAAGGCGCTGGCGACCTTGCGCCGTCTGGTCGCGGCGTACGACGCGCTACGGTCCTAGGTTCTTTCTGGGGCAGGATCCGGCGGAGGAGGCGCCGGGGGCAGCGGACCACCGCCCGCCTCCTCGACCAGGCGCATCACGCCGAGCACCGTTTCCTCGCCGTCCCACGGCCCCACGACCTGGATGCCGATCGGCGCGGCATCGTCGCGGCGGGCCGGGACCGAACCGGCGGGGACGCCGGCGAGATTGAACGGACTGGTCAGCCGCGTCATCGCCGGCGTCACCGCATCGGCGACGCCGTCGACCTCGACGGTCGCCGCGCCCCTGAGCGGGGGCAGGCAGGCCAGGGTCGGCAGCACCAGGACGTCGACCTGGTGGAAGGCCGCGTCGAGCTCGGCCCGCAGCCGTTCGCGCACCTGCTCGGCCGCCCGCAGGTCATCGGGGCCGAGCAGGCGGCCGCGCGCGAAGCGCTCCAACAGGTCCGGCCACCATCCCTGCTCGCCGGCGGCCAGCCGCGCACCGTGGGTCGCCAGCGCCTCGATCATGAGCACGACGCTGTTGGCGCGCGCCGCCGCGCGCATGCTCGGCAGGCTGACCGGCTGGACTTGGGCGCCCTGTGCGTCCAGAGCGCGCAGTGCCGCCACGGTCTCGTCGCAGCGCCGCCGCACCGTGGCGTCGATGCGCTCGTGGGCCAGCTCGCCGATGACGCCGATGCGCAGATCGTCCGGCGTCCTCGGCGAGATCGTGCGCCGCAGGAGCGCGGCGGACATGAGGGCGAGCCGCTCCACGCCGTCGGCGAGCGCGCCGAGTGTGTCGAGGGACGGCGCGAGCGGCTGGACCCCGTCGAGCGGGATGGAGCCGTACGTCGGCTTCAGCCCCGCCACGCCACAGCACGAGGCCGGGATCCGCACGCTGCCACCGGTGTCGGTGCCCAGCGCGACATCCACGAGGCCCGCGGCCACGGCCGCCGCCGAGCCGCCCGACGATCCCCCGGCGACGCGGTCGGGCGCACGCGGGTTGCGGGTCTGCGGGGTGATGACGCCGTAGGCGAACTGGTGCGTCTGCAGGGTCGCCACGATGGCCGCCCCGGCAGCGCGCAGCAGCGCGACAGCGGCCGCGTCCTCGGTCGCGGGGGAGGGATCCACCAGTTCGGGCGCCCCGCACAGGCGCGGCACGCCGCGCACCCACATCAGGTCCTTTACCCCGGCGGTGAGGTCACGCAGCGGCCCGGCCGCCGCCGGGCCGTCTGTGTCCACCGTCGACACGACGGCACCCAGCCACGGCTCCCATGTCATGACGGGAGTTTGAACGGTTTGGCTCATATGCGGGCCGAACTGCACAAGTTGGGAGGGTGGGCGCGGGGGAGCGGGGCGGTAACCTCCGGGGGTTCCCGTCGCCCGCCCCCCAATCTGCCTCCAGGAGCGCTCGCGTGAAGGTCAGCATCATCGGCGTCGGCCACGTCGGCCTGGTCACGGCCGGCTGCATGGCCGAACTCGGCCACGACGTCGTCGGCATGGACGACGACGCGGCCAAGATCGCCTCGCTGCGGTCGGGCCGCGTGCCGTTCGTCGAGCCGGGCCTGCAGGAGCTGATCGACAAGGCCGGCGCGAACGGCAGCCTGCGCTTCACCACCGACACCGCCGAGGCCGTGCGCCACGCCGAGGTCGTCTTCATCTGCGTCGGCACCCCGCGCCGCGAAGACGGTGCGCCGAACCTCGCGTTCGTGCAGCAGGCCGCGTCCAACGTCGCCGACCATGCCGAGCGCCCGCTGGTCGTGGTCGAGAAGTCGACCGTGCCCGTTCGCACCGGCGAGCGCATCGCCCACGCGCTCGCCCTGCACGCGCGGGCCGGCGGCAGCGGCGTCACCCACCACGTGGTCAGCAACCCCGAGTTCCTGCGCGAGGGCACCGCGGTCGAGGACACGCTGCGGCCCGACCGCATCGTGGTCGGGGCGGACAGTGAGGACGCCCACGCGGTCATGCGCGCGCTGTACGCGCCGATGCTCGCCACGCACGCCTGCCCCTACGTCGCGACCGACGTGCGCACCGCCGAGCTGATCAAGCACGCGAGCAACGCGTTCCTGGCGACCAAGATCAGCTTCATCAACGCCGTCGCGCGCATCTGCGAGCTGGTCGGCGCGGACGTGCACGTGGTCGCCGACGCGATGGGCCACGACGCGCGCATCGGTCGGGCGTTTCTCAACGCGGGCCTGGGCTACGGCGGTTCGTGCTTCCCCAAGGACGTCGAGGCGTTCGTGCACATCGCCTCCGAACTCGGCTACGACTTCGGCATGCTGCGCGAGACCGACCGGGTCAACCGCGAGGCGAAGGCGTGGCCGCTGGTGCAGCTGCGCCGGCTGCTGTGGAACGTGGCGGGCAAGGAGATCGCGGTCCTCGGCGTCGCGTTCAAGCCGGGGACCGACGACATCCGCGACGCGCCCGCACTCGACGTGATCGACACCCTGGTCGCCGAGGGCGCGCGGGTGCGCCTGCACGACCCGGTGGCGCTGGGGCACGTGGAGGGCCGCTGGGACGGGGTGCGCCTGTGCGCGTCGTCCACCGAGGCGCTCCAGGGCGCGCACGCCGTCGTGGTCTGCACCGAGTGGGACGAGTACCGCGACCTCGGCGCCGAGCGCCTGCGCGACCTGCTGGCCTACCCGGTCGTCGTCGACGCAAGGGCGCTGTGGGACCCCGAGGCGCTGGTGGCCGCCGGGCTCACCGTCGCCTCCGTCGGGCGCCCCCTCCCGGAGGCGCCCGGCGCCTGACGGCCGGTCAGGCGCCCGCCTGCTCGGCCTCGTAGCCGACCGCGATGGTGTCCACGACCTGCTCGGCGTCGCTCGCCCATTCGCCCGTGGCGCGCGTGTGGCGGCCCTCGGCGATCAGCTTGTCCATTTCCTCGGCGATGGTCTCGTCGCGCGCGAACGCCTCGTCGGGATCGAGGTCCTCGAACTGCATCACGCCCATGTCGATGAAGGCGGCTTGGATCTTCGGACCCCACAGCCCGATCCTCTTCACGTTCGGCACGATGCGGCTGAACAGCGCCTTGCGGTAGTCGCTCATGCGCTGGTGGCGGTCGGCGAACTCCATGCACTCCTTCACCGGCAGCCCGAGGTTCTCCCACACCTCCTGGGACAGGAAGCGGTCCTTGAGCAGGTAGCTCGCCTCGACCACGAACTCCTCGCGCTCCTCCTTCTCGGCCTGCGTCATGTCCTTGTAGGCGTCCTGGAGCGACAGCAGGCCGAACGCGACGTGGCGCGCCTCGTCCTGCATCACGAACGCGTTGACCGCCTTTGCGAGGGGCTCGGTGGTGAAGTCGCGGATCATGCTGAACGCCGCCAGGGCCACGCCCTCGATCATGATCTGCATGCCGAGGTAGGTCATGTCCCAGCGGCTGTCGGTGAGCGTGTTGTTCAACAGCTCCTTGAGGTGGGGGTTGATCGGGTACGCGAGCTCCAGCTTCTCCAAGAGGTACTTCGCGTAGGTCTCGACGTGGCGCGCCTCGTCCATCACCTGGGTCGCGCCGTACCACTTCGCGTCGATGTCGGGGACCGTCTCGACCGTGCGGGCGGCGCAGATCAGCGCGCCCTGCTCACCGTGCAGGAACTGCGAGTTGAGCCAGGCCGCCAGGTGGTGGCGGGTGGTGTCCTTCTCCTTGCGCGTCATCTTCTCCCACATGGGGGAGCCGTAGATCGACACGTACTCGTCGGGCGTGAAGCCCTGGTCCTCGATGTCGATCTCGATCGACCAGTCGATGCGCTCCTGGGTGTTCCACTGCTTGTTCTTGCCCTTCTCGTACAGCGAGAGGAGCTTGTCGCGCCCGTTGTCGTACTCCCAGTCGAACTGGACGTTGGCGACGCCCGGCACGGTCCAGCCGGTGACGTCCACGGGCAGTGCGTAGTGGCGCGTGCTCATGGGTGCTCCCCTTCGTTGGCGAGACGGACTAGTAGGGCGACTTCAAACCGTTGAGGATCAGGTCGGCGAGGCCCGCGGCGACAGCTTCCGAGCTGTCCTCCGGCGGGTTGATGGCGTAGCTGATGAACAGCCGGGTGGTCGCGTCGGCGACGCCCCAGGCGTCGCTGGGGGACAAGTGCGGCAGCCGCCGCGCGAACAGCGCCTCCAGGGCGGTGCGCGCGGCCGGTAGCACGGGCCCCTTGCCGGTCATGAGCAGCGGCAGCAGCGCCTCGGGCTCGGTGGCGAGCAGCCGGTCGAGCAGCGGGTGCTCTCGGGCCGCGACGAGCGCCGCCGTGATGGCGGCCTCGAGCGCCGGGCGGACGTCCGCGTGTTCGTCGGTGGCGGAGAGGATGCGCGCGATGAACCGTTCCTCCTCGCGCAGCACGACCGCTTCGATCAGCGCCTGCTTGCTGCCGAAGTAGCGGTACACCGTCTGGCGCGACAGTTCCGCCTCGCGGGCGACGTCCTCCAGGCTCAGCCGGCCGATGCCGTGCTGGCACACGACGTTGAACGCGGCCTCCATGATGCGGTCGCGCGTCGGTGCGGCTTCGGTTCCCGCCTCTGCCATGTGACGAACATACGGAAAGTGTCACATGGGGACAAGCACTTTTTTCGCGGGGGACGGACTACGGAGAATTTGGCCCGAATTGCTCATGGTGCCTACGTGTGCGGGGGCGGACGATGGCGGGCATGGCGAGGTTGCGGGACCACGACGACACCCGGGCCGGCATGGCGATGCCGGCCCATGAACGTGACGGCATGGCGTTCGTGGTCCCCGCGCTGGCGGCTGTGCTGAGCGCGGCGTTCCTGTGGCTGTGGCTCTTCGGGGGGGTGGGCGATCGCCGGCCCATGACCACAGTCGTCAATCCCGCGCTCATGACCGTGCTCGTCGTCGTCACCTGGCGGCTGTTGCGGCTGCCACAACTCGGCGGCGGCGAGCGCCGTGCGTGGCGTGCGCTGCTGATCGGGTTCGTGCTGTTCCTGACGAGCGGGACGATGGGGATCCTGTCGATGGCCGTGCCACAGGTGCATCTGCTGGGGCTGCGGCAGGTCGTGATCGTCGGGGGGTTCGGCGCGATGGTGTTCGCGCTGTTTCGGTTCCCCGCTGCGCCTCAGACGCGCCTGCCCCGGGCGCGGTTCGTGCTCGACGCCGCCACCGTCTTCGCCGCCACGACCATGTTCCTGTGGCATTTCGCGATCGCGCCGCAGTTGCGCGACGGGGGCATGGACGGCGGCGTCGCCGTGCTGCTCGTCGCCGTCTTCGGCTTCATGGCGGTGGTGGTCGTGGTGCTGGCCATGCTGCTCATGCGCGAACGGACCCCGGGCACGCGCGGCGCGCTCATGCGCCTCGTCGTCGGTGTCGGCCTGGTGCTGGGTGTGTCGCTGATCGGCGTGGGACGCGGCTTGAGCCAGGACGCGCCCGAGTTGTGGGCCGTCGCGATGAACTGGGTCGCGATCGTGATGGTCATCTCGGCCGCCGTCCAGCAGCGGCGCAGCGTGATGGTGCCGATCGTGGTCGACCGCGAGCGCGAGCCGCGCGCGGTGTTCCAGCTGTCCTACATCGCGGTGGTGCTGTCGTTCGGCTTCATGCTGGTGGTCGGCATGCGCGAGAGCCCTTTGGAGCTGCGCGGGGTGCTGGTCGGGGCGGCCGTCGTCGCCGGCTGTGTGGTCGTGCGCCAGCGCCTGTTGCTGCACGAGAACGAGGCGCTGCGCGCCGCGCTCGAATGGCAGGCGACGCAGGACCCGCTGACGGGACTGCGCAACCGCCGCGCCTGGGAGACCGAGGCCGAGCGCGAGATCGCCAAGGCGCTGCGGTCCGGTTCGCCGCTGGCGGTCGCGATGTTCGACCTGGACCGGTTCAAGGCCGTCAACGACCGCTACGGCCACGGGGTCGGCGACGAGGTGCTGCGGCTGGTCGGCGACCTGCTGTCGGGCAGCCTGCGGACCACCGACCTGCCGGCGCGGCTGGGCGGCGACGAGTTCGTCCTGCTGCTGCCGGACACGGCCCTGGACGACGCGGTCCGCCTGGCCGAGGCGCTCGTCGGCCGCCTGCTGCGCGGTTCCTCGGAGCCTGGCTTTCCCACCACGGTGTCGGTCAGTGTCGGGGTGGCGGCGATGCCGCCCGCCGCGTCGCTGCGCGAACTCGTGGCGCTGGCGGACGCGGCGATGTACGCGGCGAAGCGCGGTGGTGGCGCGTGCGTGCGGGCGGCGGACGGCGGGCACGCACGCAAGCCCCGGCCCTATCTCGTGACCCGCCAGGCCTAGCGTTCGGGCATGCCCCGCAGGGGCGGCACACGCGCGCCGCGCAACAGGTCGCTCACGTCCTCGACCGACCAGCCGCGTTCGAGCAGCGCCTGGGCGATGCGCGCCGGGCCGAGGTGATTGCCGCAGGTGGGGCAGTACAGCGCGGTCTCACCGCCCTCGGGCAGTTCGACGCCGCAGAACGGGCAGCCGCCGGACGGGGTCAGGTGCGTGGGCAGGACCGGCACGCCCGCGTCGGCGAGGCCGTCGAGGTAACCCTGGGCGTACTCCCAGTCGATGTACTCGTCGGGCTTGGGGTCGTAGGCCGGCTCGTGGACGGGGGTCTCGCCGGACTCCAGCAGCGCCCGCAGGTTGTGCTCGAGCATCTCCCAGCCGTAGAAGTGCTCCTCGACGCAGTCCTGGCAGAACAGGCTGACACCCTTGAAGCCCTCGGGCTCGAAAGTGTGGCGGAACGCGGCCAGGTCGTCGAGGTCGCGGCGCACGCGCGCGGCCTCCCGCCGGTCCAGGGGAACCGGGGGCAGATCCTCGTCGAAGTCCTCGAACTCGTCGTCCATCGCCACCAAGCTAGCGGCCGTGCGGCGTGGTCACGGCATCGGCGCGGATCGATGTGGACGCCACGCGGGCCGGCCGGGCGGGCGGACGATTCGCCGGGCTGCGGTACAGTGAGGTGACTTCCCCGATCGGGCCGGCCTTTGCCGTCCCGGCACATCCGCGGCGAGCGAGAGGTGAGGTCAGTCCAGTGGCCGAGATCGAGATCGGTATCGGAAAGAGCGGCCGCCGGGCCTACGGGTTCGACGACATCGCGATCGTCCCCTCGCGCCGGACGCGCGACCCCGAGGACATCGACATCTCGTGGCAGATCGACGCCTACGAGTTCGGGCTGCCGCTGATGGGCTCGGCGATGGACGGCGTGATCTCGCCGCAGACCGCGATCGAACTGGGCAAGCTCGGCGGCCTGGGCGTGCTGAACCTCGAGGGTTTGTGGGGCCGTTACGAGGACCCCGAGCCCCTGCTGGAAGAGATCGCCACGCTCGCGCCCGAGGTCGCCACGGCCCGCATGCAGGAGATCTACAAGGAGCCTGTGCACGAGGAGCTGATCGGGCTGCGCGTGCAGCAGCTCAAGGACGCCGGGGTCACCGCGTCGGCCAGCCTCACGCCGCAGAAGGTCGAGCGGTATCACAAGGTCGCGCTGGACGCGGGCTTGGACATCCTGGTGATCCAGGGCACCGTCGTGTCGGCCGAGCACGTGTCGACGCGCGGCGAGCCGCTGAACCTCAAGGAGTTCATCGCCCGCTACGACATTCCGGTGATTGTCGGCGGCTGCGCCAGCTACGCGACCGCGCTGCACCTGATGCGCACCGGCGCGGCGGGCATCCTCGTCGGCGTCGGACCGGGCAACGCCTGCACCTCGCGCGGCGTGCTCGGCATCGGCGTCCCACAGGCCACGGCGATCGCCGACGCGGCGGGCGCCCGCAGCCGCCACCTTGAGGAGACCGGCCGCTACGTCCACATCATCGCCGACGGCGGCATGCGCACCGGTGGCGACATCGCCAAGGCGATCGCCTGCGGCGCCGACGCGGTCATGCTCGGCAGCCCGCTCGCCCGCGCTAGTGAGGCGCCCGGCCGCGGTTACCACTGGGGCATGGCGACGTTCCACCCCGACCTGCCGCGCGGCGCCCGCGTGCGCGTGGACCAGATCGGCAGTCTGCGCGAGATCCTGCTCGGCCCGGCCATGGAGAACGACGGCACGCTGAACCTGTTCGGCGCCTTGCGCACCTCGATGGCCACCACGGGCTACCAGACCATCAAGGAGTTCCAGCGGGCCGAGGTGATGGTCGCCCCGTCGCTGCAGACCGAGGGCAAGCACTACCAGCGCCAGCAGGGCGTCGGCATGGGCCGCCGCTGATCGGGGCGGCGGACCCATCGTCATCCCCCGGCGAACCATCGACGTGAAGCGGCGTGCCCTGATCGCGCTGTGCCTGGCCCTGGCGGCGTGTGCCTCCGGGGCCCCGCCCGCCCCCGCTCCCTCCACGGCGCCGTCCGCCGCCGCTGACGCGGCGCCTCCCGCGGCCGTGCAGCCCACCGACGGCGTCGCGGCGCCTGGCGATGCCGGTGCAGGCTCCGCGAACGGCGGTGTCGCGGCCGCGGTCCCGTCGGATCGTGCCCCGCTGGGTGCGCTGTGCCGCACGTATCTGGGGGATGCGGTCCCGCGGCTGGTGGTCGAGGTGGACTGGCAGGACGGGGCGAAGAACGAGCACGGCGCGGTCTCCCACCTGGTTGAGGTGCTGCGCGGCGTCGTCCGCAAGCCGGGCGGAATCACGCGCACCGGCGGGCCGACCGGTCCCGGCGACCCCGACCGGGTGTGGACGGTGGCGGATCTGCGGCGCGAGGCGGACCGGGTCCGCGAACAGCGCACGTCGCGCAGCCAGGCCGTCATGCACGTGCTGTTCGTGCGCGGCCGCTACACCGAGGACGGCGTCATCGGCGTCGCGCACAGCGCCGGCGAGATCGCCATCTTCCCCGAGGCGATCGAAGGGCTGTCCGCGCTGCTGGGCGGGCAGGCGGGCGTCCAGCGATCCGTGCTCGTGCACGAGGCGGGCCACCTGCTGTGCCTGGTCAACCTGGGCTACCGCTCCGCGCACGACCGCGAGGATCCCGCCCATCCGCACCACTCGACCGACCGCCGATCGGTCATGTACTGGGCGATCGACACGACCGCGATCGGCACCCTGTTCTCGGGTCCGCCGCCGGACGACTTCACGGCCCAGGATCGCGACGACCTGCGCCGCCTCGCCACGGGCGACGCCTGACAGGCCGGTGTACCGTGCAGCGCAAGACCCGCACAGCAGGAGGCAGACCGTGACCGCACCGGCGGAGGAATTCGACAGCGTCCTCGTGCTGGACTTCGGGGCCCAGTACGCCCAGGTCATCGCCCGGCGCGTGCGCGAATGCCACGTCTACTCCGAGATCGTCCCCTGCGACATCACCCCGGCCGAGGTCCAGGCGCGCCGCCCCAAGGCGCTGATCCTGTCGGGCGGCCCCAAGTCGGTGTATGCCGACAATGCGCCCACCGTGGACCCCGCGCTGTTCGAGCTCGGCGTGCCGGTGCTGGGCATCTGCTACGGGCAGCAGCTGATGGCCGTGACATTGGGCGGCGAGGTTGCCCGCACAGGCGGCAGCGAGTTCGGCAAGACCCCACTGGAGGCCGATGCGACCAGCGTGCTGCTGCGCGACCAGCCCGCCGAGCAGACCGTGTGGATGTCCCACAACGACGCGGTCGTGCGCGCCCCGGACGGGTTCAAGGTCGTCGCCTCCTCGCCCGGTGCGCCGGTGGCCGCGTTCGAGGACACCGACCGTGGCTTCTTCGGCGTGCAGTACCACCCCGAGGTGACGCACACCCCGCTCGGCATGGACGTGCTGCGCAGCTTCCTTGCCTACACCGGGGCACGGCCCACGTGGACCGCGCATTCGGTGATCGAGGCGTCGGTCGAGGCGATCCGCGCGCAGGTCGGCGACGCCAAGGTGCTGTGCGCCCTGTCGGGCGGGGTCGACTCGGCGGTCGCGGCGGCGCTGATGCACGAGGCGGTCGGAGACCAGCTCGTGTGCGTGTTCGTCGACCACGGCCTGCTGCGCGCCGGCGAGGCCGAGCAGGTCCAGGAAACGTTCGGCGACCAGTTCGCGACCAAGCTCGTGACGATCAAGGCGCAGGACCGCTTCCTCGAGAAGCTCGCGGGCGTCACCGACCCCGAGACCAAGCGCAAGATCATCGGCACCGAGTTCATCCGCGTGTTCGAGGACGCCGCGCGCGAGCACGCCGGTGACGCGCAGTTCCTGGTGCAGGGGACGCTGTACCCCGACGTGATCGAGTCCGGGCACGGCACGGCCGCCACCATCAAGAGCCACCACAACGTCGGCGGCCTGCCCGACGACATGAAGTTCGAACTGGTGGAGCCACTGCGCTGGCTGTTCAAGGACGAGGTGCGCCGCGTCGGCGAGGAGCTCGGCCTGCCGCCCGAGATTGTGTGGCGCCAGCCGTTCCCCGGTCCCGGCCTGGCCGTGCGCATCATCGGCGAGGTCACCCGCGAGCGGCTCGACCTGCTGCGCGCGGCGGACAGCATCGTGCTGGCCGAGCTGCGCCGCGCGGGGCTGGAGCGCGACATCTGGCAGTCCTTCGCGGTCCTGCCCGCGATCCGCTCGGTCGGTGTGCAGGGCGACGAGCGCACCTACGGCCACCCCATCGTCATCCGCGCGGTCACGTCCGAGGACGCGATGACCGCGGACTTCGTGCGCATCCCCTATGACGTGCTGGAGCGCATCGCCACGCGGGTGATCAACGAGGTGCCGGGGATCAACCGCGTGGCTTACGACGTCACGTCGAAGCCCCCGGGCACGATCGAATGGGAATGACCGGCTGCGTCGTACGCTTGCGGCCGTGACTGACGAGAAGCACACCCAGAGCGCCGTCCCCGAACCGCCGGGCCTGTACGAGCCGGTGGTGGTCGACTGGCTCGCGGGCCGCGAGTGGCCGACCGCGCAGGCGGTCGCCGTCACCATGCTCGACCTCGGGCGTCAGGGCGTGCTCACGATGGAGTGGGGCGCGGGCGACATCGTCCTGACCCGCAACCGCGCGGGGCGCCACGACTTCGAGGCGCGCATCCTCGACTTGATCTTCCACCGCGTGGGGCGCGACCGCGAGCAGGTGAACGCCTCGGAGATCCGCGAGTGGATCGACGCGCGCCCCGACGAGAGCCGCACCTGGTGGGACGACTGGGAGACGGCGGCGACACAGCACACATTGCGGGCGCTGCGCAACGCGCCGCGCGGCATCTCGCTCCCGCGTCGCAAGGCCAAGCGCGACCGCGATCACCTGCTCGACCGCTGGCAGGAGTGGGCCGACGAGCTCGCGCTGACGGCGCGCGCCCCGAGCCGCCACCCCGACGAGCTGGCGCGCTGGGCACGGGCGATCTGCGAGGCCGTGCCGCTGAACCAGGCCGTCGCGATCACCGCGCGGATCGAAGGGGACCTGTCGCTGTCGGAGCGCGCCACGCTGTGCGGCGGCTGGTGCCCGATCCCGATGGGCGCGCGGATGTCCGAGGCGCTCGAGGAACTGCTGAAGGTCCTGCCGCGCCTGGAGGTCCCGCCGTCGTTCGAGGTCGAGGGCTAGCTCAAGCTTCGCGGAGGTAGGTGCCGGTCGTGCGTGCCTGCTCGAGGATGTGGCCGTCCATGCGCGCGAACAGCTCCTCGCGGGTCAGTCCCGGCTCGGCGTCGATCTCGGTGTCCAGCGCGTAGACCCAGAAGTAGTAGCGGTGCGTGCCGTGGCCGGGCGGCGGCATCGGCCCGCCCCAGCCGACGTCGCCGTAGGTGGTCGTGCCCTCGACACCGGGAACCGGCCCGCCCTCGTCGATGCCGGTCACGTCCGGCGCGATGCCGTAGACCACCCAGTGCGTCCAGCCGTCGGGCAGGGGCGCGTCGGGGTCGTGGCACACCAGCGCGAGCTGGCGCGTGCCCTCGGGGACGCCTGACCACCGCAGCGGCGGGACCACGTCGTCGTGGTAGCGCGAGAAGCGGTCGGGGATCGCCCCGCCGTCGGGGAACGCGGGGCTGTCGATGCGCAGGTCCGCGATGCTCAATGCCATGGTCTCATCCTCCTGTGTGCAATAGCGCCCGCAGGCGCATGCAGATCTCGTCGTTGGCGGCGGCCGCCGCCGCGGACAACTCCCCGTAGCGGAAGAAGCTGTGCACCATGCCCTCGTAGCGGCGGGCGAAGACCGTCACGCCGGCGTGCTCCAGCCGCTGCGCGTACGCCTCTCCCTGGTCGCGCAGGATGTCGTGGCTCGCCGTCGCCACGACCGCCGGTGGCAGGCCGGACAGGTCGGCGGCCCGCAGGGGCGAGGCGTACGGGTCGGCACGCGCCCCGACCTGGGGCAGGTAATTGTCGTTGAACCACTCCATGTCGCCGGTGTCCAGGTTCAGGCCGGCGCCGAACTCGCGCCAGGAACCGTCGTCCGAGCCGATGTCGGTCACCGGGTAGATCAGGCACTGCGCCGTGATCGTCGGACCGCCGTGGTCGCGCGCCCACAGGCAGGCCGCGGCGGCCAGGTTGCCGCCGGAGCTGTCGCCCGCCACCGCGAGGCGGGCCGCGTCCCCGCCGAGATCCTCCGCATGTCCGGCTGCCCAGTGCAGCACGGCGACGGTGTCCTCGAGCGCGGCGGGAAACGGGTATTCGGGTGCGAGGCGGTACTCCACCGACAGCACCACCGCGTCGCAGCTCAGCGCGAGGCGGCGTGCCTCGGCGTCGTGGGTGTCGAGGTCACCGAGGGTCCAGCCTCCGCCATGGCAGTAGACGATCAGCGGGAGGCCGGCGTCCGATGCCGGGCGGTAGAGGCGGACGGGGATGGCGCCGGCGGGTCCAGGGATGGTCAGGTCCCCGACCGCGTGGACGGGCGTCGGCTCCCAGCCGATGGGCCGCATGGCGGCGACTGCGGCGCGGAACGCGGCCCGGGCGCCCGGCGCACCCACGTCGGCATAGCTGGGAGCACCCGGCTGGTGTGAGGCGTGGACGATCTCGGCGACCTCTGGATCGAGTGACGCGAGCGCATCCATCTCGGTCAGGCGTTCAACAGCTCGGCGAACTTGGCGCAGATCTCCTCGATCGCGTCACGCGCCGCGTCGACGATCAAGCCAAAAGCGAAGAAGCCGTGCACGAGCCCCTGGTAGCGCTTGCGCCACACCGTCACCCCCGCGGCCTGGAGCGCGTCGGCGTACGCCTCGCCCTGGTCGCGGATCGGGTCGTGGCTCGCGACCGCCACCACCGCCGGTGGCAGGCCCGCATGGCTCGGCGCGAGCAGCGGGCTGGCGTACGGCTCGAGGCGGCGCGCGAGGTCGGGCAGGTAGTTGTCGCCGAACCACGTCGACAGCGCGGCGGTGAGCAGCAAGCCCTCGCCGAACTCCTCGAACGAGGGGTAGATCTTCGTCGTGTCAGCGCTGGGGTAGACCAGGCACTGCGCCTTGACTGGCGGTCCGCCCTCGTTGCGCGCCCATTGCGTCGTGGCGGCCACGAGGTTGCCGCCCGCGCTGTCACCCATCAGTCCCAGCCGCGCCGGGTCGCCGCCCAGCTCCTCGGCGTGCGCCGCCACCCAGCGCAGCGCGGCGACGCAGTCCTCGAACGCCGCCGGGTAGGGGTGTTCAGGCGCCAGGCGGTAGTCCACGCCGACCACGACGGCCTCGACCTGATTGCACAGGGTGCGCGCCTGGCCGTCGTAGGACTCGAGGTTGCCGATCGTCCAGCCGCCGCCGTGCAGGAACAGCACGATCGGCAGGGGACCGGTGGCGTCGGGCCAGTAGATGCGGATCGGCAGGTCGCCGGCCGGGCCTGCGATGACCCGGTCCTCCACCGACTTCACCGGCTCCTCGCCGTAGATGCTGGTGCGGAGTGCCGCGATGCGGTCATAGGACTCGCGCGCGCGGACGGCGCCGATCTCCTCGTACTTCTCCGGGGCCACCTGGGCCGCCGCCGCGATCAGGTTGACGATCTGCGGGTCCAGCTCGCTCGTTTCGACCATTCGCGCAGCTTAACCGCATGGGCTGTGGGTGGAGCGGGCAAAAGGGCGCGGATGGCGAAGCTGTCGCGTGCGGACACCGAGGAGCCGGGGATCGCCCGGCGCCGCTGCGGGCGCGGCTTCGTCTACCTCGACGAGGCGACGGGCCAGAAGATCACCGACCCCGACACGCTGCAGCGCGTGCGCGACCTGGTCATCCCGCCGGCGTGGAACGACGTGTGGATCTGCCCCGACCCGCGCGGGCACATCCAGGTGCTCGGCACCGACGAGGCGGGGCGCCGCCAGTACACCTACCACGAGCAGTGGCGTACCGAGCGCGACGAGGCGAAGTTCGACAAGATGCTGCGCTTCGCGCGCGCGCTGCCATGGCTGCGGACGGCGTGCGACGAGCTCCTGGCCGATCCGACCGACCTCCACCGTGGCACGGTGCTGGCGTGCGCGGCGCGCCTGCTCGACCACGGCTTTTTTCGCATCGGCAGCGAGTGTTACGCCGAGCAGAACGACAGCTATGGCCTGGCGACGATGCGCAAAGAGCACGCGAGCGTGGCCGGCGACACGGTGGTGTTCGACTACGTCGCCAAGAGCGGCAAGCGGCGTGTGCAGTCGATCGTGAACCCGGCGGTCGCCGAGGTCGTGCGCCGCCTGCGGCGGCGCCGCAACGGCGGCGACGAGCTGCTCGCCTACCGCGAGGACGGTGCCTGGCGCGACGTCACGTCGGCCGACATCAGCGCTTGGATCAAGCTGGTGCTCGGTGAGGAGTTCAGCGCGAAGGACTTCCGCACCTGGAATGCGACCGTGCTGGCCGCCGTGGCGCTGGCGGTGTCCGATCCCGCGGCAGCGACCAGTCCCACGACGTCCAAGCGTGCGGTCGCGCGGGCGGTGCAGGAGGTCGCGCACTACCTCGGCAACACGCCCGCTGTCTGCCGGTCCAGCTACATCGACCCCCGCGTGATCACGAGCTTCGAGCAGGGCTGGACGATCGCCGGCGTGCTCGGGGAACTCGGGGGCGAGGCCGCGTGGGGCCGCCCGGTCATCCAGGGCGCGGTGGAGCAGGCGGTGCTCGACCTGCTCGAGGGCGACACGGGCAGCGACGCCCTGGCCGAGGCGGGCAGCCTGACCGCGTAGGTTCCCGCACATTCGCGGATGTGTCTGATTCCATCTGCCGGTTGGGTTTCAGGCCGGAGAGGAACACGGTGGGCAAGGTGCGGCGCATGCGCGTGGTGACCACGCAGCTGGCGCTGGCGATCAGCCAGCAGCCCGTCGCCGCCGTGCGCTCGCCCGTCGGCCTGCTCGCGCTGGTCGGGGTCGCGGGCCTGGCCTCGGCCCGGGCGCTGAAGCACCGCGGCGGAGCCTGAGCGGCGGATACGCACAGGCAGACACTCCCGTCCGGCCGCGTCCTGACACCCCCTGGCTACACTGGCCCGCAATGACCGATGCCGCCCCCGACAACCGGCAATCCGACCTGGTCGAGGGCCTCAACCCCTCCCAGGCGGCGGCGGTATTGCACGACGGCGGGCCGCTCTTGATCGTCGCGGGCGCCGGTTCGGGCAAGACCCGCGTGCTGACCCATCGCGTTGCCCACCTGATTCGCGAGCGGGGCGTCAACCCCTCGCAGATCCTGGCGATCACGTTCACCAACAAGGCCGCCGACGAGATGAAGGACCGCATTGGGCGGCTGGTGGGGGACCGCCTGGTCGGCATCGAGCGCGACGACGAGGGCAACGCGAAGGTGCGTCGCTGGGGCGGCATGTGGGTCGGCACGTTCCACGCCACCTGCGCGCGGCTGCTGCGCAGCGAGGCCCCGCGCATGGGCTACGACAAGGCGTTCACGATCTACGACGCGGCCGACTCGGCCCGGCTGGTCGGCATGTGCATCAAAGATCTGGGCATGGACCCCAAGCGCGTGCCGCCGCGCGGGGTCGCGCACGCGATCAGCAAGGCCAAGAACGAGCTGATCGACTTCGACACGTACAGCCTGCGGGCGGGGGAGAACTGGTACGAAGAGCAGGTCGGCCAGGTCTACCGCCTGTACCAGCAGCGGCTGCACCGGGCGAGCGCGTTCGACTTCGACGACCTGCTGGTCAAGACCGTCGAGCTGTTCCAGCTGTTCGACCCGGTCTTGGACCATTACCGCGAGCGCTTTCGCCACATCCTGGTCGACGAATGGCAGGACACGAACCGGGCCCAGTACGAGCTGGTGCACCTGCTCGCCGCCGAGCACCGCAACCTCACCGTGGTGGGCGACTCGGACCAGTCGATCTACCGCTTCCGCGGCGCGGACATCCGCAACATCCTCGACTTCCAGAAGGACTTCCCCGACGCCGCGGTCGTGACCCTGGACCGCAATTACCGCTCGACGCAGACGATCCTCGACGCGGCCAACGCCGTCATCCGCAACAACACCCAGCGCATCGACAAGAGCCTGTGGACCGACGCGGGCGCGGGCGTGCAGGTGGTGCGCTACCACGGCGACAACGAGCACGACGAGGCCGCGTTCGTCGCCGAGGAGGTCGAGCGCCTGGCGGACCAGCACGGCTACCGTTTCGGCGACTGCGCGGTGTTCTACCGGACCAACGCGCAGTCCCGCGTGCTGGAGGAGGTGCTGATCCGCCTGGGCACCCCCTACCAGGTCGTCGGCGGCACGCGCTTCTACGAGCGCAAGGAGATCAAGGACCTGCTCGCGTACCTGCGCCTGCTGGTCAACCCCGCCGACGACGTCTCGGCCAAGCGCGTGCTGAATGTGCCGCGGCGCGGCATCGGGGCCAAGACCGAGGAGGCGCTGGATCTGTTCGCCGGCCGTGAGCGGGTGAGCTTCATCGAGGCGTGCCGGCGCGCCGAGGAGAACCACCAGCTGACGGGGCGGGCCACGGGCGCCGTGCTCGATTTCGTGCACCTGCTCGACCGCCTGCGCACCGAGGCCATCGAGGAGCTGCTCGCGCCGCGCGCCGTGGTCGAGCGCGTGTGGGAACGCACGGGCTACCTCGCCGAGCTCGAGGCCGAGCGCACCGTCGAGGCGCTCGGGCGCGTGGAGAACATCCGCGAGCTGGCCGGTGTCGCGGAGGACTTCTCGGCGCTGCAGCCCGACGCCACGCTGGAGGAGTTCCTGGAGCGCGTGGCGCTGGTCAGCGAGCAGGACGAGTATTCGGGCGAGACCTCGCGGCTCACCTTGATGACCATGCACAACGCGAAAGGGCTGGAGTTCCCGATCGTGTTCATCGTGGGCATGGAGGACGCGGTCTTCCCGCACCACCGCGCGCTCGGCGACCCCGACGAGCTCGAGGAGGAGCGCCGCCTGTGCTACGTGGCGATGACGCGGGCGCGTGAACGGCTGTATCTGTGCAGCGCGTGGAGCCGCACGCTGTTCGGCGGCCAGAGCGCCAATCCGCCGTCGCGCTTCCTCAAGGAGATCCCCGCCGAGCTGATCGAGGATCGCGCCGCGGACCGCGGCGGCCCGAGCCGCCGCGCGATGGCGCGCGCCGGGGGGCGGCCCGGCGGGCTCGCGAACCGCGCGCCGCTGGACGCCGCCGACGACGGCGCTGAGCTGGCGGTCGGCGATCGGGTGCTGCATCCGTCGTTCGGACCGGGCAAAATCCTGGAGTTGAGTGGCCGCGCCGGCGCCGAAGAGGTCCTGGTGCGGTTCGACGAGTACGGGACCAAGCGGCTGGTCCTGGCCTACGCCCCGCTGGTACGGGCGTGAGGCACGCTGGACGCACCGCAGGCGACGACCCGGGAGCAGCCATGGCACCGCACACGCGCATCGTGTCCCTGTTGGCCGTGCTGCTGCTGGCCGCGACGGCCTGCACCGGCGACGGCGGCGCCGCCGCCGATCCCAAGGCGGCGCTGCGCGCGGCGCTGCGCGCACTCGGCGACGGCCCCGGCCTGACGATCACCGCGTCGCTGGACACCGACATGGCTTCGCTGCGGGCCGCGAGCGCCGACGAGCCCGAGCCGGTGCCGGACGCCGTGCTGCAGCTGCTCACCGACGCCGCGCTGCGTGTCTCCGTCCCGCTGGGCGAGGAGCCCGTGAAGACCGGAGAGGTGGTGTTCGCCGTCGCCGGGGACGATCTGGTGGAGCTGCGTGTTTTCGAGAAGGACGTGTACCTGCGCGCGGACGTCCGCACGCTGTTGACCGTGGCCGGGCAGGACCCTGCGACGGTGGACGGCTTCGCCGCCATGCTGTCGGGGATGGGGCTGCCCCCGGACGCCCTCGAAGGGCGCTGGCTGAAACTGGCGGGCGCCACCGCGCTGGCTGAGCGGATGGCGGGCACGTCGTCCGAGGATCCCGACTCCGCGTCGGTTGACGTGATGCGCGCCCGCGTGGAACGCCTCGCCGCCATCCTGGCGGACGCCTCGTCGGTGGAGCATGTGGGCGAGGACGCCAACGGCGAGCAGCTGCGCGCGAGCGTGCCGATTCGTGAGGTCTATGACGCGATCGTCGCGAATGCCGCCGACGTGGGACTGCCGCCGGACCTGTCGGGCGAGCTGCCGCCCCGCGACGACGTTCCCGATGTTTCGATCCTGATCGATGCGTGGGTGCGGGACGGCCGTCTGACCGCCGCCGCATTCGATCTGCGGCAGCTCGCCGTCCTGACGCCCGAGACGCCGATACCCCCCGGTATCGAACGGCTGGCCTTGCATCTGGCGTTCGCCGAGTTCGACGGCAAGGTCGAGATTCCCGCGGACGCGGTGGAGCTCAACGCGCAGCAGCTGCTCGGCGGCCTGTTCGCGGGCATGGGTGGGATGATGCCGGACATGGCCCCGATGGTCCCGGGCATGCCCCCCGGGATGCCGCCGGGTGGGATGCCGATGCCCGGCATGCCGCCGAGCGGTCCGGGCGCCATGCCGCTGCCGCCGGGTGACGAGGTGTCCGCGGGGATGGAGATCGACCCGGTGCTGGTCGCCTTCTACGGGCTGCCCGCCTACGCCGGGGCCCGGCTGCGCTACTGCCGCCAGATCTCGGACATGCCCGCCGCCGTGCGGGCGCGCCACTACGCCGACATCTGCCCGGGGCTGAGCGCTTAGCCCGCGGCGCCCAGCGCGGGCGCGGCCGATGCGTCCGCGGCCGTGTCCGGTGTGCGTCCCAGCCACGGGTCGGACAAGTGCGCGGCGATCCCGCGCAGCACCTCGCCGTGCACCAGCAGGGACAGGTGCCCGGTGTCGCGGGTCTTGACGTTCACGGCCTTCAGCGCGGGGTGGACCAGCTTGGCGCTGTTGGCCGGGATGATCATCGCGTCGAGGTCGCTGTAGTAACTGATCCAGCGGACCGCGGTCGGACGGGCCGTCTCCTCGAGCGTGCGGAGGAACGCCGAGCCGGGCCGCAGCTGCCGCGCGGCCGGCCCCGCGCCGAAGCGCGCGGCGTGCGTGCCGCGGTGGGGTGAGCCGAGCGTGATGACGGTGTCCACGCGCTCGTCGGCGGCCATGAGCTGCACGCACGCCCGTGCCACGATGCCGCCCATCGAATGGCCGACGATCTGGACCTGCTCGGCTCCGGTCACGTCGAGCACCCGCTCGATCTCGCGGTCGAGCTGCTGCGCCAGCCCGAACAGGTCGTGCGCCAGCGGGTTGTAGTTCATCGTGTGCACGTACTGGAACCCGGCGCGCCGCAGGCCGCGGCCCATCGACAGGAACGCGCTGCGGTTGTGGAAGTAGCCGTGCACCAGGACGATCGGTGTCCAGGCCACCTCGGGCGCCAGCGCGACGAGCGAGCGGGCGGCGGGCTGCCGCGGGGCGTAGGCCACCGGCTGGGGCAGGGCCGCGCGCACGCCGAGCGGGTAGGTCGCCAGCGAGAAGGCGCCGATCGCGGCCTCGCGCGCGGCGCCCGCGTAGGCGCGAGGGCGGACGAGCGTGCGGGCCAGCGCGGCGGCGTGGCGGCGCGCGGCGGCCGGCCGTGCGGGCTCACCTGCGCGTTGCTCGTCCATGGGTCGGGGTCCTGTCCACCCTGCGGCGCCAGTCGGACTACTTTGTCCTGTTTCCCGTCGGCTGGTTGAGGGGGCAACTTCAGCGTTCACATAGGAATGATCCGATGTGTTCACACCCAAACCTGGGGTTCAGCAGGCGGGGGAGGCGCCCGCGGGAGCGAGGGGCGCCGGTGCGGCGGGATGGCTCGGGTCGGCGTAGACCACGCCGTCGTGCACCTGGGCGGGAATCGGCGTCAGAGACGGCCCCGGCCCCCCGGTCAGGCGGCCGTCGACCGTCCAGACGCTGCCGCCGCTGCCCTCCAGCCGCTTCGAGGCGCCGCAGTAGGCGACCGTTTCGCCCGGGGCCAGGAACGCGCGTACCCCGCCGCCCGCCCGGACCACCAGGACGGGGGCGACATCGGTCCGCAGTACGGCCGCGCCGCGAGGGTCCACGGCACTCAACGGGCCGGCCGCCGTGAATGGCGCACCGGGCGGGCCCGTCTGGGTGAGCAGGTAGAACAAGCCGAGCAGGCCCAGCAGGACTCCGGCGGTCACGGCGGCGATCGGCCAGCCCAGGCCCATCGGCTCGCGCAGCACGATCTTGCGTGCGCGCTTGGCGGCCTGGGGCGGGACGTAGCCGCGCGGGCCGAACGCTGGCCGCTCCTCAGGCTCGCTCACGCGTCGAACCCCCCGCCGATCGCCAGCCAGCGGCTGTGCCGCTCGGCCCGCAGCACCGCGCGGTCCATGGCGGCCAGCTCGTCCAGTGCCGCAGCGGCGTGGGCCAGCGCCCCCGCCGGGTCGTCGGGGACAAGATCGTCGGCGATCCCGAGGGCGACCAGTCGTTCAGCGGTCGGCTGGAGCAGCTCCGCGACCTCGGCCGCCCGGCCCGGGTCGCGGTGCAGGATCGCGGCCGCGCCCTCGGGCGCGATCACGCTGAACACCGCCCCGCGCTGCATCAGCAGGCGATCCGTCGAAGCCAGGGCGAGCGCCCCGCCCGACCCGCCCTCTCCGGTGACGACGCACACCGTCGGTACCGCGACAGCGAGCAGCTTGTCGAACGTGCGGGCGATCGCGTGCGCCTGGCCCGCGCGTTCGGCCTCGGGGGCGGGCGTGGCGCCGGGGGTGTCGACCAGCGTCAGCACCGGCAGGCCGAGCCGCTCCGCCGTGTCCAGCAGCCGCCAGGCGGTGCGGTAGCCGGCGGGCGTCACCGGCGTGCGGTCCAGGGCGACCAGTGCCAGCGGGCGCCCGTGCAGGCGCCCGAGCGCGCAGATCACGCCGTCGTCGACGCCGCCGGCGCGGTCACCGGACAGCCGGGTCAGCTCGGTGAAGTGCGCCAGATAGGCCGCCGCGCGCGGACGCGCGTCCGCGCGGGCGTCGAGCACGCGTCGCCAGGCGCCGCCGCCGGCCGCCTCGACCGGCTCGGGCGCTACCGGCACCGGCACCCCGGGAGCGACCGCGCGCACCGCGCGGGCGATCCAGGCGCGCAGGTCCGCGCGGGCAACCACCGCGTCCACCAGGCCGTGCGCCAGCGCCGCCTCGGCGCGGTTGCCGGCGGCGGCGGCCTCGTCGCCGCCCATGCTCGCGGCGACGCGCGGGCCGGCGAACGCGACGTAGGCGCCGGGCTCGGCGGCGATCAAATCGGCCTGTGCGGCGAACGATACGTAGACGCCGCCGGTGGTCGGGTCGGTGGCGACCGTCAGCTGCAACAGGCCCGCGTCGCGGTGCGCCTGAGCGGCAATCGTCGTGCGCGTCATCTGCGCCAGCGACACCATGCCCTCTTGCATGCGCGCGCCGCCGGTCGCCGTCACCGTGACGACGGGCAGGCGCCGCCGGGTCGCCTCGGCGAAGGCCCGCACCACCCGCGCGCCGACGCCGCTGCCCATCGAGCCGCCCAGGTGGGCGAAGTCGAAGGCGATCAGGACGACCGCGCCCCCGTCGACCCGCCCGGCCCAGCTCCGCACGGCCTCGTCGCCCGGCGCCTCGTCGCGCAGCGCGGTGTAGCCGGGCCACTCAAGGGGGTCGGCGGCCGCGGCCGGGGCGTCGAGGGGCTCGGCGCCCGGGTCGAGCAGCAGCTCGGCCCAGTCCTGTGCGCGCAGACGCTCAGTCACACGGGCTCCTGACGGCGGCCCGGCGGGGGCCGGCCGGTTGGCGGACGTTTTCCGGTGTGGGCTACCATCGCCCAGCCGATTCCGCGCAGCGGGCACCGGTGGGGATGTTGCCCACGGCGCAGTCTGTTCCGCGCACACCAGGAGGCGCAAAACCTTGTCGATCCGCGTGCTCATCGCCAAGCCGGGTCTGGACGGCCACGACCGGGGGGCGAAGATCGTGGCGCGCGCCCTGCGCGACGGCGGCATGGAGGTCGTCTACACCGGCCTGCACCAGACGCCCGAGCAGATCGTCGAGGCAGCGCTGCAGGAGGACGTCCAGGCGGTCGGCATGTCGATCCACTCCGGCGCGCACATGACGCTGTTTCCCAAGGTCGTCGAACTGCTGCGCGATCGCGGCGCGGACGACGTCGTCGTGTTCGGTGGCGGGATCATCCCCAAGGACGACATCACCGCGCTGAAACTGGCCGGCGTGGCCGAGATCTTCACCCCCGGCGCCCGCACCACCGACATCGTCGAGTGGGTCGAAGCGCACGTGCAGCAGCGCGACTGACGGCCGTTCGCCGCAGCCGCCCAACCGCAGCGACACAGAAAGGCACCTCGTCGTGGACCTGATGGAGTACCAGGGCAAGAACCTGTTCCGCCGCTACGGCATCCCCACGACCCCCCAGGGCGAGGTCGCCACGACTCCCGACGAGGCGCAGCGGCTGGCCGGGGGCTTCGGCGTGCCGGTGATGGTCAAGGCGCAGGTGCTCACCGGCGGGCGCGGCAAGGCGGGCGGCGTGAAGTTCTGCCCCGATGCGGCGGCCGCGCGCGACAACGCCGAGAAGATCCTGGGCCTGGACATCAAGGGCCACGTGGTCAAGCAGGTGCTGGTCGAGCCCGCGAGCGACATCGAAGAGGAGTACTACCTGTCGATCCTCCACGACCGGGTCAGCAAGGGCTACCTGGTGATCTGCTCCGCCGAGGGCGGCATGGACATCGAGGAGGTCAACCGCACGCGGCCCGAGGCCGTCGTGAAGGAGCCGATCGACCCCACAGTCGGCATCGACCTCGCCCTGGCGCGCGAGATCATCCGCAAGGCCGCCATCCCCGGGCATTCCGCCGAGGACGCCGCGCAGTTCCTGGTGAAGCTGTACGAGGGTTTCGTGGACAGTGACGCGACGCTGTACGAAGTCAACCCGCTGCTGCGCACTCCCGACGGCCGGATCATCGCGCTGGACTCCAAGGTCACGATCGACGACAACGCGATGTTCCGCCACGCCGACCTGGCCGAGTGGGAGAACACCGACGCCGCCGATCCGCTGGAGGCGAAGGCCAAGGAGCAGGGGCTGGCCTATGTGAAGCTCGACGGGGACGTCGGGATCATGGGCAACGGCGCGGGCCTGGTGATGTCCACGCTCGACGTCGTGAACCAGGCGGGCGGCAAGCCCGCGAACTTCCTCGACGCCGGCGGCGGGGCGAGCGCGGAGAGCATGGCCACCGGCATCGCCTTCGTGCTCGGCGACCCGCAGGTCAAGGCGATGCTGATCAACATCTTCGGCGGCATCACTCGCTGCGACGACGTGGCGCGCGCCGTGCTCGGTGCGCTGGAACAGCTCGGCGACGTGCGGCAGAAGATCGTGGTGCGCCTGGACGGCACGAACGCCGACGAGGGCCGCCGCCTGTTGCAGGAGGCCGCCCACCCCAACATCGTCGCCGCCGGGAAGATGAACGAGGCCGCCGCCAAGGCCGTCGAGCTGGCCGCGCAGGCCTAGGAGCTACCTCTCATGAGCATTCTCATCGACCAGAACACGAAGGTCGTCGTCCAGGGCATCGGATCCCAGGGCACCTTCCACGCCAAGCGCAACCAGGCGTACGGCACGAACGTCGTCGCGGGCACCCACCCCAAGAAGGGCGGGACCACCTGGGAGGGCCTGGACGTGCCGGTGTTCGCCGGCGTCGCCGAGGCGGTCGAGCAGACCGGCGCGAACACCTCGATGATCATGGTCCCCGCGCCCGGCGCGAAGGACGCGATCCTCGAGGCGTACGAGGCGGGGATCCAGACCATCATCTGCATCACCGAGGGCGTGCCCGTGCACGACATGTCGGTGGTCTACAACACGCTCTACCCGCGCCAGGCGGACGGGTCGTTCCTCAAGGACGGCCGCCCGGTGCTGGTCGGGCCGAACTGCCCGGGCCTCATCTCGCCCGGCAAGGCCAACGTCGGCATCATCCCGGGCGAGATCACCAAGCCCGGCACGGTCGGCCTCGTCAGCCGCTCCGGCACGCTGACCTACCAGATCATGCACGAGCTGAACCTGGCCGGGATCGGCATCTCGACCTGCGTGGGCATCGGCGGCGACCCGATCATCGGGTCGAACTTCCTCGACATCATCCCGCGTTTCGCGGCGGATCCCGACACCGAGGCGATCGTGTTCGTCGGCGAGATCGGCGGCAACGAGGAGCAGAAGGCAGGGGAGTGGATCAAGGCCAACATCCCCGACACTCCCGTGGTGGCCTACATCGCCGGCTTCTCCGCCCCCGAGGGCAAGCAGATGGGCCACGCCGGCGCCATCGTCAAGGAGGGCGGCGGCGGCGGTGAGACCGCGGCCGACAAGAAGGCCTACCTGGAGTCGCTGGGCATCTCGGTCGGCACGAACCCCACCGAGACCGCCGAGCTGATGATCAAGCGCCTCTCGGCCTGATTCACGCGCCCAGCGGCAGCACGTAGCGCCAGATGGCGTACCAGTGGCACACCGACCCGAACACCACCAGCAGGTGGAACACCTCGTGGAAGCCGAACCACGCGGGCACCGGGTTCGGGCGCTGCCGCACGTACACCACCGCGCCGAGCATGTAGACGAGCCCGCCGAACACGATCAGCCCCGTGCCCTCCCACGGCAGCGCGAGCACGATCCGCGACAGCGGCACGACGAACAGCCAGCCGGTCGCGATGTAGCCCGCGGCCGTCAGCCACCGCGGCCCCGTGATCGGCGAGGCGGCGATCGCCGCGCCCAGGACCGCCACGGCCCAGGCGACGGCGAGGCTCCAGGTGCGCCAGCCGCCGTCGAGGGTGTGGAAGGCGATCGGTGTGAACGTGCCTGCGATCGCGAGCTGGATCATCGCGACGTCGCAGCGCGACAGGATGTAGCGGGCGCGCTCGCCCCAGCGGTTGAGGTGGTACAGCGCCGAGGTCCCGTACAGCCCCACCATGCTCGCGGCGAACACGGCGACCGACAGCCGGTGTGGCGCGGACCGGGTGGACTGCAACAGATACACGCCGGCGCCGAGCGCCACGGGGGTCATGGCGGCGTGGAGCCAGCCGCGCAGGCGGGGGCGCGGGGCGGTCAGAGAATTGCTCACCCGCACAGAGTGCGCGCACACCCCCCTTGCCGCAAAACACCCGGCACCGTCTTGGCATCCGCCCGGCGATCTGGTGTGATGCGGCCATGCCGCCCTCCCGCCTCGCCGTGATCCTCGGACCGCTCATCGCGCTGGTCCTGATCGGCGGCCTGGTGGCCACCGTCGTGCGGGACTCCGACCGCACCGAGCTGGCGCAGGCCCCCGGCGACGAGGTCACCTCGGAGCCGACATCCAGCGAGCCGGCGGACGCTGTCGCCACCGCGACGCCCTCCGAGGCGGCATCTGCGACCGCTTCGCCGGCCGCGACGCCTTCGGCCGCCGCGCCCGTGCCGTCGGACAGCGCGACGCCCATGGGGACGGCATCACCGGCACAGCCCGGCGTGGGTGGTCAGGTCGCGGTCGAGGATCCCACGGCGCTGACCGGCGGCTGGCAGGGCGGCACGCCGAACACCGGCACGGCGATCTCCGGCGTCGGCCTGCTCCTGTTGCTCGTGGGCGGCGCCATG
>Ga0299913_10000211_pt1 | contig 32252 bp, 39 predicted proteins | sample RVTome_9_FD_201360 | JGI IMG/M metagenome (GOLD analysis project Ga0299913, IMG submission 201360) | Soil microbial communities from uranium-contaminated site in the Upper Colorado River Basin, Wyoming, United States - RVT155D38 (version 2) ... | reverse complement strand
GACCAGTTCATCGAGGGCGTACCCGACCGGTGGGAAGACGGTCAATCGATGTTGGACGACGCCAAACGGCGCGTCCTTCCCGCCAAGGAGGGCTGATCGTGAACTTCCTGATCGAGCAGGTCGTGCAGAACGGCAACCGTCTGCCGGAGGGCCCGCACTTCAAGCACTGCTACTTGTACGAGGGGCAGCACTGCACGTGCGGTGGCCGATACCAGGGCCCCAACCCAGGGCCGAAGCTGGACGAGGCAACCACCGCCGACATCCTCAACAAGACCAAGGAGCGCTGACCATGCGTGCTGTTCAGGAGCGGATCGTCGGGCGCGCTGGCGAGACGCTGGAGGTCATCTGGCACAAGCCCGTCGGCCGTGTCGTCGAGGAGTTCCAGGCCATCGCCTGCGACACCGAGACCGGCATCACGCTGCCGGGCGGCAAGCGCGACGTGCCCGCCAAGCTCGACAAGCCCGGCGAACGCTGGTGCTCAGACTGCGTCGCCACCAGCCGCCAGAAGAAGGAGGGCTGACTGATGGGTCGTGAAGTGCGGCGTGTGCCGCTGGAGTTCGACTGGCCGACGGACAAGGTGTGGGAGGGGTTCCTCTCGCCTGAGCGCCTGGACGGGGACGATTGCCCCGACTGCAAGGGCGGCTACTCGCCGCACGCCCGGCACCTGTTCGACCTCTGGTACGGCTACGTGCCGTTCGATCCGGTGAGTACCGGGTCGACGCCGTTGCGGCCTGACTCCCCGGCGGTGCGAGCGTTCGCTGAGCGCAACGTCTCCCGCGCACCGGAGTTCTACGGGACGGGCGAGTTCGCCATCGTGGGTGAGGCGCGGCGATTGACAAGGCTGTGGAACGGCCAGTGGTCGCACCATCTCTCACAGAACGACGTCAACGCACTGATCGATGCCGGGCGGCTGCGGGACCTCACCCACACCTGGAGTGACGAAACCCGCAGACTGGAGCAGTTCGAGCCGCCCATCGTCCCGACCGCTGAGCAGGTCAACGAGTGGTCCCTGTTCGGCATGGGCCACGACGCGATCAACGCGAGTGTTGTGATCCGTTCCCGGTGCAAGCGCGAGGTCGTTGAGGCCACGTGCCCGACTTGCGAGGGCCACGGTTCAGTGGAGGTGTACCCGGGGCAGCGTGCGGAGGCCGAGGCGTGGGAGCCGACCGACCCGCCGGAGGGCGAGGGCTGGCAGCTGTGGGAGACCGTCACCGAGGGCTCCCCCATCTCCCCCGTCTTCGACAGCGCGGACGGGCTGGCCGCGTGGATGTCCGATCCCGACCGCGGCCGTAACTGGGTGCCGATGGAGACCGCCCGCAAGTTCATCGACGACGGATGGGCACCCACCTTCGTCGGTACCCCCGAGCACGGCCTCGTCTCCGGCGTCGAACACGCCGGCCGGACAGTAGCGGAGGGCTGATGGGGCAGCAGATCATCAAGCAGCCGGACGGGAAGTTGGCGGTGTTCTCGACCGTTGTGGAAGCGTTCATCGTCACGGATGCCACCGCGGAGGAGCTTGTCGAGTGGCGGGCTGAGGAGGCGGCGAAGGAAGCCCGAGAGCAGACGCGCCGTCAGGTGCGGCATGTACTCGCCGACGAGCCGGAGCGCGTGTACGCGCGGCGCGCGATGACGTGGGAAGAAGCCTCACAGGTCAACGAGGCCAACGGCGGCGAGCCGCTCGCTGAAGAGGAGATCCAGCGATGAAGTTGAAGCAGATCAATCTTGACGATGATGGCGTGCCCGAAACGGTTCTCGTGCAGATGAGTCATGACGAGGCGCTGTACCTTGCGCTCCTGGCAGGCAGGCAGACTGGCGACTCCAGTGAGGGGATCATGCCGGGAGGCAATACGCACAACACCTCGGCCTGGAACACGCTGGCCGGCGATCTGTTCAACAACTACTACGACGACGGCGTGGACGAAGCTGCCTCACATGCGCGGAAGGTCCATCGCCCGGGGAGCTGAGGCCGCCGATGGTCCGTTTCCCGCCCAGTGTTGGTGGGCGGGAAACGGCCAGGCCACGATACCCGCAGACAGAAGTGAGCCCCACCCCCTTTCGATTGGGGGTGGGGCGTTGTTGCTCCCGCAGGGGGCCACCCCGGGGGCGGAAGCAACAGGGGTGTCGCCTGCCGGTCTCTGCCAGGGGGTTGCAGCCGGCAGGCGACATATGGGCCCGCCCCGACTCCATCAGGGCCGTCGCCGAGGCGGGAGTTCAGTGGTGCGGTTCCTCGCGGGGCTCGGCCTGCCGCGGCCGGGGAGAGAGGACTTCGCGGGCCCGTTCCATGCTCGTACCGGTGGCGGCAGCGAAGTTCCGCACCAACTTGTCGAGGTTCTGCGGTGGCGGCTGGCAGGTGGGGCAGGAGCCGTCGCTGCACAGCACGCAGTGCTCGGCACTCACGGCTGGCCTCCGGCGACGCGGATGACGGCGGCCAGCACGTCGGCCGACATGGCGCGTTCCCGTCGGGGTGTCCAGCGGGCCCAGTGTCGGCCGGGCGGCCTGCGCCGACGGTCGGCGGGGATGAGGATCCAGTCACGTGCGGGGAGCAGCACACCGTCGGGCCAGTCCACGGGGTCGTCGGTGACGAAGAACTCGACGGTGTCCTCGGCGGTGTCGGCGATGGCCGCCCCGCACCGGTCGCCCAGCTCGTCGACGACGCGGAGCCCCAACTTCAGGGGGACCTGGACGATGCAGCCTGCGACCCGGTCGAGGGTGAGGGACAGTTGCGCCTCGGGGATGGGCATCACGCCACCGCCCGGGTGTCGCGCAGCACGTTGTCCAATGCGACGTGCAGCGTGAACGGGTCCGTCAACTGCCGGTCACCCCACCGGCGGTCGGGATGCCAGTGCACACCGAGCGGTCCGGTGCGGCGCAGCGGCGGCACCTCCAAACAGGTGGTGGCGTACAGCAGCTGCACCTGCGTGTACTCCGGCACCGCCCAGCCATCGACGGCGCCCGGCGTGGTCAGCCACGTGTGCTGCCCGGTGTAGCCGTCGCGGATCACAGCCCCCGACTCGGTTCCCAGCTCGGCCAGCATCGCAGCGGCGGCCCACTGGGGTACGCGGACGGCGTCCCACCACACCCCCGCCGGCAGCAGTACCGACGCGACGCCGGTGGGCGGGGTCCATGGACATCTGGGAGCACTGATCGTCATGTGTCACAGCGTCCCGAAAGTGTCCGGTCCCCCATCAGGACAGAAGAGGGTCAGTTGCTTACCGCGGACCGGACACTTTCACCTGACGGGCCGACACCTCCCCCGCTACCGTCGAAGCAGCCACACAGGGGGATCCCATGACCCAGACCCGCAACACCCGGCTGGAAGCCCTGCTCAGCGAGCACGGCTACACCCACCAAGGTCTCGCCGACGCCGTCAATCAGACCGCCGAGGACCTCGGCGAGCCGACTGCATGCACCGACCGGCACGTCCGACGGTGGATCCGCGGCGACGTGCGGTGGCCGTGGTCGCGTTATCTTCTTCCTCTCCAGGAGATCTTCGGCTGCTCGCCGGAGGCGATGGGTTTCATCCCCCGCGGCGCCAAGTCCCGCGCCCCCACGCCTCCCCCGCGGCCACCCCGCGAGAGGAAACCGCCCATGCGCCGCCGTGGGTTCATCGCTGTCGGTCTTGCCGCCACCCTCGGCCTCGACGCCATCCCCACCGCCGGCAGGCTCGGACATTCCGACGCCGAGCGCATCCGGGCGCTGGTGCCCGCCCTCTATCAGCATGACCACGCCCTCGGCGGCGGCGCTCTGCACCAAGTCGCAGCGGAAGCCCTGGCCCGCGTGCATGACGCGTTGAACGCGTGCACCTACGGGGAGCGGGTGGAACGTCAGCTGTACGCCGCGGCTGGTGATCTGGCCGCCTCCGCGGGCTGGTTTGCCTACGACGCCGGGCAGCAGCGGGCCGCCACCGACCTGTACCGCGAAGCGCTGCAGTCGGCGATGCTCGCCGCCGACGGGCAGCTGCAGGCCCGGGTGTGGTCGAACCTTGCGATGCAGGCCCGCCTGTTGGACCGGGATCAGGAGGCGTTGCGGATCGGCCGCGCGGCGGTGGAAACCAGGCAGGCCAAGGGCGATCCGTGGTTGATGGCGTTGCTGCACTGCCGTCAGGCTGTCGGGCACGCCAGGGTCGGTGAACGCTCCCGCACGGAACGGTCCCTGGCGCGGGCCGAGACTGCCTACAGCAAGACGTCCGGTGAGCCGCCGGCGTGGCTGTCGTTCCTCACCCCGGCAGAGATCCTCGGCCTGGCGGGGGCGGCGCGCGCGGCGCTGGGGCAGCACCGTCACGCCGCCGAGTTGACGGTGTCGGCCCTCGACCAGTTGGAGCCGCGCTTCGAACGCAACCGGATCTACTACACGGTCCAACACGCCCAAGCCCTCCTCGGCGGCGGGGAAGTGGAGGGCGCGGTCACGCAGGCGCGTGTCGCCCTCGGGCTGCAAGGTCGGGTGCAGAGCAAGCGGGTACAGGGGAAAGTGCAGGACCTGCGCGCGGGCATCGGCCGCTACCGGAAGCTGTCGGTGGCGCGGGAGTTCGTAGAGCAGACGCGGGAGGTATGACAGTGGGTCTGAGGGTGGAGCGTCGCGGCGCCGACGGCCTCGAGGAGATCCGGCAGCAGCTGCTGGACGTGTATGCGGAGGTGTATGCGGACCGGCTGCACGAGGAGTTCCACAGCGTGCCCCGGTTCGATGAACGGCTGGGCCGGTTCGCCGGCCTCGACGGATTCGCGGCAGCCGTCGGCTACCACGGCGACACACCGGTGGGGTATGCGTTCGGCTGCACCCTTCCGGCAGGAACGAACTGGTGGCGCGGGCTCCGAACTGCCGTCGCCGATGAGGATGTTACGGAGACCGGCGCCCGCACCTTCGCCCTCTCCGAACTGATGGTCCTCGAGGAGCTCCGCGGCACTGGTGCAGCCAAGACCCTCCACGACACCCTCCTGGACGGCCGGCACGAGGAACGCGTGACGCTCCTCGTCGAGCACGACCACCCGCGTGTGCGGGCCCGGTACGAAGAGTGGGGCTACCGGCAGTTGGGTCAGCTCGTGCCGTTCGATGACGCGCCGCTGTACGACGCCATGGTGCTGCCGCTGCGGTGACACACGACCACAGGAGCCAGGCACACTGGTCACATGAGCAGCTACCAGGGTCCTGCCACTGTCCTCCTCGGCAAGGAAGAGTTCACCGCCACGGCCGACCTTGAACTCTCCGTCGAGAAGAGCCACTTCATCGGCGGCAAGCCCTATGACACGCTGATTCGCTGGGACGGCACGCTCGACGCCGCACCCCACATCGACTGGATCAGTGCGCCCCTCGCACGTGAGGCGACGTTGCGTATGCCGGACGGGCGCGAAGGCAAGTTCGTCGCGACGGCGGGCGTCCACGGTTCAGGGCACGTCGAGATCTGCGGGATCGGCCCAGCCCCCTTCGACGAGTAGACCCGCCCGCCACGAAGCCCCGCCCTCCCGTAGGAGAGCGGGGCTGTTCAGTTTCCGGTGGTCTCGTTTTCCCCTGCTGGGCGGGTGAGGATCGGTCGCAGCAGGTCAAGGACTTCCTGCGGGGGCGGTGGCGCGGCGGCGACTTCGGCGCGGATGCGTGCGATGACTTCGTCACCGAGGAGCGCACGGCGCTGGTCAGGGGTCATGTCCTACAACCGAGCCCCGCCGGGGAACCGTTACTGCTGATCACACGAAAGTGCCCCCGCCGTCTGCCGGTTGGCAGGTGGCGGGGGTTGTGGTCACTCTTCGGGTGGCGGATCCGGCTCCGGCTCAGGTTCCGGTATGGGTTCGGACAGGGGTCCGGGCGGTGGTGGGGGTGGTTCCGGGGAGGGTTCGGGTGGGGGGTCCATGACTCCGCGGCGTACCTGGGTTCCGGTGTCGGCCGCCGCCGTATCAGGTTGCCGTCGCGCCGGACGTGGCGCCGGCTGCTCCTCATCGTCAGCCATGCGTACTCCAGTTCTCACATGTCGATGCGTCCGAGGTATTGGCGGGCCCGCTCCGACATCGGGTCGGGCTGCGGAGGCTCCATTCCGGCGCGGCGGATGTGCGTGACGAGACCGCGCACACGCACGAGGAGCCAGCCGATCGCCTCGTCCTGATCGCCGATCCTGATGCGCTGCTTTTCCGCCTCTTCTTCCTGTTTGCCGATCCGGTTCTCCAGCCTCTCGATGGCGCGCGCCTGCTGCTCGGTGATGGCGGTGAAATCGTCGCGCCGCTCTTGTTTGGCGGTGCGTCGTCCTGCGCGGGCCACCCACACGGCGCCGATGGCGGTGACGCCGGATACGCCCAGGCCGGAGAGGGCGGTGAGCATCTCAGGAGTCATGGGGCGGCTCCACGGGGATCGGGCGGGGCGGCTCCTGCCAGCCGGAGGACACGACGATCGGCACGGAGATGGCGGCCCAGATCAGGGCCACCACCCAGCCCCGCGGATAGGTGTCCAGCGGCCACCACGACAGCAGATAGCCGAGCATCCACGGCAGGACCATCGCCACGAGAGCGACGAACCCGATCACGTCGCGGCCTTGCCGCATCCAGGCGGTGGCCAGTGCGATGCAGCCGGTGGCAATCCACAGGCCCGCCCACACGGTCAGCGGCCACGCCTGCAACAGCAAGTCAAGGCCACGTTGGTCGGGTTGTGGGGTGATGAGTTGGCCGTAGCCGTACAGCACCCACACGGCGCCGTAGGAGAGGAGGATTGTTCCTCGGCGGCCCAGCCTCCGTCCCAGCCGCCGGACCGCACACCGCATCAGGCCGCCGTGCCCGCCTCAGTCGGCGCGGAGGGCGACGATGGCGACACCTGCCCGCGGGTCAGCAGCCCGAGGACAGCCAAGACCACAGCGTTGAGGGCGCCGATGGTCTCCGGGGCGACCGCGAAACCGAACGCCGCGGTAAGTGCGGCGACAGCGGCGACGACACCGGTGAACGCCGCCGGCGCAATCGGCCGTGTGATGGCCGCGGTGATGGCGGCGAACACCGCTGACACAACAGCGACGATAGCGCCAGCCTGCGCGGTGCTGAGGCCGATGTTGAACGTCACCAGCAGGCTGAGGCCAGCGGAGATGACAGCTACGACGAGAGCCGGTTCCCGGCCGAGGATTCTCATGGCAGATCCGTTCTGAGCGAAGAGATGGGGGTTCGAGATTCCGGTTCAGGCGACGACGGAGAACCCGTGCTTGCCGCCGAGCTTCTTCAGCGAGGTCATCCCCGGGACGCCGTCGGCAGCAGCGCCGATGTAGCCGCACTTTCGTTGCCAGGCGGCGTAGGCGGCCTTGGTCTGGGAACCGAAGTGGCCGTCGATGTACGTCTTCGACAGCAGCCCTTCAGCGTGGAGCGCCTTCTCGACAGTCTTGGCTCCGCTGTACGACACGGGCGTGCCGGACTTGGGAGGGTCGTTCTTGGCCGCGGCCACGAGCTTGGACAGGTCCACGGTGGGCTTCTGTGGCGCGGTGGTTGAGCCGGCGGGGATCTTCAGCTTCTGGCCGGGCGTGATCCGGTACGGCGTCTTGATGCCGTTGGCCTTCGCGATGTCCGTCCAGGACACGCCGCTGTACTTCTTCGCGATGGACGACAGGGTGTCGCCCGCCTTCACCGTGTACGTGCCGCCTGTCGCGGGCGGCGGTGAGTCGTCACCATCGTCCGGCCGCGGTGCACCCTTCTTCACCCACGCGTACAGCGCGGGCCCGGGGCACGTGGTCGCGTATCCGTCGCGGTGGCCTCTGATCTCGTTGCCTGCGTCGCCGTGCGTGCGCAGCCACTCGATCGCGTCGCGGATACCGTCGAGCATGGCGTCGCTGGGTTTCGTGAGGCCGGAGGAGCCGAGGAGCGCGCACACAGCGTAATGCCCGGCGTTGAGCGCGGAGTTGCCGTTGGCGCCGGTCTTCTTGTGTGCGCCGCGGCCCTCGTACACGTAGCCGTGTTCGCACACCAGCATGTTGTAGGCGATGTCGCTGTAGTTCTCCGCCTTGTTGGCGAGGTGGCTGGCGCGGATGGAGCGGACCGTGTCGTCGCACTTCGAATGCGATCGGCTGCTGTACGGGCTGCCGAGGTAGTGCACCTTCACACCGCGGGTGGAGCCGATGTGCGAGGCAGCGGAACTGGCGGGTGCTCCCCACGCAGTCCTGCGGACGAGCTTGATGGCCACGGGGCCTCCAGACGTAGAAAAGGCCCCGACGCTGCGGGGTCGAGGAAACGGGAAACTGGCAGCTCAGGTGGTGGCTGCGGACTTCGGGAGCGGGTAGGTGAACCCGTCGAGGGCGATCCAGTGCAGGCCCTGCGTGGTGGATGTGGCGCCGGGCGGCACGTTGGCGGTGAGCGTGCCGTCGGTGCCCGCCTCGAGGCGGGCGTAGTACACGCTGGCGCCCATCTCGACAGCCACGATGCGGTGGCAGTTGACGTCGGGACGCCACTCGGGCGGCATCGTCCCCAACTGCCAGTCGCAGCCGGTGGTGTACTGGCCGCCGTCCGTCAGCCGGAGCCGGCCGCGGAACTCGACGGTGTCGTCGATGCAGTGGCGGTAGGCGGGCGGCTTCGCACCCTCGTCAGCCGTGTGCGGTGGCGCCGGATGGAAGGGCATCCATTCTCCGGCCCGGGGCTCGTCGTCCACGCACCCTCCAGACATGCGAAACGCCCGCACGCTGGCGGGCGGGAAACGGGAAACCGGCAGGTCAGAGCGTGGCCGGTGGGGTATCGAGGGGGTAGGTGAGTCCGTCGAACGCGACCCAGCGCAGGCCGACGCTGCTGGAGCTGGCGCCGGGTGGGGTGTTGACGATGATGCTGCCGTCCGTGCCGATCTCCATGCGGGCGTAGTAGATGCCCGCACCCATCTCCACCGCCACCACCCGGTGAGTCACCGTGCTGGGCCGCCATCCGGACGGCATTGTGGCCGGGGTCCAGTCGCCGCCGGTGTAGTACTGGCCGCCGCTCACACGCCGCGACTTGCCGCGGAACTGCACCTCGCCGTTGACGTACCGGTAGCCCGGACTGCCGGAATCGGCCTGGTGGTTCTCGGTGAACGCAATCGCATGCCACGGCCCCGGCGTGATCGGAAACCATCTCGTTCCGTCCCACCGGTCGATGCGGTCCTCCGCCACCAGCGAAGTGACCATGCCGTGCACCGGGGTTGGGATGGACGCGGCGCGGGCGGTGGCCGTCGCGAACCGCATCACACCACGCTCGATAATCGCGTTGATAGCCGCGAGGAGCGACTCAATGTTCGGCTCGTCGCCGAGAGTCGGGCCACTGATCTGCTGGCCCCACTGGTCGACCTTGCTCATTGCGGCTCGCCCTCAGACGCCGGCTCTTCCTGTGGGGATGGCGGGTAAATCACGACCTCCTGAACGTCCTTGCCGTAGAAGCCGACGCTTGTGTAGCCGTGCGTCATGAAGACCTGTGCTATCGCCTCCGCCACTTCGGCGGGGTCCGGAAGAAGCGCGGGGCTCCCCGCGTCCACAAGGAAGGAGAAGCCCAGCGATGCTGCCTGCCCAGACCCCGAGGCGTAGCCCTCGAACTGCGGCGAAAGAACCATGCGTGCTCCTAGTCAGTGAAGTACGAGATGAAGTCAAGGGAGACCCAGGACGGGGGGTTGCCGGCCTCGAAGGTGCGGATGATCCCCGCAGTGGTGATGTCGACGCGGCACACGTTCGGCTGCGGGTTACTGCCGGCCGGGGCGTTGCGGGGTGAGGCCCAGCTCGCCGTGGCCGCACCAGCCGGGCGGACGGCAGCAGGCAGGGTGAGGATGGTGGCGCCGTCGGCGATGTTCCCGGACGTGGCCCCGACACGGCCCCGCAGCGTGATGCGCTTCCCCTCGCGCAGACAACCCGGAACGGCTCCATGCCCTGGCCAGGACATCCCCGCGCCCAAGGTGAGTGGCACCCACGTTCCGGTGTCGGTCAGCGAGGCGAGGCGGCCGAAGCAGTACCAGTTGCCGTTGCCCGCCTGCCCGAGAACGACCTGGTCCCCGACTGCTGGTGCTGCGTATGTCTCGGCGAAACGCCGGGCCTTGATGTCGCCGACGGATACGGTGCCGTCCGCGTTGACGGCGGTGACGACGACGTAGGAGAGGTCGGCTCTGCGTACACCCGGCGCGGTGGCTGCCTGGCGGCCGGCCTCGGACAGCACAGCGTCGGCGAACGAGGCGTCGGCGGAGGTCGTCAAGAATCCTCCTTCGATGCGATGAGTGCGAGGTCGAAGTCCCCGCCGGGCTCCAGCGAGATCGTGTAGCTCTGCACCTGGCCGAGGTCTTTGGTGCCGTCTGAATAGACGATGCGGATGACGTCGCCGCACTCCAGCGCCGGATTCGGCAGCGACGAGAGATCCGCGGTGGCGTTAGGGAGTTTGCGCGTGGCCAGCTCATACGTCGCGGCGGACGTACACGCACCGACAGTCGTCAGCGTCGACGAGGAGATGAACGCCGGCCGTTTTCCGAAAGGGCCGCCCCAATACGTCGGGCTGCTGGTGTCGTTGTCGACGACCAGCGACGACACGGCCGGCTTGTCCTCCTCCGAGTTTTCGCCGCGGGCCAACACCCCGTTGAACACCTCGGCCGAGCTCATCCCCCGCGATGCCGTGATGAGGGTGCCGCGCTCCCCCGCCGCAACCTCCCACACCGGGAGGGTGTACAGCAGGTCGGGCAACGGTGCGACAACCAACGTGCCGTCCGCGTCGCAATACGCCTCGGCGCCGGCGACTTTGGCGACTTCCTGGATCGCCTCCCACCTGTCTCCCTCAACATCCCAAGTCGTCACCCCGATGGGCACGTCGACGAGTCGTGTCGTGTCGATGACCAGGCCCGGACGGCTGCTCGTGACCAGCAGGTTCACCGCAGTAGACACGGCGTTGTAGCCGCGGGTCGTCACCGGCGCGGTGAACTTGTCGTCGCTGAGGTACGCCTCGAACGACTTGCCGGTGATCGTGACGGGGCCCTGGTCGACGTCGCCTTCGATCTCGTCGATGCGGAACGTGCCCAACGGCACCGTCTCGACATCGTTGCTGCTGTAGGCGATGCCGCGACGGATCGTCAGATAGGCGCCGTAGACACTGAGTTTGTCGCGGGCGGTACGCGGGATACGGGTGACGTCAGGGATGCTCACCGAGCAGGTACGCCTCGCCGCGCTGCCACGGTCCACCGTGACGGACCCACCACTGTGCGGCAGATCCTCGATAATCCCATCGGTGCGCCAGAGTTTGACCTCGGTGACGACCCGATGGGACTCGGCGAGGGTCTTGATGAACCGATCGGAGACGGGATACATCGCCGGTCACCCCGCCTTCGGTCGGCCCAACAGCACGTCCAGCCAACTGTCGTAGCGAGCCAACACGCCGCCCCAGGTGTCATCTTCGACCTTGACGTCCTGCCAGATACGACCGGCCGATCCGGCGACACGACTGGTAGGCCGGTCCTGCTCGGTCAGCGGCAGCGGCCACACACGCCACTTCTCGGGGGCGTAAGGGACGATGCGTCCGTCCCCGACTGCCGCGACCGCGACGTACATGTCCTCAACGCCGGTGCCTGGTGCGGTCTGAAGGAACAGGGTGTGCCCGGTGTTGAGGATCCAGTGCATGCCGGCCCGCTCTTCGTCGGACCGGGTAGCCACCACGAACTCGCCTGCGAGTCCTCCGCGCACGTCGGAGAGGGTCACCGTGTTGCGGCGGCCTTTGATGCGGAACTCGCCCTGTTCGATGGGTCGGTCCCAGTCGGGCGGGGTCTTGGCCAGGACCTTCAGGTTGCGTTGGGGCTCTGCGACGTCCTTCAGCCACACTTCGTTGAAGTCGTTGTGGGCGAGTTGGACGGTGCCGGTGTTGTGGTATTCGGTGATCGCCCCGGTGTCTGGGTCCCGGACCTCCGCCTGGTAGGTGAGGGGTGTCAGTAGCGGCGCTTCGTAGTCCTCGACGACCATCAGGTCGCTGATGACGGCGAGTTGGTCGATCAGCCCTGCGCTGCCGCGGACGAGGGTGCGTTCGCCGCCTGCGGTCACCCGGTACAGGGAGATCAGATCTCCGGCGACGAGGTCCCGCATGGTGATGGTGATGTAGGCGTCGTCGGAGTGTTCCTCGGCGGAGATCCAGGGTTCGTCTTGCCAGACCGCCACCCAGTCCAGGCGGAGCACGCTGTTGGTGGCGGTCGCCGCCACGGTGTATTCGACCTGGACTTTCGCCGCACCGGCGGGGGCCGTGTAGCTGTTGGTGAGCCACCACCAGGCGCCGCCCGCAGGCACAGTCGCAGCCCCGCCGGAAGTCGTCGTGATGAGCGTGCCGCCGCTGTCGAACCAGCGCAGGCTGCGGGTCATCGTCCAACCGCCGGCCGTGACCGCCGCATACACTTCGGCCCGCCACGGCAGACCGCCCGCCCCGGGCACCTCATAGGTGCCGGAGCGGATGACGCTGGTTGTGGCCGTCGTCGACGTGACCGTCAGGCTGTAGGCCAGGCTGAAGGAGAACGCCGACCACGGCGTCGAGCGGACGATCGTCGCCACGCCGGACGTTTTCGTCCACGCGCCGACGCCCTGCTCGAACGACATGTCCGAGAGCGGCAGCACATTCCCCGCCCGGCCGCCGACAACCGCGGTCGCGATGACGGTCTCCGCCCGCAACACCTGCCCGGCGCTGGCTCCGTCGATCCCCACCGCCACCGAACACGTGGCTGCGGTCGCCGGTGCGATGCCGGACACGTACTGCCGCATCCAGCCCGTACCACTCGCGGCCAACGGACCACGCGACACCTGGACTTGGTTTCCGGGGGCGTCGTAAAACCGCAACTCGATCCACGTCGCCGCCGCAAGGGTGGGCGGGGACAGGTGGCAGTACGCCACATAGTCTGTCCCCGGCACCACGCTCGGCCGCTCCACACACAGAGCGGACGCGTTGCCCGCGCCGGCCGTGGTGAGGGTCAGCTGATGCCCGCCGGACGTGTAATGGTCGACGGGCCAGGTCACCGCCGGAACCGTCCGGCTGAGCGTGCAGTTCGACTCCACCGCCCAGCCGGACAGGTCGAGTTCGCCACCCGACTCCACCCCGAAGCTGAGCAAGTTGCCCGTCGTCCGGATCGGCGGGCCCAAGTACACGTTCTCCCAGTAGTGCAGACGCGCCGCAGCGCTGGGCGTCACCGACGACAGGATCACCCGCGCCCGCGTCGCACCCACCGGGGCATAGCCAGCCACGCTCACCCGATGCCAGCCCGACATCGCCGCCGACGTCGCCACCGACCACGTAATCGACCCGACCTGCACATAGGAGGAGTTGAGCCACTGCAGGCCGATCCGCTCCGGCTGCGTCGACGACGACGCATCAGCGAACGTGAAATAGACCTGACCTGCGGTGACGTTGTAGGCGGCGGCAGTCTGAACCTGCATCTCCCCCGCCGCCACCGACGTCATCAGCAGACAGCCGTCACCATTCCGGCCGCCACTGCCCAGCGACATGGTGCAGTTGAGTTTCGCCTGCCAGCCGGCGGTGGACGGATCCACCGCACTCGTGCCGTCCGCCAGCATGTTCCCCGGGATCGAGGTGACAGCCATGCGTCACCCCCTCCCGGCGCGGAAACGGGTAGTGGCACGGGACTGACTCGCCTTGACGACGCCGCCGGCGCGGGCGTCGACATAGCCGTGGAACTCGTGGCCATCGACGACCAACGTGAGCGCGTCACCCGGCTGCAGGCCGCCCGCTGATGCCCCGTCGCTGCCGCGCACGGCGGCACCCTGAAGAGCCTTCATCTGCTGGCCGGTCAGGACGGGTTCGGGTGCGCCGGTGCCGTTGTAGACCGTGCTGAGCCCCTCGGGCAGGTAGCCGCCGCCGTCGTACCAGTTGACGCGCTGGCTATGCGCCCACGCCCCGGCGGGGCTGCCGTAGCGGCCCTTGATGTACTTCAGGCCCCACTTGATCTGCGTGGCCGGGTTAGTGCGCCAGTCCGCGCCCGCCGACCGCATCTTGGATGCGGGCAGGGAGTTGCCGGTCAGGAACACCTGGCCGTCCTGTCCCGCGGTCCATGTGCCGAGGCCGGTGGTCACACACCACACGTCCTCGGAGTTGCGGCGCCGGACCGCTATGACCTCGACCGTGCCGGTGTCCGCAGTCCGCAGCCGCATACCCGGCCGCAGCTCCTCAGCAGTGACGAACTCCGAGCGGCCGTAGTCGCCGACGAGGATCCAGCGGTGGCCCGGTGTGCACCGGGCCTGCCAGCCGCGGTCGCCCTCGATGGTGACCATGTCGGCCTGCGGGTAGTGGTGGATATCGCTGATGCGCGTCCACTCACTCCCCTCACCGTCGAGGTTGTAGCCGAGGGTTTCGTCGCCGATACGGACCTCGTCGTGCCCCAGCCAACCCCGCTTGGTGAGGATCCGCGTTTCCAGATCGACACACTGCGGGATGCCATACGCGCCCGACGAGGCGTTACGCGCGTTCCAACGCCAGCCCGACTCCTTCTGCCACAACTTCTTGAGCGGCCCGAACTGATCCTGACCCCAGCCGTATTCGCCCAACATCTGCTTGGCGGCGGACTGGGCAGCGCCGACAGCCTTGGCGGAGAAGCCGCCGCCGCCACCGATCGCGGGCTTGAAGCCGTACCAGGAGCTCCCGAACATCGGCGAGTTGTAGCCGCGGGCCCGCTTACCGACGACGACGCCATCTCCGCCGCGGCTCTCCACTTTGGTCCCGGCCAGAGTGCCGGCCGTGTGGCCAACCCCGGCGTTGGTGACGCCGATCCGGAACGGTGACGGCAGATGGTACTTCCAGCCCGAGGGGGCGGTCTTCCCGGAGAACGCGTGCGTCGACCAGAGACGGCCCCGCGGGTTCTTCCCTTGGATCACTTTGCCGATGCTGGACATCAGGCCAGAACAATCGAAACTCGGGTTGCCCCCGCCACCCCATTGATACGGTTTGCCCGCTTGTGTCTTGACCCACTTCAGGGCGCGGGCAACACCGGGGGAGCCGCCGCCCATGGCGCCGTCCTCCGAGCTCTGGATGGCGGACAACACCGCGTCGAGGATCCCCTTGGGAGCTGCGGTGGCCATCTGGCCCCAGCCGCTCTTACCGCCGGGGATCTTGTCGAGGAGTGCGCGGAGCGGCTTCGCTGCGAGCCCGGCAATCTTGGAAACCCCGCCGAGCGCCGAATCCCTGATCCGGCGTATTTGCCTCCCGAAGGTCGCGTCGGCGACCTTCACTGCACCGCCAGTGATCTTAGAGTTCACCCTGTTGACGAAGTTGCCGCCCTTTTCGATCCAGTCGACGATGCCGCCCTTGGCGAATCCGGGCACGCCGCTGGGGGCGACGGCGGGGCCGCCTTTGGCGTAGGCGCCGCCCGCTGCCGCAGAGCGCAGTGCCTGAACTCCTGCGTGTCCGCCTGCGCCCTGAACTTCTTTGGCTGTCCAGACGTGTTCGCCGCGGGAGAGCCGTGCGGGGATGCTGTCGCTGGTGGCGGTTCCGGGCCCGTTGACGGCGCCGCCTGTGGCGAACTTCTGCCACTTCAGGTACTTCAGGCCAGGCAGTACCTTGCGGGCGTTGTTCCACAGCTCACGGACGCCGTAGTTGTACACCTTGTCGATAACCCATTTGATGGGCTTTCGGGTCTTTTCGCGGATGCCGTCCCAGGCTTTGCCCATGGCGTCTTTGGCCTTGCGGAAAGCCGTCGCGACCAGCCACACCCCGGTCCGGATCGCCGAAAACGCGGGCTTCATCCCGTACTTCCAGGCGTTGGAGATCACCCAACGGATCCCGGACCAGACGGGACGGACGACCTTGTCTCGGAGCCAGCGGAAAGCCGCCGCGAGGAGCCGCAGCCCGGACTTCGTGGTGTTCCAGATCGGCCGCATGACCTTGGACCAGAGCCAGCGCACCACCGCGGCGATCCCCCGCATAGCCGGGGCGATCACATTCCGGTACAGCCAGCGGAAAGCGTTTCCCAGCAGACGCAGTCCGACCCGCGTGGCCGCGAAGGTCGGCTTCAGGACCTTCTGCCAGAGCCAGCGTCCGGCGGCGGCGATGCCCCGAAAAGCGGGTGCGATCACATTTCGCCAGGCCCACCGCGCGGCTGCCGCCAGCACCCGGAACGCGATCACGATCGGGCCGACGACCATCACCGCGATGGCGATCGCGAGCCATTTGCCGACCGTCCAAATCCCCCGGAACGCAGGCAAGATCGCCTTCTTCCACAGCCAGACTGCGGCGGCGCCGACAGCGCGCAGGCCAGCCCAGATGGCGGAGAAATAGGGCTTGAGGACGGTGTCCCACAGCCAGCGACCAGCCGCAGCAATCCCACGGAAAGCGGGAGCGATTCCGTTTCGCCACAGCCACATGGCGGCGGAAGCGAGGAGGCGGAAGTACCAGCGGATCAAGAAGAAGATCGGCTTGATGTAGAAGTTCCAGTACAGGCTGATCATGAAGGCGATGCCGCGCCAGGCAGGCAGCAGCGCGTTCTGCCAGAGCCACAAGCCGGCACGGCCCACGGCCTGCATCCCCACCCAAATCGCCGAAAAGATCGGCTTGAGGACCGCATGCCACGCCCACAGCGCCGCGGCCCTGATGCCGGCCCAGACGGCGAGGACCGCGGTGCGGAACCAAGACCAGTTCCGCCAGGCGTAGATGATCCCGGCGATGAGCAGCCCTATCGCCGCAATAATGATCATGATGACGGCGACCACCGGGTTTGCTGCGAACGCCAAGTTCGCCGCAATAACCGCCGCCGTCCAACCACGCGTCGCCAGGATCGCCAACACCACAGCAGCCCGGAACACACCCATCGCCACCGCAGCAGCGATCAGCGACAGCCGGTACAGCCGCGACGCGACGAGCGCCAGCCAGAACAGCTGAATCAGCCCAGGGAAGGCCTGCGCCAGGTTCGCGATGCCGTCCGCCAGCAGTCCGAGCACAACAAGCAGCGGCCCCGACAGGGGCTCAAGTGCGCGGCTGATCTGCCAAAACGCGTTGCCGATCTTGCCGATGGTCTCGGCGACCTGCGGCCCCATGCGCGCCGAGTAGTCGAGGAACCGCTCGAACTCCGGCGAACCCTTCAGCCCTGTGCCCCAGTTGGCGAAGCGGCCGGTGACCTGCTGCATCTTTGCCGAGATGCGGTCCATGTGCGGCAGGAAGGCTTGGACGATCCCGCCCATGCCCTTGAAGATCCGGCCGAAGGACACGCCCAAGCCGACGATCGCCGGCTCCACCGCCCCCGACAGGTCCCGCTTGAACGACTGCCACCACGGCGACTTGAAGCCCCTCGACACCCGCTCCTGCAGCGTGGTGATGGCACGCGCCGCGGCCAGCACGAACGGCGTCAGCCCCGGCAGCGACTTGCGCATGCCGTTCAGGGCACGCGTAAAGATCGGCATGACCGCGGGCTGCAAACTCCGCGACCACGCCGTAAACGCGGTCCGCAGCCTCAGGAAAGCGTTGAACGTCCCGCGCGCCGCCGGCGTCATCTTGGCCAGCGCCGCCTGGTACTTGGCTTGCGCCGCCGCCGCTGTGTTCGCCCCGCCCGCCGACGACAACTGGGCAGACTTCACCTGCCGCTCCGCGCTCGCGATGGAGTCCGCCGCCGACTGGCGGGCCGCCACCAACTGCTGCTGTGCGCGGGCCACCGACTGGGCCGCCTGCTGCTCCGCCAGCGACACCTGCTGGCGAGCACGCGCCACCGACCGGGCGCCGTCCTCCTGTGCTTTGCCCAGGTTCCGCTGTGCTGTCGCTACACGGGCCTGCGCCGTCGCGATGTCGCGGGAGTTCTGGATCTGGGCGCGGCCTACATCGGCGCGTGCTTTCGCCAGCGCCGCCTCCTGAGAGGCGACGCCACGCTGCGCCGAAACGAGCCGCTCCTGCGCCGACTTGACGCGCTCCGTGCCATCCACACCGCTGCGGTCCGTGCGGGCTTTCTCCGCGCCGAGCCGGCCGGTCTCCAACCGCTGCTCCCGCAGCCGCTGCACCGCCTGGTCGTAGGCGAGTTGGGCGCGCTGCTGCTCCAGCAGGCTCGCCTTGGAGCCCTTGGCCTGCACCGCACGAAGCCGGGTCTGCGCCTCCTGCACGCTGAGCGCCGCGTCCCGCTCGCTGAGCTGCGCCGACGCGAGCCGGTTGGTGAGGTCCTGCAACTCCGCCTTGGCGTCGCGGCGGGCCTGCGTCAGATCCTGCTGCGCCTGACGCGCCGTGCGCTGCGCATCAGCCAACGACTGTTCGGCAGAGACGACGCGTTCGTTCGCCGACCGCATACGGTCCGCCGCCTGCTCATAGGCGGAACTGAGCCCCTGGCGGGCGGACTTGACCTGTTCGGCGGCCGACCGGTTCGCCTCCGCCGCCCGGCGCACCGCATCCCCGACAGCCTGCTCAGCGGCAGCGACACGCTGCGCACCATCCCGGTGCGCAGCCGTCACCGACTGCTGCGCCTGCCCGATCTGCCGGGCCCCGTTCCGGTGCGCCGCCGCCAACGCCTGCTGCGCGCCCGCCTGCTGCAACGCCTGCCGTGCCGCCTGCGCCGACGTCGCCCCACCCTGACTCGTCGACCGGGTCGCCGCATCCTGCGCAGCCTTCTGCGCCTGCAACGCTCCGGCGATGTCCTTGATCGCGGGGATTGCGGCGACACCGAACGCGCCGATACCGGCGCCGGCCGCCGTAGCGGCGGCCGTGATCGAGCCAAGGCCTGCGGCCAGCACCGGAATCGCCGGAATGACCGCCACACCTGCGATGGCCACCGTCAGCTGGAAAATCGCCGCGGTCGCCCCGGACGTGTCGACGTCGATGCGGGCGGTCTGGCCATCCAGGGCGGACACCATGCCCTGCACCGCGGCCAGTTGCGTCGCGGCGGCGCCGGCGTCGACACGGACGGCGATGCCCGCATCCGAAGCAGACAGGGCCGTCAAACGGGCTTGAATGTCGGAGATCTGCGCGTTGGCGGTGGCGGCGTCCATGTCGACGCCGATCCGCACATCCCGCAGCGACGTCAGGCGGGCCCGCAGGGAAGCGATTTCCGCCTCGGCCTGCGTCGTCGAAGCACTGATGTTGATGTTGGGGAGGGATGCCTCCGCGGCCTGCACCTGCGCACGGAGCCGCTGCCCGAAAGTTCCGTCGGTCTCGACCCGGATGCGGGTCGGGTCGGCCTCCATGCGCTCCAGCTGCAGCCGCAGCGCAGACAGTTCCGCCCTCGCGCTCGCCGTGTCCGCACGCACGGTGGGGTTCGGATGGCTGGCGCCGACACGGCGCAGCTGATTCTCCAACGCCTGCAACTCGGCGCGCGCTTCACCCGCATCGAGGTCGACGCCGATCGTGCGGGACGACAGGGCCTGCATGCGGGCCCGCAGCGCCTGCAAATCAGAGTCAGCCTCAGAGGTGTCCGCGCCGATCGTGATGTCCGGGAGGGAGCGGAAAGCGGCCTCGATACGGGCACGAGCTGCACGGGCGAACGCCCCGCCGACCTGACTGCCCTCACGGGAGGCGGCAGGGCGGGCTGCACGCCCGCCCTGCGTCACCCCGTCCTGCAGCGACCCACGAATCTCCGCGGTGATCCGGGTGGCGATCTCCCGCCCGAGCTGCTGGCCGATACGCTCCCCGGCCCCCGCGACACTCGACTGCATCGCCGGCCCGAAGGAGCGTCCCGCAGCACTGCCCGCATCCTCACCGGCGCGCGTCGCCGCCGGGACCATCGCACGGCGCAAAGCCTGATAGATGCCCCGGGTGTTTGGTACGACATCGACTTCGACGCTGCCGACGGAGATCGCCACAGGAGGACTCCCTCCCGCGCGTCAGGCCGCGCCCCCATTGATCAACTGGAAGAGGCGCTCAGCCGCACCATCCGACATGGGCTCGGCCTTCTTCTTCGGCGGCGTCGACCCCGGCCGCGGCAGAGGCTTCGGCGCCTCCGGCCGCTTGCTCTTCTTCTCGGTGTTGATGCAGATCAGCGTGTATTCCAGATGCCGCACCGAATCGACGGTGGCGGCCACCAGCTGCTCCAGATTCGAGTAGTTGGCCTTCTCCGGGTCGCTGCTCTCCGCCTGCGTCGCCTGCTCCTCGGCCGTCATGCTGTTGCGCAGGGCAGTCATCGTGTGTGACTCCGGCGGCAGATGCTGGATCAGCACCCGCAGCCTGCGCCAAGTCATCAGCCCGCGATGGACGTCGAGGACATCGACACCGCGCTCCAGGAGATCGGCCTCTATCGCCTCCGCGTGGTCCTCGAGGACCCCCGCGGTCCACTGGATTTCCCCAGGGACTCACCCGACGCGTCAGCCACATTCCCGGTGAACGTGCCGAAGGCTTCCATGTCCGGGTCGAGATCCAGGTAGATGTCGTAGTCGTCCTCGTGAAGGGTGGCCTTCATGAAGCCGTCGATGTCGCCCTGGTTGAGGGCACGGATCGTCGACGAACGCCAGCGACCTGACGGCAGGCAGCGAACGTCCTTGCTGACGCCGTCATAGCCGGCCAGCGGCACAGTGACGTAGCCGTCGTCCTCCAGCTCAGCCTCCGCCTCCTGGGCAGCGGCGGCGTCGAGTTCCTTCTTCGTCGTGGGCATGGGCGCGGGCCTCTCTCTCGTGTGGCGCGGATAGACAGAAAAGAGGTGGCGGGCCGGGCCCGCGCCGACCCCCAACAGGAAGCGTCACTCCTGCTCCTGTTGCAGCCCGCCACCCGTCTGTGGGGCCCCCTTGGTCAGGAGCCGGTGTACTCGGGCGTCGCCGGGACCGAGTCGCTGTGGTAGACGGTGTTGCCGGAGTCGTCCGGATAGGCCGTCACCGTGATCTCGTAGCCCGACATTTCGTCCTGCTTGAACGTCACGTCGGAGCGGTCGCTGACCTCTCCCTGCGGGACGTAAAACCCCTTCGCCGTGTCACCGTCCATCACGAGGAACCACCAGGCGCGGCGGTCCGGAACCGGCGACGCGGTCTCCGCGAACGTCGTCAGACCACCCACCGGCTCCAGGTCGGCGGCGTCGATGCGGTACATGACCGACTGCACCGCCACGCGGGCGGTCTCCCACAGCGTCACCTGGAACGTCCGCACCGACTTGGTGATCATCGTGCGGAACGGAGACGTGAGGCCCCACGGCGTGAACTCTTCGCTGTCCTCGTCGAAGCCGTACACCAGCCCGTCATCCGAGATGGCGCCCAGCGGCTCCCACGGAGACAACGGCTGAACCAGCGGCGACGCAGGAGCCGTCGTACCCACGGCTGAACACCAGCCTCCTCCGTTAGCACCGACGACCGTCAGGTCCGCGGCACGCGTGATGTTGACCATTAGGGGTCTCCCAACATGCGAAAACCCCGCGCATCAGGCGGGGTTAGTGACAGGTCCGGCGCGGGCCTGGCCGGTCAGGAGACCGGATGAAAATGCATCGCATACGTCGCCCCGCAACGGCGGAGCAACGCGTTCTCATAGGGGCGCCACGAGGGCGCCGAGACGGTGCTGATGCGGCCGAAGACGGCGTTCGCCGTCTGCCTCCCGCGCAGCTCGACGACCAGCTCGTACTGGATCTGCCGGGCCAGCGCAGAGGCGTCACGTCGCGTGGCGGCGTACACGTCCACGTCCACCAGCGCACGGTCGAGACGGAAACCGTCGTCGACGCCGCCGACCCGCTGGATCTGCCCAACCGGCAGAATCTTGTCGAGCGTTGCCGGAAGTTCGGTGACCATCCGGGCGCCCGTTCTGCTGGCCAGGTGCGCGACGAGTTCGACCTCCACGTCGGGCCACATCAGTTGCCCGCCGCCTGAGCCGCACGCAGCATCACGTGATGTGCGGGGACCCTCTCGGTGCCGTACTCCACCCAACGGGCGTAGTAGGCCGTGTTCCTGGCGTAAGCGACTGCCCGGTCGCGGCGGCGGCCCCCACGCCGCGTGGACGACACCTCGACAGATGCCTTGTACAGGCCCGGGGTTGGGTCACGCGGCCCCGCATAGACGGGGGCGATGGTTTCGGCGACGTTCTTGATGACGGTGGCCCGACGCAGCATCTCCGCCTCGATCATGGGAGACCTCAGCAGCTCTCCCACGCCCTTCTGCTTCATGCGGAACCTCGCTGCCATTACCGCCACCCCCATGCACATCACGAAAAGGAGGCGGTGAAGCGACCGGGGAACAGTCGGGTCAGCCTGTGACGAGTTCCAGGGCGGCGACCACCGGGCCGGCCGAGCCTGTGAACGGGCTCCGGAACGCGCCCGGTTGGCCATCCACCTGATACAGGACACCGGCGACACGCACCTGGTCGGTGGCCCGCAGATCGGTACCCGCGGGCGCGAACAGGGACAGCCCCACCACAACCTGGTCGCGGCCCTGCACGTTCTCGTTGCCCGAGGTGGAGTTCCCGTCCCTTGGCGCCAGCCCGCAGCCGGCGACCGGGATCTCAGTCGCCTCGCCGGGTACGTCGTTGCCGTATTCGTCCTGCGTCGGTGGCCCCGGGCGGAGGATGGTGACGGTGTCACCGTGTGGCAGTACGCGCACGGCACACCTCCTCCACGGCGTCACACCATCTGTCCAGGTCGCTGTCCGGGGCCAGTTGCTTGGCTCGTGCGGTGGCGCGGCGCGAGGCGGCACGGTAGGTGGCCGGGTCGTCGAGTTCGTCGATGGCGGACTGCCAGGCGTCGATGTCGGTGCGGTCGCAGAACACGCCGGCGGTACTCAGCGATTCGGCCAGGCCCTCTGTCGGATGGGCCAGGACCGGTATGCCGCTGGCCATGGCCTCGACGCCGGTGCGGCCCCACGACTCATACGAGGAGGGCATCAGCAGCAACCGGGTGCGGGCATACACGGCATCGCGCATGTCCCTGCCCGGCATGTGGTCGAGGACCAGGACGTTGGGCATGTCCGGCGGTTGCTGCTCGCCGTAGCCGCCGCGCACGGCCAGGAACTTCCTGTCCGGCATGCGTTCGGCGAGCTGGGCGAGGATGCCGGCGCCCTTGTCCCGGGTGCAGTTGATGAGGGTGATGGAGTCGCCGCGGCGGGTCCGGTAGTCCTCGGCCCGCACGGGCGGGCGCACGACCAGCAGTCTGTCCGGGCTGCGTGTGCGGCCGTGGAAGTACTCTTCGGCTTCCGCCTTCATCCACTGCGAGTTGAGCACGGCCAGGGCGGTGTTCCCCGTCGCCAGGGGATGCCAGGTCAGGTCGAACGTGTTGTGGCACAGCACGATCAGGGGGATGCCGTGGCCGCGGGCCAGAGATGCCGTGAATGGCACACTCTCCAGGTGGCTCACCAGCACATCAGCGCCGCTTGCCTCCGTCCCGAAGCCTGCTCCGGCGGCTGAGGGAATCACCTGCACGCCGTCGAGTTCATAGCGGGCACGGTTGGTGGTGTGGTGCGTCAGCCATACCTCTGCCCGGTGCCCGCGGGCGACCAGGGCGCGCAGCATCTCGTGCAGCATCCACTCGGCGCCGGCGTTGTGATCGGGAGGGTAGGCGTGGATGCGGGTTACCACCCGCAGCCCGCTCACCGGTATCTCACCATCGTCATGCCGGAGGTGTGCCGGTAGCGGTCCAAGGTGCGCCGGTCAGTGTCCGACAGGAGCACTGCCGCGCCGGCCCCGGAGCCGTCTGTGCGGTAGCTGTAGGGGCCGAGTGTCTCCCCCGTGAGGCCGCCGGCCATCGTCGGCGCGGTCAGCGTCCGGATGGCCATCCCCGCGACCACCGCCACCACCTCGGGCGGTACTTGCGTGACGCCGTGGCTGTAGGTGACCCGGTAGGTGCCCGGATAGGACTCGGTGTCGTCGTCGTACCACTGCTCCGGAAGGTTGATCGCCGGACTGTCGACGGCAGTTCGGACGATGTCGAGTCCGTCCCACTGCCAGCCGACCACCGGCACGTCAGGGACGCCGCCCGCGCCCACTGCCACAACGGCGGTCACATCCAGTACGGGCCGCTGCGGAAGCCGGATCTCGCCCTGCTGTGCGCGCAGGAGGAGAGTTTCGTGGTCGACGCGGGTGAAGTCCTGCCCCGTATAGGAACGCACCAGCGCGGAGGCGTCCTCGAGGAGCGTCGTCGCCCGTGAAAGTTCCTCAGACGTCAGAGGCCGGCCGATACGTGCCTCGATGGCGGTCAGGTCAGCGAGAGCGGCCACGAGCAGCCACCTCCTCCACTGCCACGCACCACGCGTCGAGGTCGGCTTCAGGGGTGAGTTCTGCGGCGCGCCGGGCTGCTGCCGTCTTGGCCTGCGGATACGCCTTGGGCGAGGTGACGCGCTTGATGGCCGCCTCCCAGGCGTCCAGGTCGTCGCGGTCGCAGAAGATGCCGGCGTCCCCGCACGACTCCAGCAGCCCGGGGGTGGGGTGGGCGATGACCGGGATGCCGGAGCACATGGCCTCCACCGCGACGCGCCCGTAGGACTCGTAGGCGGAGGGCACCAGCAGCAGCTTGGTGCGTGCGTACACGTCCTTCGCCATCCGGTCGCCGGGCGTGTGCGGCACGATTTCCACGTTGGGCAGGTCATCGTGGAGGATCTGGTCACCGTAGCCGCCGATGACTCCGAGGAACCGGCGGCGCGGCATGCGCTCCGCCAGCTCGTAAAAGACGTGCGCGCCCTTCTCAGCCGTCAGGTTGATCAGGGTGATGCGGTCTCCGGGCGTCGCCTTGTAGTCCTCAACGGACACCGGTGGATGCGCCACCACACCGCGGGGCATCGGCCGCTCCCCGCGGTGCAGCGCCCACCAGGCCTCGACATCCGCCTGCATCCAGGCGCTGTTGTACACGGCCAGCGACGGAGTGCCCTTCCACAGCCACGACTTCGACTTCTCATAGGTGTTGTGCAGCAGATGCACCACGGGCAGCCGGTGCAACTCCCCGAGGACGGAGGCCCGCGCGGTGTTCTCCAGATGCGTCACGATCACGTCTGCACGCGCCTCGCCCTGCATCCACCATCCCGGATCACCCTTCCCACGGAAGGGATGGACCTGCACACCGTCCAAGCTGTACAGCGCGTCCGCCGCAGCCGGGTGGGAGAGCAGCACATCCACCGCGTGCCCGCGGCGGGCCAGCTCCCGCAGGAGGCTATGTGCCGCCCACTCCGCCCCCGCATTATGGGCAGGCGGGTAGGCGTGCAGCATCGCCAGTACGCGCATGAACCATCCCCTCCCCCACGGCGCCGGCCGGACCAGCACGGAATCCGCCGGCCCGGCCGGCACCCATCAGGAGGCCGCCGTGGTGGCCTGCAGTACCCCGAAGGGGTACCGGGTGGCGCCGTCGGCGTTCAGGCGGGTCACCGGGTTCGCGGTGGCGTAGGCGACACGCATGACCACACGCATCGCCACCGAGTCCTGCTGCATGAGGTTGAGGACGACCTTGCCGTCGTCATCGGAGATGACACCCTCGGTGAACATCTTGAAGGAGATGTCCTGCCGCATGCCGACCATCGCCTTCGACCAGTCGCCCGCGATCAGTTCGGCCTCCGAGTTGTCCCAGGAGCCGTTCGTCACCTCCGACAGCCCGTACCCGTACAGGTTGCCGCCGAGGCCACCCTGCAGGTTGGGCTGGTAGATGGGCGCACCCTGCGAGGAACGCATCGTGTTGAGCCGCCAGGTGAACCCCGGCCGCGAAGCGAACCCGTTGATGGCGTAGCCGTCCTGCGACAGCTTCTCGCCCACGTTGGCGATGTCCACCGCCACGTCATCACCAGCACCGGCAATGACCGTGTTGCCGGAGGCAACAGCCCCCTGGTAGATGGCCGTCGGCCACGTGGACGGCTTGTTCACGCCGAACAGCGCCGCACCGTCCAGCACCGACCCGATGGCCTCCTGCATCCGCGGACGCACCTCGGACCAGATCGGGATCTGCGCGTCGTCCAGGTACGCCTCGGGGATCGGCACGATCGCCGCGATCTCCTCGACGATCAGGTCGACGTTCTTCCAGTCCTGGCTGGAGGTCTGCTTCAGCCCGGTGTCACCGCCGACGAAGTACGCCATCGGCAGCACATCCAGCGCCGGCATGCGCGACGTCTTCGTCGACATCGGCACCTGCCGGGCCCGTTGCAGCAGCACCGACGACGTCGGCAGCTCCTGCAGAATCTCCTTGGACACCGGTTCCGGCACCAGCGGATCGTTGCTGGCGTCGCGGCTCATGAGCGAGTTGTACGTTGCCACGGGGTCTCCCTTCGGGCGTGCAGCGACCCCGGCCCCGTGACGAGGATGATCCCGGCGCTGCTATCGGTTCAGGTCAGGTACTGCGGCCGGCGAGGTTGCGGATCCACGCGTCCGGATCGGCGGGCTTCGCCGACGACGGAGCAGCGCCGGGCGTGAGGGACTCCACGGGCCGCTTGTTCACCGGCGGCGCCGGAGCAGTGGCCTTCAGCCGCTCGGCGAGGGTCTCCGCACGCGCGTTGATGTCCTCTTCGCTGCCGGACCCGAGGAACTCGATGAGTTCCGGCGGGATGTTGTGTGTGGCCGCGGCCATCAGACGGGCGTTGGCGGCCTGCACGTCAGCGAGTTGCTGCTCAGCGGCCGTGGCACGGTCGGTCAGCTTCTGCTGCTCGGTCTTCTGTGATTCCTCGACCTCGGCGTACTTGCCTGCCGCTTCCCGCAGCGAGTCCAGTTCCGCCTTCGACTTGAGCCCGAGGGCGTTCAGGTGCCGGTTCTCGTGCTGGCGGGCGAGCGCCTTCCACTTCGTGGCCTCGCTCTCCCAGTCCTTGTCGCCGGAGTCCTGCTCTTCTTCGGCAGGTGCCTCTGTTGTCTCGTTGCTGGCAGCAGGCTCCTGGGGGGCCGGAGTCTCGGGCTGGGGGGTGAGGTGACCGGAGGCGACGGCGTCGGACAGCATCTGCTGGGTCTGCGCATCGTCTTCGCCGCCCGTCTGGGCGGGCTGCTCGGCTGAGGTTTCGGACATCGTGACTCCCGTGTCGGGGTCGGTGCCGGCCCTGTCGGGCCGGCACAGGTTGGGCATGAAAAAGGCGCCCGCCATGTCGGCAAGCGCGAGGGGTCGAGGGGTGCGTGCTGCTGCCGTGTCGGCGGCTTCCGCCCCTCGGCGGTCAGGACTTAAGGGTTCCGTCCGGGGACCAGTCGGCGGGGAGGAGGTTGTCGAGCTTGAGCTCCTTGGCCCGCTTGATGATGAAGCGGCGCACCTTGGCGCGGGCTTCGTCCGTTGCGGGCTGTACCCGTCCGACGGCCTTGATGGCGTTCTGCAGATCCTGCCGGTTGCGGATCTGGAAGCGTCCTGGCCGGTCCTGTTCGGGGGCGGGCATCGCCTTGCCCTCCTTGACCAGGCCGCGCATCTCACCGGCGTTCGGCTGTCCCATGACTCACCTCCCCTCGCCTGTGCGGGGTGACGTGTAGGCGGCACGGCCCTCGGCCTCCCACCAGCGGCGGAACACCTTCACGGCTTCCTTGCCGCCGCGGCCACGGGTCTCGCGCAGCCACGCTTCATACAGCTGATCGGCGACCCCCACGAAGGGCTCGTCGAGCGTGAAGGCGGGCCAGGCCGCGCAGCCGCAGTGATCGTGGTAGCTGTTGCCGCCCTGCCGCGGATCGCCTGCGGTTTTCGCCGACTTGTACACCGGGCCACGGGAGGCGAGCATCGCGCACCATGCGCACGGATCGTTGTCCGTCACCCGCGACCAGCCGGTGGCCCGCTCGTCCCGCTCGATGGCGCCCTGCATGACGTCCCGCCCGGCCTCGAGCGCCAGGTACTGCGTCGAGCCGGCCATCCGTACCGCCGCCGCATCCACCGCCTGCGCCGGCGACTTGCCGGCGGCGATGGCCTTCTTGAACTCGACCGGGCCGGTCACATCCAGCGTCTTGTGCAGCCGCACCGGCTGCAGGCTGCGCGGAGCGGGCGGCTGGAAGCCGTCATCAACGACACCCGCGGACTGTCGGGCCGTCAGGTAGAAGTCGCGGGCCAACTGTGCTGATTCGGCGCGGGCTTGAAGGACCTCGGCCTGCAGCACGCCGCGCAGCGGCGGCCACGAGGCATCCACACGGGCCGGGGTGAGCAACTCCCGCCAGGCCCGCATCAGGCGCTGCACCATCCGGGCCGCCAGCAACGCCTGCCGCCTGCGGTAGAGCAGCGCCATCTGGGCAAGACCGGCCATCAGGCGGCTTCCTGCGACGGCTCGTCCGGCGGCGCCCCGCCCCCGGGATCCATCTGCTTCTCGATGATGCCGTTCAGCCGCTGCATCGCATCGCCCTCGGCGGCGGTGGTCTTCCAGCGCTCGACATCGGTCTGGGTCACCCCGGGCACCCGCTCCCACAATTCCTGCGGCGGCACCCCGAGCATCGTCACCAGCTTCCCCAGCGCGTCCACCGTCTGCGCCAGCGAGCGGGCCGAGGTGTCCCGCCACACGACCTGCGCCGCGGTGTCCTCCCAGGCGTCCTTGTCGCCGGAGGCCAGGCCCACCAGGCGCAGCGTCTGTTCGTGGCCCTCGCCGCACAGCGACTCGCGTTCGTCGGTCTTGCGGTCGAGTCCGTCGCGGGCGGCGGCCAGAGCCTCGGCTGAGAGGTTCACCATCTGCCCCAGCAGGTGATATGGGGGTACCTGGCTGATGGTGGCGATGTGCCGGATCGTCGACTCCCGGCTGTCCAGATAGCCCTTGAGGTCGGTCTGGTCGAACTCGCCGAACTTGATGTCCGGGTCCTCACCGACGAACATGCCGTCCACCCGGGAGCGGAACGGCTCGATCGGGCTGCCATTCGCATCCTGCGGGGGCGCCATCCCCGTCACCCACCGCTGCCGGAACGCGGCGTACTGCTGCGCCATCAGCAGGTTGAACGTCGTCATGTTCAGCTGGTCCTGCGTGTGGATGAGCGGCTCGACCTCGCCGACCACCCCGTCGCCGTCCAGGTCGTCGGTGTTGGTGTAGCGCACCACCGGGCACACGCCCATGTCGTGCTGCATCACGCCGCCCTGCGGGCCCATTTGAAGCTGCGACCCGTCCGGCTTCGCCACCATCGTGTAGCGGGCGGCCTCGTCGTAGACGCGCACCACCCGCTGCTGGCCCTTGACCGTGTTCTCCAGCCGGTCCTCCACCGCGAAGATCGGCCACTCGTCGTTCACCGGATCCGCATACAGGGCCGTCATCCGCCGCGGCGAAAACGGGGTGATCACCGGCGACGGGTTGCCCGGCATCACCACCGTGTACGCCGCCCCATAGGTGAGGACCGCGCGGTGAATGCCGTGCTGGCGGGCATCCATCCGATTCGCCTGCCACACCTCCCACGGGGCGGCGTTCTCATCCGAGCCGGCAGGCCGGTAGCCATCCACGTACATGTTCTGGGCGACAACCGTGACCACCAGCGGCAGAATGTTCACCCGCGACCGCTCGATCAGCCACCGGTACTCCGCCCGCGCCCCCTTGGGCACATAGACACTCGCGTGCTTCCCGGACATGTAGTTCGCGATGTGCTCCAGCCGCGGCTGCTCCGCCTCCCGCAGCTTCAGGAGATGCCGCGCCGTCGAGATCGCCTCACCATCGGACATCGTCACGCGCCGCCCACCCCCATCCGGTTAAGCGAACCCGTGCACGCGCCCAGTACGCTGCCGCTTCTTCCGCCGCTTCGCCCACTCCGGAGACGCCAACAGCATGCGGCGCAGCATCCGGGCTCCGACTGCACACACCGCAAGGTCGATCTTCTTCGGGGATTCGCGGCCTTCCTTTGTGATGGATACGCCGTAGCGGTTCGGCTTCCGGCGGGCGTTGAGAACATGTCGTTGCAGGCGGGAGTCCCCGTCATGGGTGAGGTCGCCTTCATGAATGTCGATGAGCGCCCGGTCGCAGGCTTCGGTGAACTCCCGGACTCTTCCTCGCATGTCGAAGGCGACGGCGTGGGCGTGCCTGCCACCAGTGGCCTGCACGACGAGACGGTCCCCGAACTCCTCGGCCCACGCGTCCACGTAGGACTCGAACTCTTTGAGGTCGGCGAAGAAGCCCACTACCTCGCGGGTGGCGAACACCTGACGCACGACACGGTCGACATCCGATCGGTCGACTTCCCAGTCCTTGCCCAGAGGTCCGTCGGGCTTCTCCCAGCAGGCCAGAGTGAATACGTGCCCAGTCTCCACATCGCATCCGACCAGGGCGGAGGCGTCGTCGGTCTTCGAGCCGTCGAAGAACATGACGATGGGAGACGAGTCCGCCACGACGATGTCGGGCCGGGCGCAGGCAGCCCACTGTGGCTTGGTCGCCCAGGCGTCACGGGCTGCCGTCGGCTGGTTGAAGAAGTACCTTCGGCTATCTTCTGGATCTTTCTCGATGTTCCAGAACTCGTTCTCGATGATGCCGTCCAGGTCCAGGACGTCCGCGAACGGGCCGTAGACCTCACGCAGGGCGGCAACCAGCTGGTCGCGGTCGGAGAGGTCGACGTTTGCCGGAGCCTCCCGGTGGTCGAAGAGAAGCCGCGCAGAACGGGACTTCCCCTCGGCGATCAACTTGGCGCGCTCGTGGGTCTTTTCCGCCACCGAGTCGTCGCCCGGCTGGTACATCGTGGTCGTCTGCAGCGCCCAGGGCTGGGCGTCCTTCCGCTTGCGGCAGTTCCGGTCGACAGTCTTGTACATGCGCCGCAGCTCCGGCGTCACGTACAGATGCGTCTCATCGAAGATCGTGCACGTTTCCTTGCCGCCGTCCTTCGCCGACGACGAGGCCGTACTCGGCACGATTTCGCCGCCCCCCGGCAAGAACACCCGCGTCAGCCCGGCGCCGCCAGCCAGCATGACCTCCGCCAGCGGCCCCTCGGTCAGATTGAAGTGGATGTTGTCGTAGGTGTTTCCGGCCTGCGTTTCCTCCGTGGCCAGACAGCGGATGAACGGGTAGGTGACGAACCTGCCCATCGGCTCGCCAGGCTCGTACTCGTAGGTGAAGTCCCGCCACTGGAAGACCTCGCCGCCCTCGGCGAAGCCGGCGAACCGGCACGGCCCCAGAGCTTCGAAAAGGCCGACGAACGCTGCCAGTTCCGACTTGGCACGTCCCTTGCCGCGGGAGATGACGACCGAGTCGTAGAGCTTCCGCCCGTCCTCGCGCAAGGCGTAGCTGTCGACGATGAACCCGCCGAACTCGCCATCCAGGTCGACAGACTCGCCCTGTACATCGCCTGGACCATGGACGCAGAAGTGCTCCACCCAAGCCCAGCCCAACAGCCCCAACGACCGGTCCCGGTCATGCCCGGGCGCATGGACCAGTTCACGAGGCATCGATCATCCGCTTGCGTCGGGCCGCCGTCATGTCCGTGACCTGACCCGGACCATTCGCGGGCTCCTGCATCGGCTGCTCAATCTTGATGCGGGCGCGCATGCGGTCCACGTGCGTCGCCCCAAGAAGAGACTCATTGAGCCGGATCTCAGCGAGAAGCTTCGTCGACGGCTCCTGCCAAAACGCCTCGATCAACGGGGCCAGCATGTGGAGACGCTGCCAGTCCGTCACGGTGAACACAGCAGCCTGCGGCGCCTGCCGCCACGTCTCATACCAGGCCCGCGTCTGCGGGCAGTACATCCCGGCGTCCGGTAGATCCGGTGCCCCTGTCACGGGACTCGCCGACACCGAGACGGCGGAGTCCTCGAACTCGTCCTTGTTGCGGCGCCGCTTGTTCTCTGCGGGAGGAGGACCGAAGCCAGGCATGGCCACCTCCCCATCACACGAGAGTCGCGATCACCTTCGACAGGTCGGCAAGCTTCGACGGCGCGTTCTCAAACGGTCGCGCCGTGACCGTGATGTACCGGCCGCGGTCGTACACCTCAACGGCCCGCTCTCCGGAACGCATCCGACGGCCGCGGCCGACCGTTCCGGTCCCCCACAGGTGCAATCCCGTGCCCGAGGGCGACACCTCGATGTACGTAGCCGGCGCGCCGTTCACGATTTCCCGTGCCCACGGCGCCAGTTCACCGTCGACCAGGGCATGGTCCAGGTCGATGCACACGATCGGGTCGGCTGCCGTGAGGACGAAACCCCGGCCCACGCCCACCGTTGAGCGGCCAGCTGCGCTGTACGTCGACCATGTGGCCATGTCGGTGGAAGACGCTGCGTCATGCTTCCCTGCCGACATCAGCGGGACCTTCCGCCCGCTCCGCTCCGTGTAGCGAACCCACTGCCGGCGGCGCGCCATCTGCGTCGGTACCGGGTCGGTCTCGCGCTGCCGGCGACGGCAATCCGCGGTCCGGCAACGGCCGGAGCAGTAGCGCGCGTTGTGAGCATGCCGGGCGCCCAACCGGGCCTGGCACTTGGGGTACTCACAACGACGAGTGTTCATGGCTACAGCATAGCGGGTGCCGTGTAATACCAACAAGCAGCTTGACCAGGCAAAACTCTGTTATCTGATCGACTACGGACCGGAGAGGGTCAGCGCCCACTCCGGCGTATCGCCGCAGGTCAGAGCACGATCCCGAAGGCTCCAGACCCGTACAGGCCGCGAGGCGCT
>Ga0299913_10000210_pt1 | contig 32290 bp, 29 predicted proteins | sample RVTome_9_FD_201360 | JGI IMG/M metagenome (GOLD analysis project Ga0299913, IMG submission 201360) | Soil microbial communities from uranium-contaminated site in the Upper Colorado River Basin, Wyoming, United States - RVT155D38 (version 2) ... | reverse complement strand
GGAGATCACGCAACCCAGGGCGGTCGAGGTGCGACCCGACCCCGAGCGCCTCGAGATCCGCTACGAGGAATTCCTCGCGGCCGCGTAGATGGAGCGTCCGGAGTCCTGGCTTTCGCAAACACGCGAAAGCAGAAGTCAGTCCTGGCAACGCGGCTTCACTTGGCTGCGTTGAGCCATCGTCGATCCCGGCGCTCGAGCGTTCCCAGCTGCAGGAGTCGACCCTGGCGAGAGACTCAGGCCGCTTCCGGTTCCTCGCGCGCGTCGTGCCGGTCTAGGACGCGTTCCACCTCAGGCAACAGCCCCGAGAGCAGCAGTAGCACCATCAGCAGGTTCGCCTCGCTGTGTGGCGCGCCGATGCGGTGCTGCGTGAGGTTGCGGTTGAAACCATCGCCGGCGTCCTTGAAGCGGTCGAGCGTCCGAGCGAGTGCGCGCCCCACGGCGAAGAGCGGGAAGTCGCGGTAGCCGACGTCGTGGAGCGGGTCCTTGTCGCGGAACTCCCGCTTGACATCACCGAAGGTCTCGTAGCCCAGCGGTCCGTGGATGACCTCGCCGATCACCGCCGCGGCGTAGGTCTGTGCGGGCGCGGGGTGGCCGTCGCGGTAGGTCTTGATCGCCTCGAGCCCGGCGGCGATGATCGACTCGAGGTCTCCCCGCTCGATCTCGCCGAGGACCTTCTCGACATCCTCGACGATCTCCTCGCGGTGCTCGATGAGGATCTCGCAGCGCTTCTCGTGGCCCTCGGCGGTGATCAGCTGGCGGAGGATCGCCGGCCTCGGGGCCCAGGCCAGGCTGAGGCCGTCGGCCTTCATCAGATCGACTGTCTGGCGCATCTCCTCGGCGGTGAGATCGCGCCAGTTCGCGGGCAAGGTGAGTTTGAGTGCCTCCAGACGGGGCCCGATCTGTTCCTGGAACTGGCGCAACCACGGAACCGGGTCCGGGAGCCGTCTCACCCAGCCGGCGGTCTCGAATAGCTTGGGGTCGATGGCCTTGAAGCCGGCGACGCCCGAGATCCGCCTGAGCTCGTTCTCATCGAAACCGGCGATCCCCCGAAATCCGCGGAGCGTCTTGTCGTCGAGCCGGGGGATCCCGCGAAACGCGCGAAGCGTCTTGTCGTCGAAGCCGGCGATCCCGCGGAACCCGCGCATCGCGTCGAGCCGCGGAGCGATGCGATCGAGGCCGAGCGTCTTGCGCAGGTGTCCGGCCTCGTGCAAGCGCTTCAACGAGTCCTTGAACCACGACGCGCCGGTGATCCCTGCGATATCGGTCACCTTGGGGTAGGTCGCTCCCAGAGCTCCACGGAGCTGTTTCGCGCTTTCCTGCAGGGCCTCGCGCTCCTGCGCAGCCGCAGTGACCAGGCGTGCGGCGACGTGCTCGGGATCGGCGGACTCGAACCGCGGCTCTTCTGAGGCCTCGACAACGAGCTTCAGCACCCGGGCCGGGTCGGCCTCGTCCCAGGAGAAGGTGGACGAGTGCTCCGTGACCCGCACGCGGACGAAACGCTCGCAGAGGTCCTCCGCGGCCAGGTCGCCGGCCTCGTAGTCCGCGACCGCGTCGCCGAGCTCGCCCATCACGATCCCGCCCTTCTGCGCGATCGTCAGAGTCGCGCGCCCGTAGCGGACGCGCGTCGTCGGCGGTCCGACGATTCGGAGTATGCGGCGCTTCTCTGCCATGGAATCAGTGTAAGAGCCGCAACGGCGCGGTTCGACCCGCCGCGGGCTAGATCCCGAAGCGCTTCGCGGTCTCGATGATCTCGAGCGCCTCGACCATTTCCTCGAAGCGCCGCAGCATCGGCTGCAGGTGCTCGACGAAGAAGTCCGGGCGGCCCCAGAGGGCGCAGAGGGCGTCACCTACCTTCAACAGGACCTCGTGAATCAGGGCCGCGGCGAACATGACGAACTCGAGGCGCCGCGCCGGGTCCGGATCGGTGCCGTAGGTGAACGTCCGTGCCTCCGCGTCGACGGACTCGTCGACCACCGTGCGTCGGTGGTGCGCCGCCTTCGACATGCCCGAGTAGATCGTCCGCGGGAGGCCGGCGACATCCACGGCCGGCGGCTCCATGCCCGCCTCCTTCATCTGCGCCCAGATCCGCTCGGCCTCGCGCTCCTCGGCAGCGCGCGCCTCGGCCTGCTTGACCTCCTGGTCGGCGAGCCACCGCCTGGGGATCCGCTCCTCCTCCGGGTCGACGACCGCGCCAAGGAGCCGGTGGGCTTCGTGGATCGCCCGCATCGTCGGCAACGTCTGCGCCGTGTAGCCGTCGCTGAGCATGTCGAGGAGAGCGCGGGCGTGGGAGAGGGACTCGCCACTCAGCTTCCAGATCGCGTTGGCGCGCTCCTCCGCATCGAGATCATGGGTCGTCGACTTCGCCCAGTGCGAGTGGTGCTGCTCGAGCCAGTCCAGGGTTTGGCCGAAGAACTGCAGCGCCGCCTCGGCGGCCTTCTTGTCGCGCTCCTCGTTCACGCAATCGAGAGTAGCCAGCGAAATCGTGCTTGTCTGCAAGCACCTGTAGGCCCTGCTCCCGCTTCGCGCGAGGAGCAGGAGCGCCGATCGAACCGCCGCGTTCCACTGCGACTCGAACATCTCGAGCACGCCTGAGTCGTGCATCGCAGCGGCAGACGTATACCCGGCCCGATTCGTTTCTCGCTACCACTCACGGATTATGGAACGCCTACGCCTACGCCTACAGGACTGAGACAGGTGATACTCGGGCCATGGGAGCTCTCCTCCAGCGAATCGGATTGGACACGCCTGTCATTCAGGCGGGAATGGGCGGTGGGTTGGCCGGTCATGAGCTCGCCGCAGCGGTCTCGGCAGCTGGGGGCCTGGGTACGATCGGCTTCCTCGCCCCCGACGACTTACGCGATGAGATTGCCGCGGCCCGGCGGCATACTGACCGTCCGCTGGCGTCGAATCTGCTTTTGCCCTTCGCGCGCCGTGGCCACTTCGAGGCGGCGTCCGAAGCTGACGTTGTCGTGACCTTCTGGGGCAAGCCACAGCGCCGAACCCCCAAGGTCTGGATCCACCAATGCGGGTCGGTTGACGAGGCCCTCGCGGCTCAAGAGGCGGGAGCTGATGCCCTGATCGCCCAAGGGGTCGAAGCGGGCGGTCACGTGCGTGGGACAGTGTCGGCGCTGGAGCTGCTCAGTCGAATGCGCGGTGCAGTGCCTGACGAGTATCCAGTTCTATCGGCCGGAGGGATCGTCGACGCTTCCGACGTCAGGGGCCGCCTCGACGCTGGAGCTGATGCCGTGGTTTGCGGCACCCGCTTTCTGATGACCGAGGAGAGTGGCGCCCACCCCACCTACAAGGCACGCTTACTCGAGGCGCGCGAGACGATCCTCACTGAGCTCTTCGGCGCCGGCTGGCCGGCCCCGCACCGCGTCGTTGCGAACGAGGCAACTGCTCGCTGGCTGGGGCAGGACGCGCGTGGCCCTGCTTGGCTGCGCATGTTTCACAGAGCGACCGCGCCAGCCTTCTCCCGGGTGCCAGTGCCGCTGCAACTTCGCTTTGCCACGGCGCAGACCCCGAACCGTCCGATCTTCGGTCCTGCCGCGGCGACCGTCGGCGGCCCCCCGAGCCTGATCGATGCAGGACCACTTTACGCAGGGGAATGCATCGACCGGGTGACGGACATCCGACCGGCGGAGGAGCTCGTCCGCGAGCTAACTCCTTAGAGGAACCGGCGGGCTGTTCGGATGCGCAGATTCATGCGTCGCACGTAAATCAGATGGGGTCGCCCGATTCGTCTCACGCTACACCAACGGATCGTCGAGCACTATGCGTCTGACTCGTGGGGCTCGCCGGCGCCAAGAGCGCTCATGTCGCCCCTCTGAGCCAGCGTTAGAGCAAGAGTGTGCTAGCTGGCCGCAGCCCGTTCGCGACGCTCTCCACCAAGAACGAGCCGATCACCCCGGCCAGCGAGGCCACCAAGATCAATCCGATCACGAAGGCCACGAGCATCACGACGCGCGCCTCCACGCTTTGTGGCAGGGGTCGTATTCGACGGCGAGCTGGATCGCCTGAGCCAACTCGTCGCCGCCCTCGAGCGGGGATGTCTCCATGCGGTACTTGAGCCCCTTGTCGATCGTCTCCGCGGCTAGATTTCAGCCTCCTTCTTTGCTGTGGCCCTGCTCCTCGAGCTGCTCGCGGCGGCCGTCGCCTCCGCCGCCTGTGCTGGAGAATGCCGGCATGAGCGTCGACTTCGAGGCCGAGGGGCTGCTTGAGGGCACTGAGGGCCGGGCGCGCGCGGCCCGGCTGGAGCTGCTGCGCGAGCTGCACGCCCAGGGGGTTTCGCTCGGCGAGCTGCGCGACGCGGTGGCGGAGGGGCGGCTCGCGCTGCTGCCGGTCGAACGCGAGCTGGCCGGCGGCGAGGAGCGCTACACGCTCAACGAGGTCGCAGAGGAGGCGCAGGTCGACGTGGGCTTCCTCGTGCGCCAGCGCCAGGCCTACGGACTGCCCGCGGGCGACGCCGACGAGCGTCAGGCCACCGAGGAGGACCTCGCCGCGGCACGGCGCGCCCGCGCCCTGCTCGAGGCCGGGCTGCCCGAGGAGGGCCTCTTGGAGGTGACGCGCGTGATCGGGCTTGCGATGTCGCAGATCGCCGCGGCGAACCGCTCCCTGATCGTGGACGCGCTGGTCGCGGAGGGCGACACTGAGCTCGACGTCGCGCGGCGCTTCGCCGCCGCCGCTCGATCGCTGCAGCCGCTGGTTGGGGAGACGCTGACCCATGCGCTCCGCCTGAGGCTGCGCGAGCAGGTGCGCCATGACGTGCTCGACACGGTCGACCCCGCGGGCGCGGGCGCGAACCGGCCGGAGATCACCGCGTGCTTCGCCGACCTCGTGGGGTTCACCCGCCTCGGCGAGCGCCTGCCGATGGAGGAGATCGGACACGTGACGGGGCACCTCAACGAGCTGGCCGCGGACGCCGCGAGCGAGCCGGTCCGCCTCGTGAAGCTGATGGGCGACGGCGCGCTCCTGGTCAGCGTCGACAACGACGCGCTGCTCGCCGCCGCCATCGCGCTGGCGGCGGCGGCCGACGCGCACGAGGACTTCCCGCAGCTTCGGGTCGGACTCGCGCGCGGCGGCGCGATCACCCGCGGCGGCGACTGGTACGGCCCGCCGGTCAACGCGGCGAGCCGGATCACCGCGATCGCCTATCCGGGCAGCGTCCTCGTCTCGGAGGCGGTCAAGGAGGCCGCGTCTGCGGAGCGCTTTCGCTTCTCGTTCGCCGGCCAGCGGCGGCTCAAGGGGATCCGCGGCGAGCAGCCGCTCTTCCGGGTGCGCCTGCGCGAGGCGGAGGCGTGAGTCGCGCCCACAGCGCGGCGGCGAGCCCCCCCTGGAGCGCCGCTCTCCACGCGCTGAACTCTTGGTCGTAGATCACCGCTTTTGGATTCTCGCGAGAGCGACGGGCGGACGGGCTCGCGCACCGATCTGCGCTGCCATCCACGCCGCGTGGAGGTGAAGCGGCAGGTATTCACGGCATTCGAGCTGCAGATCGCCTATGACAAGCGCGAGCACCGCGTTGAACTCACGGCGACCGTATCGGAGGCCGTCGCGGAGGCCTTCGAGAACGCGAAAGCCCTCCAAGGGGAGGGCTCCAGCGTGGTCGTTACGGACATAGCGGGGGCGGGATTTGAACCCGCGACCTCCGGGTTATGAGATCGAGCTCGCGGGCTGCTGCCAGGCGTGATCACGCAGCCGCAGGCACGTCCACTTGGTCTGAGTTGCCCTTACTTGCGCTCAGATTGATGCCCGAATTGATGCCCGTGTCGAAAGGCCCGCTTCGCATGGAGAGCGAATATCTCAACCGATGGGAGATACTGCGCGGGACGATGTCGCAGGAGAACGAGGAGCTTTCCCGCCAGATGCTGGCGGCATTCAATCAGCGCGACATCGGTGCCTTCTTTGGGTATTTCGATCCCGATGTCGAGTTCATTGCCCTCATCACGCGCATGGAGGGTGGCGATCCATATCGGGGCCACGGTGGGATGCAGACATGGTGGGACACCATCACTGAAACCTTCCCCGACTTCGCCGTGGAGATCCTCGATAGCCGAGCCGATGGACACGCGACGGTCGCGCAACTCCGCTTGCGAGGTCACGGGGCCGGAAGCAGTGCTCCGATCGACCAGACGGCCTGGTCCGTCATGAAGTGGCGCAACCGGAAGATCACCTGGTTGGGAGTATTTCCGAGCGAAGCGGAAGCCCTCGAAGCCGCCGGGCTGTCGGAGTAGTCAAGAGTACCGCTCCGGACGAAAAGCAGTCAAGTCGGACTGCGCACCAGTGAAACCCCAGGTGGGGGCGACCCGAGACGACTAGCCAGACCGCTCTGGACCGCCCAGCTACATTCGAGGTCGAATGCCGGCATGGGACGCAAACACCAATCCCGCCCTCTTCAGCGCGAGGGTTGGCATGTGCTTCGGCCCGCAAACAGAGGCTCCAGTCGTCGCGGTGCGGGACGTGCTGATCTGCCCGGTGAACCAGAACGTCACCGTTTCGCTTGAGGAGTTCCGTGAGCATCCGCCGATTGCCAGTCCGCCCGAGCTGAGACTGAAGGGATCGGCCGATCCCGTTGACCTGGGCCGGGGAGTCCGTGCCGACCGCCTGAAGAGGGAGGAAGCCGACCTCGTGTTCAGCGCGTGTTCGCCCCGCGGTCATTACTTCGTCCCGGTCCGGCAATTCGGCCAGCGCTTCGCATTCGTCCGCGAGTACGACCCAACAGCGGTGGAAGATCAGCTCTCCGCCTGGGACCCCGAGGGCGTGATCTATGACGCCCTCGCGTACTCGCGCCTCATCCGCGATCACGCCTTCAGCCGGGAGTGGACTGGACGCATCGTGGACTACGCTGACGGCGAACAGATGGTGATCTATACACCGGGCCACGAGCTGAAGCTCGGCTATCGCCTACGTGATGATCGAGATTGGCTCGATGCTGAGGAGGCGGGCGAGCTCGAAAGCCTCTTGGCCTCGTACTGGGCGAATAGTCACAGCTTCCCAGTCCGCCTGACTCGGGCGATGTGGCGATTCGAGTACGCGTATGGGCAGCGGTGGGCGGATGTCGCGCTTCCGACGATCGTGGGCGGCTTGGAGGCTCTCCTGCGGATCGGCAGCAACCGGCTAACGAGACAGTTCTCGAAGCGAGTGCCAGCCGTCGCCGAGGAGCTTGGAGTCGACGGCATAGACACTAGCCTCGCGCGGCGTCTTTATGACGGTCGCTCGGACTGGGTTCACGCCTCGGCGGTCCGGCTTCTTCAAGCCGAGCCAGTGCCCGGCGAGGCAGTGACAGTCACGCCGATCCCAGGACGTGCAGAACAAGCGATCACAGAGGTGGCGGTGCTCCAGGACGTGCTTCGGCTGACCATCAGGCGGGCGATTGAGGACCCTCATTTCCGCGCCGTCTTCGAAACTGACGACGCCATCCAGGAACGCTGGCCCGCCCCTCCCGCTTAGGCGCCCGGTGCGTCCGCGGGTACGGACGGCGCACAGCTGAATCGCGGTAGTGGTCGCTGTCCATGTCCCGCTGGATTGGTTCAGTTCCGTCCCCGTCCGTTGCCACCGTGTGCCGCCGTGCGACCTGTCGATGTCCCACGCATCACGATCGACTTTCCGCTGCTGCAGCGAACGGACGATCTCTGGGACTTCTCGGAGCCCGGCTACGAGCTGATTGCACGATGCGGACGGCTTTGCGAGCAACTGATCGACGCTGTCAATACGGAAATTCGCGAGAGCGATCAAGCGCTCGATATCGATGAAGCAGTCGTGGGCGGACTCCTGGTGCGGATGGCGAAGCTCTGCCGGGCGATTTTTGACTCCTCGCAGTCCGACCAGTCGGAGGCGCACGGTCCCTTGACGCGGCTCGCGGCGGAAACCGCGGTGACGCTTCGCTGGTTCGTCAAGGCTGATGACCCAATGGCCTCTAAGCGCTTTCGTGCGGACTCGTTCGTGTTCTTCCGGCAGAGCGGTGCCTACGCGGCGGAGGGCACCGAAGCAGACGACGAACTTGCAGCGCTGATCCGCGAGGAGATAGACGAGCGGCTCGCCCTAGCGGGGCTGACCTGGGATGACGTTCCCAGGCGAGACCAAAGCTGGGGACCCAATCTTCGGCAACGTTTCGAGGCCCTCGGCCTCGAAACGTTCTACTCCATGCTCTTCAAGAGCCACTCTGCGTACGTCCACCCGACGTGGCATGAGCTCTCCGCTCTACATCTCAAGCGGGAGGGGGATGGTTACGAGCTGGCTTACTCCTATGCGGAGATGATGCCGATCGGCGCCTTCGTGATCGCGCAGATCATGGCCGAGGCGGTTTTCGACGCGGCGCGAGCGCTGCCCAACGACCTAGACCAAGAGTCGCTCAGGACGACCGTGGATAGCACCGTGGAGGCGAGCCAGCTTCTGTCAGTGGAGTTTGCAGAGTTCGCGGGCCGGGTCGGCTTCGAACCGGAGTTCATGGCTTAGCCGCTTTTCGTCCAGGGCGACTAAACGGACCAGATCCCGAAGCCATCGTTAATGACCGTGCCGTCGGGAGCAATCGTGACCGCCGGGATTGAGGAAAACCACTGGGCGTACAGCTCGCCAGCCCAGTTCCCGATCCACTCGGCGTAGTAGTCCTGCCATGAGGCATGTGGGACGACGAGAAACTGCACGTCCTCCCATCCGAACCCCAGATCTCCAGGAACGCGCCACTCTCGCTCATGAAGCCATTGCGAAGGGTTCGCAAGATTCGGCGGCAAGTACTCCCCCGCTTCGGCTTCAGCGCCGGGCCAATATCGAACTACGCGAGACCGAACGGGTTGGGGCAGAGCGGCGACTGCGGGCCACTCATCCCCGCGCACGTACAAGGCGGGTCCGCCAGCTCGCTCGAACGCGAACTGTTTCGAGAACCCGATCCCGCACGGCTCATACCTGCCGGCAGCGATCAACGAGGTGACGGCTGCCTTGGTGCTCTCGGTCAAGCAGACGACTGGAGCACCAGCGCCGAAAGTCTCAAAGGCACGAACGCGCTGATCGACAACGATTCGGAGGAGCCGCTCCTGGGCGGGAAGCTGCTCGAGCTCCGGATCCACGTTGATCCGTTTGCCAGCTCGGCCCGTGAAATGGATTACGTGGTCAGCGAGATCCGGGATGCCGTCGTAGGTACGAAGGGCCTTGACGAGCACACAGGGATGGTAGGCCCGCGGCCCGGCCGCATGAATGATCGCCCCTCGTCCGAAGCGGTAGATCGCGGCTACCGGCGATACGACTTCCAAAAACCGCAGCTTTGCAGGCCCTCGTGGATGGCGAGACCCGGACTCGAACCGAAGAGACATGACTTTCAAATCGTGTGATTTCCCGGCCGAGTCCGCCCGTCCTTGACGTCCGTGGGCCTTTCCGGATCTTTTCAGCGCCCGCGACCGACAGACGCGGTTGCCGCGACGCGGGGCTCGAGCGCAACCATTTGGATCTCGCGCCCCGCCTCCGCGGCCCAGCGCCGGTAGTCCGGGAAAGCGGGATCGATGGCGTCCAGGCGCGGCCACAACTCGTCGCGCTCGCCGGCATCGAGCACGCGCGCGTGCACGAGCTTGCGCTCGCGGCCGACCTCGATGTCGGTGTCCGGGTTGGCCATGAGGTTGTGAAACCACGCCGGGTGGCGGTCGGTCCCGCCCTTGGACGCGACGATCACGTGACGGTCGCCGTCAGCGAGCTGGGTCACCCGGGTGACGCGACGCGCGCCGCTCTTCGCGCCGACGTGGTGCAGGAGCAGCGACGGCTTGCGCTGGGTAACGATGCTCACGCGGCCGCCGGTCAGGCGGTAGAGCCGGACGTCGACCGCGACCACCACCCTGAACAGCCTCCAAAGCGGCGATGAGGACGGGGGCGTCTTCACCCGCGCGACGCTATCACTGCTCGGGAGGCCACCACGCATCGTCCATGAGCACCCGCTGGCCTTTCCCTGCCCCAAGAGCCGCACCTTCCCACGACGGGAGAAAAACGAGGTTGTCACATCGGAGCAGCCGAGCCCCTAGGGACATCGTTGTCGGATTGGTTCGACAGCATGGTCAGCCGGCGTCGAGCTAGGACCAGTGCGTGCCATCTGAAGTGACCACCAGGGCAGTGTGACCACGGCTCCTGCTTTGCGCGAGGTGCGGTAGCCCTCAGCGTCCTGCCCTTACTCAGCCCCGATGGTCAGGTAGCCCTCACGGATGGCGAATTCGAACATCTGCGGCAACGCCGCAAGGGGACCTCACCACCGCGCGACGGCTGGCCCCTCTTGTCGAACCAGGTGTACTTGACCGACACATCGTCGTCGTCCCAGGACGATCGACCGATGCGGATCTCGTCGCTCGGGTGAACGCGGCGCATGGCTCGGACTTCTCGGGCTTCATGCTTGCCTCAGTAGGGGCAGCTGCGGTCGCCGAGCCTAACGGCTGCGAATTTGACCACCCAAGGGTGGGGCTCGTCGCTCCGATGGCTGGGAGGGGCGCGCGTTGTCGCCTTGTGCAGCTGGACATCGGCACCGCCGTGCGGGTGATAACTAGCGCAGCGTGACCACGATCGGCGCGTGATCACTGCGAGGCGGGGCCGTAGAGATCGGGCTGCGGTCGACCTCCCAGCTGGCGACACGGCGCTCGGTGGCGGCGTCGGCGAAAACGTGGTCGAGTTGGTATGGCCGTCGCTTCGGGCGAAAGAAGGTCTGCTGCTCCTCGGCATGGAAGCGAAGCCGCAGGTCGTGGGACCCGGCATCCCGCCAGCGGCGACGAAGCTCTCGGTTGCCGCCCACGAAGCCCAGGTCATCCATGACCTCGGCGCTGTTGAGATCGCCTCCCCAGAGGAACGTGTCACCGCTGAACAGACCGTGGAGTTCGAACGGGATCACGTCGGTCTCCCATACCGACCCATTCGGGGTCGAGATTGGGATGTGGTCCCACGGGTGACGCGAGAGCACCTCGTCGGGGAGCTGGCTCGAGCCGAAATGGACGCTTGCGAGCCACCTCGGCTCATCAAGCTGACGCGCGATCACGCAGGCCCCGCCGAGCTCTGCCAGCCAAGGAAAGGCAGCGTCGGGTTCATGAGGCTCAAGCTCGAGCGCCGGGGCGACGATGGCAGAGCCCCATAGGACCTTGCGAGAGCCCGCTGTTCCCCACATCGGCCTCCAGGTGACCGAGACCCAGTCCGGCGGTGCCCAGAGCCGCGGATCGCGGGTCTCCTGGAGCAGGGCGAGATCGAAGCTTGTCCCCCGCTTCGCGAGGTACTCGCCGGCACGCGTTTGCTTGTTCATGTTCCAGATGAGTATTCGCAACACGGACAGGACACGCTACGGCCTGCGCTTGGACGCGGGAGTTGATTGACCCACCTGCGCCGCCCAAGTGCCGCTATGGGTGGCACGAGCTCAGTGTCGCTTCGCTCGACTAGCGATCGAGGGCAGAATCGAGCAGGTCGAGGAGTTCGAGAAACGCTTCGGCGCCCGGGATCAGGATTTTGAGAGATCCGGCGAGCACCTTGACACGCTTGATCCATCGCCGAGAGCGCGCGGTGGAAACCTCCTTGCGCCGCGGTCGATCTTCGAGCTCACGCCCTGCCTCGCGTGCCATCTCAGCCTTGCCTCGCAGTTGGACGCCCATAATCCCGGCGTCACGAGCCACTTGATCGTCGAGCTCTCTGAAGCCATTGAGAATCCTGGCGGTCTGCTGATCGGCGAATTCGTGCATCGCCTCGATCACCAGCGCACGTTCCCTCGTACGAATACGAGCACTCGCAGCGACCAACTCGTAGATCCCGAGCGAATCGTGGAGGAATGCGCGTACTAGATTGACGTCCTCCTCGGCGGGCATGGGGGTTCTTTCGTCTTATCCTCACCCGTTCCTACGTCTGCGGATTGACCACACAGGCCGGCGTTCATGCGCTGGCAAAATGGCTTCCGGTTCGCGCGAGCACGAGCAGCGCGCACGTCAGCGGTACATGCGGCGTCAAACACCGCGGCGGTTATCGAGGGCCCCGGTATCGTCGGCAGCCGTAGACCGGCGGACGGAGCTCCGAGTGTCGCCGTCGCCGTTCGATCTATGGGCGCAAGGGGCGTAGGATTCCCGCTGGTTATGGATGAGGAACAACACGTTCGGGAGGGCGTTCGGGTCCAGGTTCGGCTTGCCGACGGCCGCCTCGCGGAGGGTGAGGTGATCGATATTGGTGGCCGGCTCCTCGGTGCGGATGGCACCGATCCCGGGTGGGCGCGCGTGCGGCTTGCTGATGGGGCTGTCGTGGCCGTCGCCGAGGCTGCGATCGTCGATGTCGTGGACTCGCTACCCACGGACGCGCCCTGAGATGTCCAGAGAGATTCAACCGGCTTCAGGGAGTTCCGAGTTGCCCGGACGCTCAGGGTGTGGGCGAGACGGCGAGAAGGCGTCGCAAGGAGACAGCGAGGGGCGCACGCCAGTGCGTGCAGTCCGCCTTGCTGCAGAGGTGCAGGCCACCCGCGTCGCCGCTGACTTCACGCAGGCACAGGATGCCCGGCGGGTTGCGCGGACGCTCGCCGCTATCTCGAAGGCTCCCCCGGCAGGCAAAGCAGCTCGCTCCGATTGGCTTGCACAACAGGCATCCAAAACGCTCCGCAGCCGCGGGCCTCTCGGCAAGACCGGGGCGCGTGGCCGCCTGAAGGGCCACCTGTTCGAGGATCTGGATGTCCACACGTATAACCGTGCCCTTCGCAACCGGATCACCGGCCGGAAGATGGTCAAGCGGACGAATGCTCGGAACGTTGCGTACGACGCGAGCAAGTACAAGCGCGTCTGGACTAGACGCGGACCGAAGTGGAAGTTTGCGGGAGCTGTGCAGCACAAAACAGGACCGGCAGGCATCGAGAGCGCGATTGCGAAGATGAACCGCCTCAAGCCGGGCTCGGCATCCAAGGGAACAGCGCGACTCCCTAAGGACAAAGCATCGGCCGCCGCTAGACGGGCCGGCAGGCGGACGCGTGTTCAGGGATCGAAGGTCACATCGACCGAGCTCGAGACCACATTGAACCGCGGTCTCGAAGGCCTGAGGACGAAGGGGGTAGCCGCGACATCCCGAACGCGAGCGGTCGCCGGCAGCTCCGCCAGGTCTGGAGGCTTGGCCGCGTTGGTAGGAGGAGTGCTGGAGGGCCCGGCTCTCATTCGCGGCGACACATCGGCGCGGGAGTTCGCAGAGAACCGAAGCATGGATGTTGCCGAAGGCGGAACGGCCGCGGCGATAGGGACGGTTGGGGCTGGAGCTGTACTTGGCACCGGGACCGGCTCCGCCGCCGCTGCAACACTGGGTGGACCCCTGGCAGCGGCGGCGACGTCCGCGGCGAGCACCCTGGCGGGCATGGGCCCCATAGGGGCCGCTGCGTCGACAGGTCTAGGGAGCGTGTCTGCGGCAACCGCCGGACCAGCGATCGTGACCGGAGCCGTGATGCTCGTTGCAGGGCATGCGACCTGGATGGCGTTCGCAGTTGCACGCCGGCACCTGCGGGACCGGCAGGTAGAGCGGCGACTCGACGTTGATCCTGCGCCTTCGCACGGCACCACACCTCCGACCGCCGAGTCAGTATTAGCCCCTGGCACCGATGGACGGTCGGCGCCGTCGGGTCAGGCATTCGTCGACGTTCCATGATGAAGCCGTGCCTGGGTCCTCACCGCGCGGTGGCCAGCGATCGCCGAACATCCATCAGGAGATCTAGGTAGCCCGAAGCGAAGCGGATGCGCTCCTCCTTCGCGCGAAGAGCGGGTCGGGTCCAGTTCGATCGACTCCGGCTCGTCAGGTTCCAGCGGATAGCTTCGACCCAGGCGATCATGCGTCAACCCGACGATCGGCGACGGCCGCTGTCCGCTTTCCTAAACACGAAGCCCACGCTCGCGACCGGCCCGATACACGCCAACGCTCTCACATGACTACCTGGCGAGCGGCGACCTGGAACCTGGATCACCGTCGGCGCAACCAGCGGCGGACGTCTCCCTGGGAACTCATTCGACGCGCCCAGGCCGACGTGTGCGCACTCCAAGAGGTCCAGGGGCACGAGATCGGGATCATTCGTAATGAACTGCCTGGCGTGTCGCTCTTTTCGCAAGAGCTTTACGAGCCGGCCAATCTGAGGTGGATGGGTTGCGGACTTCTCTTTCCCGATGGCACTGAGATCATCGAGGCGGACGTCTTCCCTGAGCTGCCCAAGCCGCAGCGCGGCCTCTGGGCGCGCGCGCAACTCCCGGAGCAGGGAGAGGTGACGATCGCGTCCTGGCACTCACCCAATGCCGCCGGCGACGGTCGCGAGACCAAGATGGCCGCCTACCGCGCCATGTCCGCTTGGCTCGCTGCCGCCCCGCGCCCACTCGTCCTGGGCGCGGACCTCAACACGTGGCAGGATCCGATTGAGCTTGAGCAGGCCGATCCCGCCAACGAGTACTACGAAGAACAGGAGTTCCTGGGCGCGGAGCCGCGACACGGTCTCCTCGATGCCTACCGAACCGTGCTCGAGCGGCAGGGGCGCATCGAGGGCCTGCGAGAGTCGGCGCCGCCGCTCGCCGTCTCGCACGTCCTGAAGGGTGGCGCCGGTCACCGCATGGATCGGATTCTTGTGTCTGCGGAGCTCGTTCCGATCGAGGGCGAATACTGGTACGACGAGGCGATCGAGGCGGGAAGCGACCACGCGCTTCACTGGGTCGAGCTCGAAGGACCCCGCTGACGGCGGGACTGCGGCGCGAGCCGGTGTCCACGGCCGAGTGTCCTGCGCGTCAGCTTCACGCCCCGCCCCGGGCCGAACTCGCAGTAAGCCCCTCTCGAAGGCCCTGGTGCGAGGATTGCGCCCATGCGCGTCGTTGCCGTCGACTGGTCAGGCAAGCTCAAGCGCCCGGAGGAGTCCATCTGGCTGGCGGAGGCCCGGAATGGGAGGCTGGCTGAGCTTCACAACGGGCTGAGCCGCGAGGCGATCGTTGATCGGCTCGTCGCCCTCGCGGCTGAAGGCCCTCGTACCGTGGTCGGCCTCGACTTCGCCTTCTCCTTCCCCGCATGGTGGTGTGTGGAAAACGAGTGGTCCACGGCACAGGATGTGTGGGCCGCCATGGCCGCGCGCGGCGAGACGCTCCTGGCGACCTGCGAACCGCCGTTCTGGGGCCTTCCGGGCATGCCGAACCCCAACCCCAAGTCTCGGCTTCACCGGCGGACTGATCGGGACGAGGGTGCCGGCGCAGCGAAGTCGGTGTTCCAGATCGGCGGAGCCGGCGCCGTTGGCACCGGATCGATCCGGGGGATGCCGCACCTTCTCCGACTGAGCGAGGCTGGGTACAGCATCTGGCCGTTCGCTGACGGCTGGCCACGCGTTGTGGAGATCTACCCGCGTGCGCTCACGGGCGCGGTCGTCAAGGGTCGCTGGAGGGAGCGCCACGCCTTCCTGTTCGAGCGATTCCCCGAGCAGCCGGCGGACCTCCTGGAGCGAGCCGCAGGGTCGGAGGACGCGTTCGACGCTGCAGTCTCCGCGATCGTCATGGGCGCCCACGAAGCGGAGCTTCAGGAACTCGCCCGACCCTCGGACGCCAAGTATGGGATCGAAGGCAAGATCTGGCGCCCGAGCCAGCACTAACGCAGCATTTGGCCGAGGATGATGCTGCTCACCTATCTGCCCCTGCGTGGCGGACGACGTGCGGGGTTTCCGAGGCGCCCAGTTCGAGTCGACCCCGCGTCCGACTTTCGCGGAAGAATGGCGCGGTGCCGCCTATCTACTTAGACGCCTTTGCGACAACGCCGCTCGACCCGCGGGTCGGGCACGAGCTGCGTCCGTGGATTGAAGGCCGGATGTCCGGGAACGCCGGGAGCCCGCATCAAGTCGGCGAGCTCGCGGCGGAAGCCCTTGCGGAGGCCCGACGCCAGATCGCGGGGCTTGTAAACGCGGCCCCTAGCTCGGTCTTGATTACGTCAGGCGCGACTGAGAGCAACAACCTAGCCTTGCGCGCCGCCGACCAGGAAGGCCGGCGGCACGTTGTCGCCTGCGCCACCGAGCATCCGTCGGTGCGAGAGCCGCTCCGTGCGTTGGCGGCAGATCGTGGGGTCGAGGTGACCTGGCTACGGGTGGATCGGCTGGGCAACATCGACCTTGACGAGCTTCAACGCGGCATTAGGCGGGAGACATCGCTGGTTAGCGTTATGGCCGCGAACAACGAAACGGGTACGCTTCACCCTGTCGCGGACGTTGGCGCCATGGCAGCGACGGCGGGCGTCCTCTTTCACTGCGATGCAGCGCAGGCGGCCGGAAAGGTTCCTGTGGACGTGGCGCGGGACGCCGTTGATTTGCTTTCCATCTCCGCGCACAAGATGTACGGACCGATGGGGGTGGGGGCTCTCGTGGTCAGTGAGCGGGCGAAGGGTTTGCTCAGCCCGCTTCTGCGAGGCGGTGGACAAGAGCAGGGCCTTCGAAGTGGAACAGTGAACGTCATGGGCGCCGTCGGGCTTGGGGCCGCGTGCGAGCTAGCTGCCAAGGAGATGCTCGACGAGGCTGCCCATCTTGCTCGTCTCCGCGACCGCCTTGAAGAAGCGCTGCTCTCGGTCGGCGGTGTGTCGGTGAATGGCGATTGCGACCGCAGGCTGCCAGGCAGCCTCTCGGTCACGGTCGAGGATGTGCCAGCTGACGCGCTCCTCAGCGGTTGCCCGGGGCTCGCTTTCTCACGCGGGAGCGCCTGCACGAGCGGCTCACCCGCCCCCTCGCACGTGCTGACGGCGATGGGGCTGACGTCCGAGGAGGCTGACTCCACTGTCCGATTCGGCCTTACGCGTTTCACAACTGAGGCTGAGGTCGATGCCGCCATCGCTCAATTCGAGCTGGCCGTCGATCGCATCCGCGCGCTTGTCCATGCTTAGGTGATGGAGCCTGCGGAGACCTCTCGCCCCGCCGACGCACTGCGACCCGTCTTCGCGCGACACGAAACGTTCGCGCCCCGATACGGGTGGTTGAAGAAGGCCTACGACGCCGCGCTGGTGCGGCCCGACATCTTTCTGGAACCCGATGCTCCAGTGGAGCTCGGGGTCGGCAAGAACATGGTGCGAGCGATGCGCTATTGGGCGGAGGCATTCAAAGTGCTTGATCGGACTGCGAACGCGGAGCGGCCACGTCTGGATGACGCCACGCCGACCCCCTTTGGTGATCTGCTCCTTGCCGAGGATGGCTGGGATCCCTATCTTGAGTCGCGCGCCAGCCTCTGGCTGTTGCACTGGAAGCTGCTCGAACCGCCGTGTATTGCCCCGAGCTGGTTCTTCGTGCTTGGCGCCCCCGAGCCCGTCCCGCCGTCGGCGGAGGCCATCCTTGCCCGCATCCAGGAGGGCTGCGCAGAACACCCGGACTGGGGGCAACTCGCCGAGAACTCCCTCCGCAAGGACCTGCGCTGCCTCCTTCGCATGTACGCCTCCGTTACGAGCGGCCGTGACCTTGCCGAGGACACAATTGACTCGCCGTTCGCGGAGCTCGGGCTTTTGAGGCCGGTCCCTGGCGCCAACTCGCTGGCCTTCGTGGAGGGGCCGAAGCCGGGGCTTGCAGACGCGATCGTCGTGTACGCGTCGCTCCGTTACGGCACCCGCCAGCGCGAAGCTCTGATACCGCTCTCCCGACTAGCGTCCGATCCCGGCTCGCCGGGCGTTGTCTTCAAGCTGAGCGAGCGGGAGCTCTGTGCGGCAATCGAGCGGGCCGCGGAGGTCTGTGACGGCCTCGCGCTCACAACGAGCGCCGCCTCACCGGTCCTCGTTTCCTCCGGGCAGCTCGCTGATCGGCCGGAGGCACTTCTTGACCGCTTCTACGCTCGGGCAGGCGCACGCGCCGTGGCCGCATGACGACGCTTGCCGACTACATCTCCGTGAATCGGCCTGATATTCGATCGGTCAGCCTCGAACACGATCTCGGGGCTGCCGAACCCCTCGACGCCTACTCCCCGCCGGTAAACGCGCTGCAGCTGCTCGACGCGATCAACTCGGCGACGTCGGCCGGCCCACGCGTACGCGCCTGGTCTGTCATCGGCCCTTACGGGGCGGGGAAGTCGACCTTTGCGCACCTACTCGCTGGCGTGTTCGGCCGCACCGACGATCCCGCCCACGCCAGTGCGCTCAAAGCCATCCGCGGCGTTGATCGCTCGCTCGCCAATCGACTGCGGCGCACCCGGTCCAGGCTTGGGCTGGATGAGCAGGGGGCGATCCTTGCTTGCGTAACAGCTCGCAACGAGCCGCTCTCGGTTGCGCTCGCGCGGGCTCTGGAGCGAGGGGTGCGTCGGTACTGGACGCACCGCCGCGGCCCACGACCCGCGGTCGTGAAGGAGATCGAGCGGCTCCAGAAGGCCGGGGCGAACGCAAGAGGCGCGAAGGTCCGCGAGGCATTCGATGAGCTTGTCGCGCACGTCCCCGTCCTCCTGTTGGTCGACGAGTTCGGAACGCTGCTCCACAGCGAGGCGAGTGTGGAAGCGCCCGAGCTGTACCTCATGCAACTGCTCGCCGAGCGAGTCTCGAACGTCTCGGAATTCGCTGGCCTCATCGTCACCCTCCAGCATCTCTCATTCGAGGAGTCAACTTCGGGCCTGTCGCCGATCGCGCGCGAGGAATGGCGAAAGGTCGAGGGCCGCTTCGAGCCGCGTGTGTTCGATGCGAACCCGTCGCATGCCGTCTCGCTTATCGCCCGCTCACTCGATCAGCGATCCGTTCCAGGACCACACCGGCGCGCGGCTTCCAAGGAGATCGATCGGCTCTCGGGTGTTGCAGACAAGGCCGGCATCCCGCGGGAACTCCTCGGCAATCTCGGGACCTATCCGCTACATCCGATCGTTCCGCCCGTCGCGGCGGGGCTCGCGGGTCGCCTCGGGCAGCACGACCGCTCGCTCGCGGCTTTCATCGCCAGCGACGCCCCCAGCAGCGTCCTCGGGACGCTGCCGCGGGTAGAGGTTTCCGAACGAAAGCCCGCATTCATCGGGCTCGACGTGGCGTACGACTACTTCGTTACCGTGGCTTCGCTGAGCGAACTCCGGGCCGGGGGCGAACGCTATCGCGAGATTCACGATCGCATCCTGGACGCGGATCGCCTGAACGATCTCGAACTCCGAACCCTGAAGGCGATCGGCGCTCTCAACCTCGTCGGCGGGCCGGAGTTGCGTGCCTCGCGAAGGCTTCTCGAGCTCGCATGCGGGCCGCGGAGCGCGGTCCAAGCCGCGCTCCGTTCGCTGGTCGCCAACGGTCTTGTCACCTATCGGCGCTTCGCGGATGAGTACAGAGTGTGGGAGGGATCGGACTTCGATGTCGGCGCCAGGATCGAGGAGCGCCGCCAGCAGCTAGCGGTTGGATCTGAGCGGGAGCTTTTGTTGCGGCTCGCCGTGCGGCATGAACAGCCCCGTCCGCTCGTCGCCCGCCGCCATAGCCATCGAACCTGCACCCTGCGCTTCTTTGAATCCCGCTACGTCGCGAGTCTCGACGCCGCAGACGAGGTCACGACCGAGAGCGATGGTCTCTTGATCTACGTGTTTGGAAAGCTCCCCGAGGAGATCCCGGCGCAAACCAGTGATGGGCGGCCGGTTGTGGTGATCGGCGCCGGGTCATTGCGGACGGCAGGACGGGCTGCGCTGGACCTCGCCGCAGCACTTGAGGCCTTCGACGAGAGCCCAGAACTCGATCGCGACCCCGTCGCCCGCGGTGAGATGCGACACCGTCTAACGAGTGCACGGCAGGCCTTCTCGGCAGCGCTGCGGGACGCGATCGACCCCGGGCGCCGCAATGTAGGCGTGTTCGCCGCTGGGGAGCGCCTGAAGCGGATACCGCCGCATGGCGGGCTGGAGCGTGTTCTCTCCGATCTCTGCGATCGAACGTATGGCAAGACTCCGGCGATCAACAGCGAGATGCTGAACCGACGTGAGCTCACGTCCCAAGGGGCAAAAGCACGACGGGCCCTGCTAAGCGCGATGCTCGAGCAGGCGGGCGAGGCGAGGCTCGGCTTCGAGGGCTATGGGCCCGAGCGGGCGATGCTTGGATCAGCCCTCGTCGCACCCGGTATCTATCGCGAGCGTGAGGGGAAGTACCGCTTCGGCCCTCCACCATCGCGCAGCACACTCGCCCCGGTTTGGCGTGAGCTGATGCGGATCCTCGACCGCGCCGAGGAAGATGCTCTCGGCGTCGACGAGCTCTACGCGCGCCTTCAGACGCCTCCCTATGGGATGAAGCTTGGACCGCTTCCCGTCCTGATCGCGGCGGCGCTTCTCGTCCGAGACGAGGACGTGCTGCTGTTCGAGGCCGGAAGCTACGTGCCCCGGATCGGGCCTGAGCACCTGGAGCGTCTCGTCAAGAGCCCACACCGGTTCTCGGTAAAGCGGCTGCCGGCTGACGCACTGCGATCGGAGGTCTTTGCCCGCATCGGGGAAGCCGTTGGGGGCGTCGAGCCCTCCGGGCGGGACTCTCGCAATCAGGGCGCCCTTGCTCTCCTGCGACCGATGATGTCTGTTGTTCGGGGGCTCTCCGAATACGCCCTGGCGACGCGACGCATAAGCCCAACCGCTCAACGGGTGCGGGCCGCCTTGCTCGATACACGGGAGCCCGACGAGTTGCTCTTCGTCGAGCTACCGAGGGCGTGCGGCTTGGAGAGCTTTCGCTCGGAACTCGAGCCCAACGACGCCGGGGCCTTCTCATCGGCGCTGGGTGGGGCTCTGCTTGAGCTCGCCGACGCGCAACCCGAGCTGACTCGCCACATCGAGGCGGTCCTCGCTGAGGTCTTCGAACTCGACACGGCTCGCCTTCGTGAAGGACTCGCCAAACGTGCCTCGGGGCTCGAGCAGCACGTGATCGAGCCGAAGATGCGCTCGTTCGTCCTGCTCGCACAGGACGACTCGATGGACCATCCGGACTGGCTCGATGGGCTCGCGATGAACCTGGCGGACCGCCCCCCTCGCTCCTGGTCGGACGCTGACATCGCCACCTTCGAAGCGATGGCCGCCGAGCGCGCTCGGTGGCTCACGCGCCTTCGCCTCCTCTTCGACGGCGGCCAGGGCGACGGTGGCGGTGCCCCGCAGCTAACGCTCACGATGGCGGACGGACGCGAGGCTACGCGGTTACTGGATGTCTCCGCTGAGGTACGCGAGTCGGTGTCGTCTGACATCGATGGGATGCTTCAGTCGCTGCGCGAGCGACACGGTCCGGAGGCCATCGCGGCCGCGCTGGAGGTGCTCGCGGAGCGCATCTTGCAGGTAGATGAAGAGGCGGACATCCCGAGCCGAGGAAGCACCAAATGAGCTCCACAGGAGACACGACGCGCCACGTGCTTGGCCTCTCCGGAGGGAAGGACAGCGCCGCATTAGCAATCTACATGCGAGGCCGCGTGCCCCAGATGGAGTACTTCTTCTGCGACACCGGACGCGAGTTGCCCGAGACGTACGAGTTCCTGCAACGCCTGGAGGTTGTATTGGGGAAGCCGGTGGCGCGGCTCAACTCAGATCGCGACTTCGATCATTGGCTGCACGTATTCGGCGGTGCGCTTCCCTCTCCGCAGATGAGGTGGTGCACAAAGAACCTCAAGATCAAACCGTTCGAGGCCTGGATCGGTGACCAGCCGACTGTCACCTATATCGGGATTCGCGCCGACGAGGACCGGGAGGGCTACATCTCGCACAAGCCGAACGTGACCGCGCGCTTCCCGTTCAAGGAGGGCGGGATCGTCAAGGCCGGTGTGCTCAAGATCCTTGACGACGCTGGCGTGGGCCTTCCCTCCTACTACCGGTGGCGCACGCGCTCCGGCTGCTTCTTTTGCTTCTTTCAGCGCAAGTACGAGTGGGTCCGGCTCGCGGATGAGCACCCTGACCTTTTCGAGCGTGCCGTCGAGTACGAAGAGAAGGTGAACTACGAAGAGAAGGCTTCGGCGCGACGCTTCACCTGGTCGCAGGGTGAGAGCCTGCGCGAGCTCCTCGCCCGTCGTGAGGAGATACTCGCCGAGCACGAGGCGGCGATGGCACGCCAGCAGGCGGGCGGCCCAAATCGTCCCCTCTCGGAGGTCCTAGGCGACGTTCTCGATGCAGAGGACGAGGCCTCACCATGCACCATGTGCCACGTTTAGGAACCTGCGGCACTCCAAGCACCTGAAGTTGACGCCCCTTCGTCCCATGTCGAGTCCTGCCACGACCACGCGGAATGTACCGGCTCACCACGGCGCCGCTTGGTGGCGGGTCAGTCCTGTTCATACGCTCGATGCCCGCCGAACCGCTGCTGGAGGAGATCATCCTGCTGATCGGCGACGCGCGCCAGGGCCGCGATAGCGGTCATCAGCTCATCTTCCTGCAGGTAGTCACCAAGAAGGTCGTACTCGAGCGCAACAAGTCGTTCCCCGTCGTAGAAGGCCCACTTGCCAAAGTGCGTTTCTCGATTGAGTCCGTTGAGGACGTCAAGCAACTCGGCTCGGCGCTGGTGCGGCACCTCTCGGAGTACTGGCGCACGCAAGGTGATGATCACCTGGGCTCCGATCCTGCTGAGGCCCACATGAAGAAGCGCACTCGAGAAGCGAACCGCGAAGCCCTCGTCCTCCGGAGAGTGGGGGAGCCCGTTGTGATCGAGGATCGCAGCGACATTCCGATGGACCTGCGAGCGCTTCATCGGTTTGCCCCTCGTGGCGCGCGCCGCACGACGACCTCGGTGTGAGAAGGGACCTCGCGGACGTACTGCCCTGGCAGGAAGTGAAGCAGCCACCGCATCAGTGTTTGCCAGGCATGCTCGGCCTCGTCGCGGTCGAGCGCAACCGCGCCCCCGAGGAACGAACGTACCTCCCCGAAGCGACGGGGCGCGCGGAGGAACGAGCCCAAGCGATCGATGAGAGGAAGCTGGGTCAACCGACTGGCAACAACGGCCTCGAACGGTTCGCGCTCCAGGCCGGGCGGGATCCCGAGCGCCGCGAGGTCGTGACGAGCGGCTCGCGCGGAAGCCCGGCTGAGAGCCTGGAATCCCTCCGAGTAAGCCGTGAAGAGGTCGAATGGCTCGCGGAGCTGAGGATGCCACGGGCGCTCGGACTTCTCCGTGAGTTCGTCCTCGGCGTCCGGGGGGCGAACGGGGGGAGGGGGAAGAAGTTCAGCTGCCGCCTTGACCTGCTCGGCGAGCTCTTGTGTGGCGGGGACCGATTCGTGTCGAAGCGCCTCCTCCAACGCTTGCACCCCGGGTTCATCGGCGCGAGCATCGATGAGCAGCTCGAGGTTAGGAGCGACTGACCAGCCCAAGGCCGCCGCCGTTAGGTTCGCTGATCCCAGCAGCACCTCGTCGTCGGCGCGGGCGTACTTCGCATGAAGGCGGTCACAGAGGTAGACGGCGCCACCGCGCGCTTCCACCAAGGGGAGAACGGCGATGTCCGAAACGCCGGCGGCGACCTCGTCCGCCCGCCAGCGGGTGAAGCTCTCGACCTTCACCCCGGCGGGGGTCTGCTCCAAGACGCGGGCGATCACAGCCGCCTTCATGAAGGGAGCGCATAGCACGAGCTCGCGTTCGGCTCTGGCGCACAAGGCCAGGAGTCGGTCGCCGAGGATCGACGTCGTCATTCCCCCTCGCTGAGCAGCTGGACCATGCGGCGCCCCCACATCATTCGGGTTTCCTCAAGCCGGCGATGCTCGCCTCCTGCGGGAACCCCGTCTTCGTACAGGGCCCACGCCTCGAGCAGCAGCTCGAGCAATTGCTTGTAGCCCTTGGGTACCTCGGCCGCCGCAAAGGGCATCGGGTGGCTCGCGAAGATGGGATGGCTCGAATTCATGACGAGCAGCAGCTCGGAGCCGCGCGATTCCGTCGTAAAGAGAGCGGATGAATCAATTGGGCGCTGGATGACGCGCAGCGTGACTCCACTCGTCAACGTGATCGCGCGGAGCTCGATCGACTTCCGATGACCCAACGGAGCCGCGCGAGCATCCTCCGTGTCAGCACCGGTGTAAACAGAGGCGGCGCGCCTCTGTGCACTCAGGGCCCAGCGGTGGCCCGGCTGCCAAGCGAACTGGTTCGGTCGCGCCCAGATCGCATGGTCGACCTCCCTAGGTGGAACTCCGAGCCGATCGGCGATCTCCGCCGTGCTGAGCGCTTCATCCGTCGACGCCAGCAGCTCCGCGATGCGAGCGCCGAGAGCCTCCGCCACTATCCGTCGGCTTGGGTCTGTCTTAGGAACGTCTCCGCCATTCGACCCCAGTCTTGGCGCACCGTCTGCGCCCCTCGGCGTAGGTCGCTGCTCACGTTCCCCTGCTCATCCTCGTATCGGGCCCACGCGAACAACATCATCTCCAACCCCTCCTGCGCCTTCCGCAGGCTTTCCCTTAGATCGTCGACGCTGTCCGGGAGCTCCGAGGGGTCCTGGGCACCAAGGACTAGGTCGTAGGCGGGATGCTCGGTGTTGAGTGTGACCAGGAGTATTCCACCGCGAGGCTGAACGGAGAAGAACGCTCCCGCCTCGAGCGGCGCCGTATCAATGCGGTACTTGAGTCCGTGGTCGACCGTCTCGCCGGCAAGCGCTTCCGCCTCCTTCCGCTCGTGCCCCTGGCTCTCGAGCTGTTCCGCGAGCTCCTTCTTGCGCTCCTCCGCAGGCTTTTCCTCGTCCTCATCGGTCTGGCCGCGAAAGCCTTGCTCCTTTCGCCTGCGGACGGCAGCGGTTGCCCTCGCCTCGGGCGAGTCTTCTTCATGCCGGCGGCGCCGGCGGCCCTCGGCCTGCGCCTTGATCTGCCGGCGCATGACGTCGATCTGCCCCTGGATCTTCCGCGCTACCGCGAGCAGCGGCGCAACCGGATCGCCCTCCTTTTCGAGGTACTCCATGGCCTTGGTGATTGAGCCATGCTCTTTCTCAAGGGCCTTCGTGTCCATCTTCGCGGCCTCGGCGAGGTTGCGCGCGAACTGCTTGTTGTTGGACACGCCGAAGAGCTCATCGAGGCCCGGCTCGAAGCGCACCTCAACGCCCCACCAGCGCTCGCGAGGGTCGTAGGTATTGGTCCAAGCCGGATCGAGTTCAAGCTCGCGCCCGGCGCGGACCACTGAGACACCCGCATTCCGGGCGGCATGGCGACCGTGCGGCAGGCTGCCGGCCTGGACCGACTCCCGCGCCTCTTCCTTCGCCATCGAGAACCGGATTTTCACGCCATGCTCTTCGCCCCGGAAGCCGAGCTTCATCGGGATCTCATGGCTGTCGGGATCCGGGAAGGGCGCGAACATGGGCTTGTCGTCCCACGGCTCTGGAGTGGACGTGCCCGCTGTCAGGTAGAGCGGATCGTTGGGACGAGCGTCCCTGTCGATCTGGGTGGCGCCCGGAGCGTCAACGAGGAAGCTCGCGAGGCGGATGCGCACGTCCTCGCCCGCGATCCACTCGCGATACATGCGCCCGATGAGCTCCTCAGAGTTCTCGATGAGGGCGCGGGAAGTTCGCCACAGGCATCGATCGATCGCCGACCAGACGACGAGCGTGCCCGACTCCTGAAAGCTGCCATCGTCGGCTGCCTCGCGCCAGAGCTCTGGGATCTCACGCGGCGTGGGTTCAGGGACCTCATGTAGCTCACCACGGCGAACCTCTTCGACATCGATGTGGCTGAAGAGTGCGCTCTCGGGACCGTCCTGCCAGCTCCACACCTCGACCCGCTGGCACTGAGAGATCGAGGCGCTGGGCAGTCCCATCCCGAAGCGGCCCATCCCGCTGGCCTTGCCCTCCTCGAGCCGTGTTCCATTTCCAAACTGAAGCGCCATCTGAAGCACGTCGGCGTCCATGGCGGAACCGTTGTCGAGCACGGCGAGCTGATCGAGGCGACGGCGAGCCCTCTCCTCCACCAGACCTTCGGCATCCGCGCACAGCACCTCGACCACGCTCGCGCCCGCCTGGATCGAGTTGTCGATCAGCTCAGCAACCGCGTAGGCAGCGTTCTTGTAGCCGTTGTCGCGCATCGCCGCGACAGCGAGGTGCGTGGGGACGATGTCGCGTCGGGCTATCGCTTCTGCTGTCGCCATACGTCCTCCCAGTTGTGGAACGCCTCCGCCAACGAGGCGAAGCCAGGTAGAGCAGTATCAACCACGGTGACGACCTCTGCCTCTGCGTTGCCCCCTGCTTGGGGACCTCTGGTCGCGCGCCCGACCATCTGGCTGTAGAGCACCAGGCTCTTGGTCGGCCGCGCAATAACTGCCGCGCTGGTCTTGGGCGCGTCGAATCCCATGGTCAGGACGCCAAAGTTGACGAGCACTCGGGGCGCCGGGTCATCGAGCCGAAAATCGGCGATACTGCGGGCTCTTTCGTGGCCGGGCGTCTCTCCGGTTACGGCCGCTGCGTCGACGCCACGAGCCCGAAGCACTGTCGCCAGAAGCAGGGCGTGCTCTACCGTCGCTGCAAAGACAATGAGCCGGTTGTGGTCGTTGAGCATCTGCTCGACGCGCATAAGAACCGCCATGTTTCGCTGCTCGTCCTCGGCGAGCTGCCGAATGATCCTCTGCGGTATGTCGAGTTGAGCGGCTAGTTCCTGACGGTCCGCCTCGGTTAGGTCAATCCCACCCTCGTGGTGCAATGAGACGAACTCCGTTTTGGCCAGGTAGCCCTCGTCGATCAGGTATGTGATCGGGCTGTCATAGCCTTCGACCTCGAGGAAGACGCGGCGGCGATTGAAGAAGTCGGCTAGGCGCTCATCCTCGTCGATGTCAGCCCAGGTACGACCCGGCGTGGCGGTAAGGCCGAGCAGTGCGGTGACATGACCGGCCTCGGTCAGCATGTCAAGGATGTGTTGGTAGGTAGGCGCGATTGCCTGGTGCGCCTCATCCATGACCACGAGCCCGACGCGCCCGGCGATCGGCCCGATCTTTGCCGTCTCCCGCTGCGCCGAGCTGTACGCCTTGGCGAGCCCGGCAACAAGGATGCCGTCGCGAGCCTCGCTCGCGTCGAGCTCGTGAGGGCCCCACCACCGGTAAATCGCTACCTCTCGATTCCCCAGCGAGTTCCACGACTCTCGGAACTCCTGGGCAGCTTGCTCGCACAGCTCCTCCGAGTGGGCAAGCCAAACCACAAGCATCGGCTCGCGCCCATTCATCATTCGTGCGATGACGTTCATGGCGGTTCGGGTCTTCCCCGAGCCGGTGGGCATGTGAAGGAGGACCCGGTAGGGATCCTCGTGTAAGCCACTCATGATCCGCTCGGCTGCAAGGCGCTGGTGGCGGAAGAGTCCGTGCTCAGGGCGGACGCGTTCAACCGACGGCCTGACCTCGACGGCGGATGGTTCGGGTTCCTCGACCCCGAAATAGGTGAGGAGCATCCGTGCTCTCGCCGACCCTGCCCGGACCCGAAGCTCAGCAAGCGCCATGTAGGGATCGGATCCGTCAAGTCCGAGTTCGGCCGCTAGGGCAGCGGCCTCATCCTGGGGAAGCAATGAGAGCAGCTCTTGGCGGGTACCTAGATCGAGCAGCATCTGCGCCGGCGACTGAAGTCCGAGCGCGACCTGCCGGAGGTGTTCCGCGCTGATAAGGGCGGGATCAAGTCGTGACAGAAGGCGCACGCCAGGACGACCTACCAACTCCTGGAGGGTTGGCTCGGCGGCCCGGCTGAGCAGATCGTCGAAGGTCATTGGTGAGTATGTGCACTGAACCCCAGCTGAGGCGACAGCCTATGTCAAGGCGGTTCGGCATTTGGTCGCAATCGTGATGCGGGCCCTTGGACAGCGTTTCGCCCCGGCTCACGAGCGGGCACGAAGTTGGGACGTTTGGCGCGCCACGCGCGCGTCTAGCTCGACGAACCTTGGGCCATGAGCGTGTTGGCAAACCCCGGAGGACTTCGAGTGCCCGCTTCTGATGGTCGCCGCGCGCTTCTTCAACAACGGGCATGGCAACCTCTCCGCTCGGCTGCACGAGATTCTGGCCTCAGGGATGGTGCGGCCCCACTTTTGACGGATTCCCGCTCGCTGCTCGCTGCCCTTGACCGCGATCATCGCCATCACCAGATCTGCTCTGAGCTCATCGCCACACATAGGGGGCCAGTTGTGGTTCCGGCATTCTGTGTTGCCGAGGTCTCGCACCTGCTCAGCCGGGAGGGCACCTGGGAGGCGGAGGTGAGACAGCTGTTGGCCATCGCCGCAGCCGAGTTCTCCGTAGAACCTTTTAAGCCGACGGATGCGGAGCGTATGGCCGAGCTGGTCGGCGCCTACTGCGAATTGCCCCTAGGAACCGTGGATGCGTCGGTGATCGCTACAGCTGAGCGCTTAGACATACGCACGGTTGCCACTCTCGATCACTGTCGCTTTGACGTCGTTCGGCCAGCGCACGTCGGTGCGTTCGAGTTCCTGCCGAGGTCGTTGCGAGCCTGAGAAAGGCCAGCAAGCACGGCAGATACAGGGTGAATCAGGCTCCGGTTGATGCCGCGTTGACGTTCGTCGGGTCCGACCGACTGAATGCGTGCCGATCAGCGTGGCAAGGCTGGCGCCGTCACTCCAGATCCCCGGTCGTGGTCGCCTCAACCAGAGCGTTCGAGTCGGCGTAGCGGCGCTGCATCGTCCAGGCCGACTTGCCGTTGTGGCGTGTCGGACCGGCCTGGATCGTCCGCTCGTCGTCGGGACCGGAGAGCACGAGCACCTTGTAGGTCTCGCCCTCCGACCGCGGGTTGACGGTCACGCCGTCGAGGGAACGGTCAATGACCTTCGCGACGACAGCGTCGTTGGCGTCACCGCTGGCGCGAAGTCCGGCGGCGTGAGCCCGTGTGAACTGAACGGATTCTCGTCGTTCCAGGATCAGCGGGATCTTGGATCGAATCTCACGGTCGAAGTAGAACCCAAGGCGCTCGACGTCGCGGATCGAGTACTTCGGAGGGCACACGTACACGGAGTACTCCTTGTACTCGGGATAGGCTCGCCTGCCGGCGACGATCACAGTGTCAGCCGTCCGCCGTTCAACGACCTGCTTGTCGTCTTCTGCGGGCAGCCGGCCCTCTTGCAGGACCAGCCAGTCTGTGGTCGTAGTCCAGACGCGTAATGCGCGCAGCTCCCACGGCTCGCCTCGCAGCTGTAGCGGTACGGCTGCCACGAGGTCAGCCTCGACTTCGGGTGGCGCCCACCGGGGCCGGCCAGTTGAGTTCGCGAGGATGTAATCCTTCCACCAGCTCCCGGTCTCCCGGATCAGGTCGGTCATCGAATGCTGACCGCTGGCGAAGAGCCCAGCCGAGCAGATCGGCTTGTCCCAGTTTCGAACGGTGGTTCCGACAACCAGGTAGGCGCCCTGGACGTGGTCGAGCGTAGCCAGGCCAAGGAGCTTCAGCAGGTCCCACAGCGACTCGTAGATGTCGTTGCCGTTCTTGAGCTTCGTCTCGATCGCGATGCGTGGACGGCCATCCGGGGCGGTAACGAGCAGGTCAAAGCGGCCGGGCTGCGGGTCCCAGTTCGGAACTGTCCATGACTGCTCGACCTTGGCATCGGCGAGAGCATCGGCGAGAGCATCGGCGAGATCCCGCTCTAGCGCTCGCTTCCCATGGGCCTGAAGCTCTACGTCGGCCTCCTGAAGCACGGCAGCAGCTGCCACCGTTGCACTGGCGACCTCATCATCTTCGACTAGCACGCGCGGTTCGGGTGGGGGGAGCGTTGGACGCTCCGGCGCGGGCTCCTCGGCCTCGCTCTCGGCGTGTTGATCAACGAGCTGCTTGAGCTGAGCCGCGAGCAGCTTGATGTCCTGCGGCATCGACTCGTCGTTGACCTTGGGGGCGTGCCTTCGGCCAAGGGCCGCGATCGCCTCCGGAAGCTCGGCCTGACTCGGCATGCGGACGTTCTCGACGGTCACGGGAACGACGGGTACCTCCCGTTCGAGGGCGAGGCGTACCTCCATCTGCACGAAGTCATCGGCCTTCTGGATCCGGGGGACCCCGTCCGTGTCGCGGACCGACAGCCAGTCGTCGCCGATCACCACCACCACCGCGTCGGCTCGTTCGATCTGCCGCCGGATCTCCTCCTCGAAGTCGATCCCGGCGGAGATCGCGTCAACGTCGAAGAACACCTCGGCGTCGAGCTCGTTCATCAACCCGTAGTAGATGGACGTCGCCTGGGGCTGGCAGTCCTCGCGCCTATAGGAGATGAAGATCCTCATGCCCGTTCGGGCATCCTAAGCTCGTAGCCCACGCGCACGAGCAGCTCAGGTAGCGCCCGGATCCCGTCCCGGTCCTTCTCGCGCTCCTCCTCGGACAGCTTCTCCCAGTCAACGAGCATGGGGTGAAGCTTCCGGTCGGGATCCTTCTCGCCCTCGGTCGGCTCCCACCCGTCGCGCATCTGGTCCCTCACCCAACGGTCGTGTTCGAATCGGGCCATCGCCTCGAGCGCTGTGGGCGGGATCTCGAGCAGCCCGTCCGTGGGCGGGCCGGCAAGCGGAGCCAGCTCGGCGCCCAGCTCGGAGAGGGCGTCCGCAACCCCTTCAGCGAAGCGGCGATTGGACTCGCGAAGGCTCTCGGGGAGCTCTTCCCAACTGGCCATTGATGGGTTGGTCGCGGGGGTATCCCCGCGAGTCCGCTGCTGGGCGAGGTAGTCGGCGTGCTTGCCCATCGCGATTACCTCCACGGCTGGGCGGCTGAGCAGGACCTCCGAGAGCACCTCCTGCTCGGCTGGTACCAGCGTCGTCCCGCGGAGAACCAGCCCGCTGCCAGCGAGCGCACCTTCGACATCATCATCCTGGACGGCAACGAAGATCTGCGTGGCCCGTCGATGGCGGCTGATTGCTGCCGCGGCGGTCAGCGCGTTCGCCTCCGGGAGACCGCAGACGAACGCCCAGGGTGCCGAGGCCTCGTGCAGGGGAGGAGTCTCGATGTCCCACCGCTCGCTAATCCACGGGTCGGTGGCATGGACTTCCTCAAGCACGGCGCCCGGGGCGCGACTGGCGAGGCGGATCGCCGTGACGCCCTCGAACGCGGCACTTCGGGCGATGCGGACGATCAGCCGCGCAGCAACAGCGCCCTCGCCACGAATCAGGACCTCCCGAGCGGGGGATCCGCCCACGTCGCGCTCGGCCCGATCGACCAAGGCCTGTGCCGTCCGATCGGGGATGCTGAAGAACTCAACGCGGCGTCGCGCGGTTTCCCGCTGCAGGGGCAGTCGGTGAAGCTCCGCCCACAGCGACGCGCCCTCAATGCCAACGTGCTGGAGGGCGGGTCGGTCCGGGTTCACCACGCCCGCCAGGCTCGCCACGATCTCGAGATTGGAAGAGTCGTCCGTGGTCATGACCACGACGTGGCCAGCCCGATCGACGCGAGCGGTGCGCAAGACCTCCCGATCTCTCCCATCACCGGCGAGCACCGTTGTTCCCTGCTGCCTCAGAGCGCGGGCGGCGCCGTTGTTTCCGTCCTGTTCGATCGCCACAACGTGATGGCCTTGCCGCAATGACCGGGCGAGTCGGCTCCCGCGATCGCCGAGCCCGATGACGACAACGTGATTGCGCGCGAAGAGCCGTGTTAGTAGACGCTGGACCTGCTGGCGCAGCAGAGCGAAGATCGCCGCCAGTGCTGCATAGGCGATCGCCAGGGGAGCAAGGAAGCGCGCGACCTCGAGCTGCCAAGGGAGGGCGCCATCCGGCGGAAGCTGCGCGTCGATATTGAACAGCTGTAGCGACCGGTAAAGCGAATCCGCGACGCCCAGGTCCAGACCGTCCAGGGAACGGAATCCCCAGTAGCCGAGACCAAGTGCGACGAGAATTGCCCCGGCGACTGCGAAGGGCCCGCGCACAAACGCGAGGACCATCGCGAAGATCGTGCCGGTGCGGCCGGGAGGCGTCACGAGGGCAAGTATCGCCGGAAATCACGCGTCGGATGCCGGGTGGCAGCGGCGCTGTCGAGGAGGGCCCGATGGCATTCGACGGCTGACGAATCGGCGCATGCGATTGCGGCCGCCTGACCGCTACCCGGACACCCAGCCGAGATAGAAACGTGGCGAGGAAACGCGCATCGCCAGGCTGACCGGCATCGCGTCCGGCTGAGCGCCCATCCGGGCGGTGAATCGGGCGAAGTCGGCGAAGTGGGCCGCGCCGGGATCGAAGGAGTGGACGAGCATCATCGCCCGCTCAGCCCCGAAGCGGCGGGCCTCCGCAACGGCCGAGTAGCTTCGGTGGAGCAGCTGGTAGCGGAGGTCGTCGATCTCGCTCGACGGGAGATTCAGGGCGCCGCAGATCGCCGCCAGTCGCTCGACCTTCCCGCGGCTCGCTCCCTTTCGCCAAGTGCTGACCAACGGCCCGAAGGCCTCCCTCGCCTTGCCTTCCACGGCCATGCTGAGGAGGGCTCCGTCGGGAGCCCGCGCCAGTACGAAGAGATCGGTTTCGGATGCCTTCCTCCCACCCGGAATCGCCACGGGGTGCTCCGGGGAGCCGAAGACGATGCGCGAGC
>Ga0299913_10000209_pt1 | contig 32316 bp, 31 predicted proteins | sample RVTome_9_FD_201360 | JGI IMG/M metagenome (GOLD analysis project Ga0299913, IMG submission 201360) | Soil microbial communities from uranium-contaminated site in the Upper Colorado River Basin, Wyoming, United States - RVT155D38 (version 2) ... | reverse complement strand
CCGTCTTCATCCACAATCGCAAGGCGGCCTGGCTGACCCTGCCGGCGCTGCTGTTCCCGTTCATCTTCCTGGGGGACATGGCGTACTGGCTCCGCAACTTCGGCACCAACCTCGATCCCACGGCGGCCCTGTCGTCGTCGATCGAGCCGTTCGTGCCGCCGGTGCTGGGCACCGGCCACATCGGGCAGTTCGCCACCCGGGCGCAGCCGGGACCGGGGTTGCTCCTGGCCGTGGCCGCCTCGCTGGCGATCGTCGTGGGGCTGTGGTTCCACCGGCGGGCGTACAAGCCGCTGGTGGACGCTCTCGCGGGCGAAGGACCGGAGAGACCCGCGTGACGCGAGGTCTGGCCGCCCTCCTGGTGCTCGCCTCCGCCTCCGTGCTCCCGGCGCGGGAGTGGCGTATCGACGAGGGCTCGACCCGTTCCCTCGCGTCGGTCCTCGAGGGAGTGGCCGACGGTGACCGTGTGCGGGTCGTGGGAGGCGTCCACCACGGACCGTTCCTCGTGAAACGCACCATCGAGCTGCTCGGCGAGGGCTGGCCGGTGCTCGACGGCGGTGGCCGGGGAACGGTCGTTTCGCTGCTCGCGCGGGGCACCCGGCTGGAGGGCTTCGTGGTCCGCGGCAGCGGCACGTCGCTCGACGAGGAGAGCTCGGGCGTGGTCGTCGAGGCACCAGGCGTGGTGGTCCGCGGCAACCGGCTGGAGGAAGTGCTCTTCGGTATCTATCTGCGCAAGGCCGAGGGCGCGGTCATCGAGGGCAACGTCATCCGCGGCATGGATCTGGACCTGCCCCGCCGCGGTGACGCGATCAGGGTCTGGTACAGCGACGGCGTTCAGATCCGCGCCAACCACGTCTCGGACGCCCGCGACGTCGTCCTCTGGTACTCGAGCGATCTCGCGGTCGTCGACAACACGGTGTCGGGCGGCCGCTACGGCCTGCACTTCATGTACTGCGACGACGCCTCGATTCGCGGCAACCGCCTGGTCGACAACTCGGTCGGCGCGTTTCTGATGTACTCGCGCCGGCTCCGCTTGCTCGACAACCTGGTCGCCGGCAACCACGGACCGAGCGGGTACGGCGTGGGCCTGAAGGACATGGACGACGCGGTGGTCCGCGACAATCTCTTCCTGGCCAACCGGGTGGGTGCCTACCTCGACAACTCCCCGCGCGACGCGGCGAGCACCTCGGTGCTCGCCGGCAACGTGTTCGGGGCCAACCAGATCGGCGTGCTGCTGATGCCCAACGTCCGCCGCGCCAGCATCGAGGGCAACGACTTCCTGGAGAACGAAGAGCAGGTCGCCTTCGGCGGCGAGGGAACCGATCCGGAGGCGAACCTCTGGCGCGGCAACCACTGGAGCGATTACGCCGGGTATGACGCCGATGGGGACGGCATCGGGGAGATCCCCTACCGGGCCGAGAAGCTCTTCGAGAGCGTCTCGGACCGCACGCCCGCGCTGCGCGTCTTCGTGGGCAGCCCGGCCACGACCGCGCTCGACTTCGCCGCCGAGGCCTTCCCGGTGGTCAAGCCCCGGCCCAAGCTCGTCGACCGGATGCCGCATCTGCGCGGCGTTGCCGCGGCCGGCGTCCCGCGGCCGGAGGCGTATCCCGCCTCCGGATCCTGGGCTTTCACGGGCGGGCTGCTGGCGCTGGCCGCGCTCGGCATCGTGGCGCTGCCCCGGCTGGGGCGCCTCGCCGGAGCCAGGGTGCGGGCCGGCGCGCTCAGCGGCACCGGACGATCCACCGAGCTCAGCGCGACGCAGCTCTCGGTGGCGCTCGGTGGGCACGAGATCCTGCGCGACCTGAGCTTCACCGTGGACGCGGGCGAGTCGGTGGCGCTGTGGGGCTCGAACGGCGCCGGCAAGACGACGGCGCTGCGGGCCCTGCTGGGCCTCGTCCCCTTCTCGGGAACGGTCGCGGTCGACGGGCTCGACATCCGGCTCCACGGCCGCGCGGTGAGATCCCGCGTCGGCTTCGTCCCGCAGGAAGTGACCCTGCAGCCCGACCTCAGCGTGCGCGAGACCTTCTCCTTCTATGCCGGGCTGCGCCGCGTTCCGGCGAGAGAGGTCGGCGAGCGGGCCGAATGGCTGGGCCTGACCGAGCATTTGGACAAGAAGGTGCAGGAGCTCTCGGGAGGCCTCAAGCAGCGCCTGGCTCTGGGCCTCGCCCTGCTCGGGGATCCTCCGGTGCTCCTGCTCGACGAGCCGACGGCCAATCTCGACGCCGCGGGGCGCGAGCGCTTCTACCGGCTGCTCGACGAGCTGCACGACCGCGGCAAGACGCTCGTCTTCACCTCCCACCGGGCCGAAGAGGTCGCGAGGCTCGCCGATCGGGTCCTGAGGCTCGAGGACGGGCGGCTGCTGCGCATCGACTCCGCGGGAGAACGGGGCGGCTGCGTGCCGATCGACCTCGCCGCCACGGTCGATGGAGAGGCCGTGGCCCTGCGCCTCGGCGCTGTGGGCGTCGCGGCGCGGTGGGAGGGTGGCACCCTCTGGATCGAGGGCGACGGACGGACCGCAGCCGGGACCGGGGGGAGCGACCTTGGATAGCGCGCGAGTCATCCTCCTGGTCGCGGCGAAGGAGCTGCGCGACGCCTGGCGCAACCGCTGGTTCGCCCTCTTCACCGCGGCCTTCGCCATCCTGGCCCTGGCCTTGGCGTGGATCGGCGTCGCTGGCCTGCTGGGCTCGGGAGTCGCGGGCTTCGGCCGCACCGCCGCCAGCCTGGTGAATCTGACCCTTCTCGTCGTGCCGCTGATGGGGCTGCTGCTCGGTGCGGCGAGTGTCGCCGGCGAGCGCGACCGCGGGTCGCTGCTCTACCTGCTGGCCCAGCCGGTCTCGCCGTGGGAGGTGGTGCTGGGGAAGTTCCTCGGGCTCCTCTGTGCCGTTTCCGCCTCCCTCTTGCTCGGCTTCGGCGCCGCCGCGGCCGTCCTGGCGTGGCGCGGCTCGGGAGGGACGGTCGGGAGCTTCCTGGCTTTCCTCGGCCTGGCCATGATCGTCGGCGCCGCGGCCCTCTCCATCGGTCTGGCCATCTCGGTGCAGGCGCCCCGCGGCTCGGCTGCCGTCGGGATCGCGCTCTTCGCCTGGGTGGCCTTCGTGGTGCTCGGCGATCTCGGTCTGATGGGCACCGCCCTGGTCCTCGACTTGTCGGGACGGACGTTGCTGGCGGCCCTGGTCGTCAATCCCCTCCAGGCCTTCAAGGTCGCCACCCTGAAGGTGCTGCACGGCGGGCTCGAGACCCTCGGTCCGGCGGGTCTGTGGGCCCAGCACGAGTGGGGAGAGGCGATCGTCCCCGCCCTGGTGGGCATCCTCCTCCTCTGGGTGGTGCTGCCGGCGGCCTGGGCCGCCTGGAGCCTGCAGCGCAGGGGAGCCCTGACGTGAACGGTGGAATACGGACCCGGCTGGGCGTGACCGTCCTCGCGCTCGCCTGCAGCGGGCCGGCGGCGGAGGGGCCTCCCGAGATCCGCTACGGCCTGGACGCCTGCGAGCGGTGTCGCATGTCGATCGACGATCCCCGCTTCGCGGCCGCGGTGCGCACCGGGGCGGGAGAGGTCCTCAGGTACGATGACATCGGCGACTTGCTCGCCCATCGGCAGGGTGCCGGGATGGAGGGTGTGGAGGTCTGGCTGCACGACTACGCCGACCGGAGCTGGATCCGTGCGCGGGAGGCCGTCCTCGTGCGCTCGGAGCTGACCACGCCCATGGGCTCGGGGCTGGTGGCGTTCGCCGAGCGTGCGACGGCCGAGCGCCTGGTCACTGAACGAGGAGGGCAGCTGCTCGAGTGGAGCGCCCTGGCAGGGGGCCTCGAGGCCCCGGAGCACGACGACCACCGAACGCCATGAAGGGAGACGTCGCATCATGAATGAGAGGAAGCTGATTCTCGGGGCCTGTCTCGTTGGAGCCATCCTGATGCTCGCCGCTTGCGGCGGCGGGAGCGGAGGCGGCTCCGCGGAATCGGCGAACGTGGCCCAGGGGCACGAGCTGTTCCGTTCGACCTGTGCTACCTGCCACGGTCCGGATGCCGAGGGCATGCCGCGGCTGGGCAAGAACCTGCACGAGAACGCCTTTGTCCGGGAGCAGAGCGACGAGGAGCTGCTCCAGTTCCTCAAGCAGGGGCGCCCGGCCAGCCATCCAGACAACGAGCGCGGCGTCGACATGCCGCCCAGGGGCGGCAATCCGGCGCTGACCGACGCCGACCTGATCAAGATCATCGCCTACATGCGATCGATCAGCTGAGGGGGTCGCAAACGGAAGGGCGAGCGGTGTGGAGGGAGGGGCCATGACCCAAGGGCTCGAGCTGCGGCGACTCAAGTGGCTCGCCATCCTGGGGCCGATCGGTTTCGTGGCGGCGCTCGAGGTCGTGGTGTGGCGCCTGCATCCCGAGCTGCTCTCATGGCCCGGACGCTTCATCATGGGCGCGCTGGTGGTCGTGGCCCTGATCTTCTTCTACGGGGCCGTCTTCTCGGTGATCCGGTCGATGCAGGAGCGCCTCGAGCGTCAGAACCGCGAGCTGCTGGCCCTCCACAAAGCCTCGCTCGACATCTACGGCGAGCTCTCGCTGGAGATCATCCTGCAGAAGGTCGTCGACCAGGCGTGCCAGCTGCTCGCGGCCCGTTACGGGGCGATCAGCGTGGTGGCGGCGGACGGCTCGATCCGGGACTTCGTCACCTCCGGTCTGACCGAGGAGGAGCGGGAGAAGATCGGCGCTCCTCCGATCGGAAAGGGGCTGCTGGCGGTACCCTTGCGGGAGGGGCGTTCGCTCCGCGTCGCCGACCTGTCCGCCGATCCGAGAGCGCACGGCTTCCCGCCGCACCATCCGCCCATGCGCTCCCTGCTGGCCGTGCCGATCCTGTGCAGAGGGCCGTTCCGCGGCAACCTGTACGTCTCGGAGAAGGAGGACGGAGAAACCTTCTCCGCCGCCGACGAGACGACCCTCGGCCGCTTCGCCACGCAGACCGCGATTGCCATCGACAACGCGCACCTCCACGCCCAGCTGCGGACCCTGGTCGTGGCCGAGGAGCGCGCCCGGCTGTCGCGCGAGATGCACGACGGGTTGGCCCAGCTCCTGGCCTACGTCAACACCCAGGCGCAGGCCGTTCGGGAGTACCTGGGCCGCGGCCGCGTGGAGGCGGCGACGGCGCGGCTGGACGAGCTGGCGTTGGCGGCGCGCGAGGTCTACGGCGACGTGCGGGAGGGGATCCTGGCCCTGCGCAGCGCCGCCAACCTCGAGCGGCCGCTGGTCGAGACCCTGGAGGAGTTCGCTCACCGCTGGCAGGAGGAGACCGGTGTCCGGGTGACGGCCACGGTGGACCGCGCCGCGACGGTCGACGGCCCGACGCAGCTGCAGGTGCTCCGCGTCGTGCAGGAGGCCCTGACCAACGTGCGCAAGCACTCGGGAGCCGAGGAGGTCGAGCTGTCCGTGGCCGCCGCCAACGGCCTGGTGCGGATCGGGGTGCGCGACTGCGGGCGTGGCTTCGAGCCGGCTGCCGCGGGAGCGGCCGACGGGCGGGCGCGCTTCGGCCTCGAGGTCATGCGCGAACGGGTCGAGAGCGTGGGAGGACGCCTGCGCGTAGAGTCCGAGCCGGGAAGGGGCACGCTGGTGGCGGTCGATGTACCCTCGCAAGACGCCAGGCACGAGTCCGGAGGAGGAGACCGATGAGAATCCTGATCGCCGACGACCATGCGTTGTTTCGCAACAGCCTGCGCAGCCTTCTCGAAGCCCGCGACTACGAGGTCGTGGGCGAGGCGGGAAGCGGCCAGGAGGCCGTCAAGCTGGCCTGGCAGCACAAGCCCGACCTGGTGCTCATGGACCTGACCATGCCGGGCATGGACGGCCTCGCCGCGACCCGGCAGCTAGCCGCCGAGCTGCCCGAGATCCGGGTCGTCATCCTCACCGCCTCGGAGGACGAGGCGCATCTGTTCGAGGCCGTCAAGGCCGGCGCCAAGGGCTATCTGATGAAGAACCTCGAGTCCGATCAGTTCTTCCAGCTGCTCGAGGGCGTCTCCCGCGGCGAGCCGGCCCTCGGCCCGGCGCTCGCGCGCAGGCTCCTCGAGGAGTTCGCCAAGGGACCGCGCCGCAGCCGCGAGGACCCGGACGCCCTGACCGAGCGCGAGATGGAGGTCCTGGAGCTGATGGTCAAGGGCACGACCTCGAACCGTCGCTTGGCCAAGGCACTCGGCGTGTCGGAGAACACCGTCAAGTTCCACGTCCGCAACATCCTCGACAAGCTCCATCTGCACAACCGGGCCCAGGTCGTCGGCTACGCCCTGCGCAACCGCCTGGTCGATCCCAGCGAGCCGGGCGAGGGCGGAAGCGACCTAGCCTGACCTGGTCGGTCTGAGCGTCAGCACCGGGCACTCGGCCATGCGGAGCACGCGCTCCGTCGTGCTTCCCATCAGCAGTCGGTCGAGCCCGCTTCGACCGTGGCTCGGGATGACGACGAGGTCGGCTCCGGACTCCTGAGCGTGGCGCGTGATCTCGGTGGCGGCGGCACCCTCGAGAGTCGTGGCGCTCCAGTCGACGCCTTCCGGGATCCGCGAGGCGGCGAGCGCTGCCAGCTCCTCGTTCGAGATCTCGAGCAGTCGCTGCGCGGAGCCGACATCCGGGACGGGACCGTAAAAGGCGGGGAGAGGGGGGATCTCGAGCACGTGCACCAGCTCGATCGACGCCTTCCAGCGGAGCGCGAGCTCGGCGGCCTCGGCGACGGCGTCGTGCGAGTGGTCGGAGAAGTCCACGGGGACGAGGATCGACTCCACCGCGTCGAGGGTGCGCGGTTCGTCCACGGCCCGCAAAGTCAGAACGGGACAGGGCGCGTGGCGGACCACCTCCTCGGCGACGCTGCCGAGGAAGAAGCGAGCGGCCCCGCGGTGCCCGTGGGTCCCCATGACGATGAGGTCGGCTTCCACCTCCTCGGCGTACTCGAGGATGACCACGGAGGCGGAGAAGCCTCGCCTCTCGATCTGCCGCACCTTGACATGGGCGGGGCTGCGGTCGGCGAGCTCGGCGAGGCGCGACTGTGCGACCTGGCTCAGGCGGTCGAGGAGCTCGACGTCCGAAGTGAACCGGAGGTCGGGATTGGCGGGGTCCTCCTGGTGGAGGACGACGGCGTGCAGCATGTGGAGCTCGGCCCCGAAGTCCTCGGCCAGGAAGAGGGCATGGTTCAGGGCCTGCTCGGCGCAGTCGGAGAAGTCGGTCGGGAAGAGGATCCTCTGGACGTCCATGGCGCACCTCCTTGCAGAGGGTAGCCTACCCGCGTCGCCACCGCACCGCGTCGCCGGGGGGCGCCGGTCACCCACCCGGGTGGCTTGGGCGGCCGGCGGCGGCGCGGTAAGCTGCGCCGCGCCCATGGCCGACCTGGAAGATCGGATCCCCGACCCGATGGCGGAGGAGGCGGAGCTCGACGAGGGACCCAGTCCACTGCGCACCTTCCTCGGCCTCTTCGTCGTGCCGCTGCTCGTGGTCCTGGCGTGCGTCGGCGTCTTCATCGGCTTCGGGTGGGTCGCCTACGAGCGCAACACCGTGGCCGACTACGTCGGCGACCTCTCGCACTGGTCCCGGCCGCGTCGTGCCCAGGCGTCCTACGAGCTGGCGAAGATCCTGATCGCCGACCCGGGCGCACTCGACGACGCGCCGGAGGTGCGGGCGCGCGTCCGCGAGGTCTTCACCGAGGCGGACAACCCGGAGATCCGCCGCTACTTGACGCTGGTGCTGGGCTACACGCGTGATCGCGAGGCGGTCGCTGCGTTACTTACGCAGCTGCGTGAAGGGGAGTCCGAGGAGAGGATCTACGCGCTCTGGGCGCTGGGCGCGATCGGCGACCCGGCCGCTCTGTCCGCGCTGCTCGGCGCGCTCGACAGCGACGACCCCGGCCTGCGTAAGACGGCGGCCTACGCGTTGGGGGAGCTCGGCCTGCCCGAGTCCGCTCCCCGCCTCCGCGTGGCCCTGGAGGATCCGGTGGCCGACGTGCGGTGGAATGCGGCTCTTGCCCTGGCGCGGCTGGGCAGCGACGCAGGCGTCCCCGTGCTGCGCGAGATGGCCGACCGCACGTCGTCCGATCAGGTTCCGGGAATCACCCCGGAGCAGCAGGAGGACGCCATGATCGAGGCGGTGCGGGCGCTGGCCGCGGTGGGCGGCGAGGAGAGTCTGCCGCTGCTCGACCGCCTGGCCCGGGAGGATCCGAGCCTCAAGGTCCGTCAGGCCGCCATCGAGGCGAGCCGCGCCGTGCGCGGACCAGCCGAGCGGGGTTGACAGTGTCCCGGCCTTCGACTAGAAACAGGCCCAGGCCTGATCAGGAGTCTCGCGAGCCCTCCAGCGATGAGTGACGAGCCGGAACAGGAGTCGACGGCAGGCGAGACGCCGCCCGCGCGAGCAGAGGCGGCGGCGACGCAGGCATCGGGAACGAAGCCGTCGGACGACGTCACCCGCCGCGGCTTCTTCTCCTGGGCCGCGGTGGCCTGGGTGGGCTTCACTGCGGCCGTCGGGGGCTGCGTCTCGGCGTGGGGGCGTTTCATGTTCCCCAACGTCCTCTACGAGCCGCCGACCACCTTCAAGGTCGGCAAGCCCGCCGATTTCGCTCCCGGCGTCGTCGACACCCGGTTCGTCGAGGACAACGGCGTCTGGATCGTCAACGAGGAGGGACGCCTCTACGCCCTGATCGCGATCTGCACCCACCTCGGGTGCCCGCCGAACTGGCTCGAGGCGCAAAACAAGTTCAAGTGCCCCTGCCACGGCTCGGGCTACTACAAGAACGGCATCAACTTCGAGGGTCCGACGCCCCGGCCGCTCGAGCGGGCCGCCATCGCGATCGACCCGAGCGACGGTCAGGTCGTCGTCGACAAGGCTCGCAAGTTCCTCTGGGAGCAGGGCCAGTGGGAAGATCCGGCCGCCTACATCGAGGTCGCGTGAGGGAGGCGCGGGCGCGCGGGGAAGGGGCTCGCAACGGCGCGACCCGCTCGTGGAGCAGCGAGGAGAGGGACTGAATGCTCAAGGATCTCCAGAAGGCGATCGTCAAGTCGCAGGTCTGGAAGTCGATCTTTCGGGTCGGCATCCCGACCGACAACCGCAAGCGCGCCATGGCGATGCTGGGCAACGTCGTCCTCCATCTGCATCCGATCAAGGTCAAGAAGTCGGGCCTCAGGATGAGCTACACCTGGTGCATGGGCGGCACGGCCTTCTTCCTCTTCCTCGTCGAGACGATCACCGGCGTTTTGCTGATGTTCTACTACCGCCCGACCGTCGAGTACGCCTACTTCGACATGGTGGACCTGCGCGAGGTGGCGGCCTTCGGCGTCATGCGCGAGATGCACCGCTGGGGCGCCCACGCGATGGTCATCGCCGTCTGGCTCCACATGTTCCGGGTCTTCATGACCGGCTCCTACAAGCCGCCGCGCGAGTTCAACTGGAACGTCGGCGTGATCCTCCTGGTGCTGACCCTCCTGCTCTCCTTCACCGGCTACCTGTTGCCCTGGGACCAGCTGGCGATCTGGGCGATCACCGTCGGCTCGAACATGGCGCGCGCGACACCATTGCTGGGGCACGAGGGACCCGGGGCCTCGTTCCTGCAGCTCGGCGGCACCCAACTGGTGCACGTCGGCTCCGACGCCCGCTTCGGGCTGATCGCGGGCCGCACCATCGGCGGCGGCACGTTGATCCGGTTCTACGTCCTGCACTGCGTGGCCATCCCACTAGCGGCGGCGTTCCTGATTGCCGTCCACTTCTGGCGAGTCCGCCGCGACGGCGGCATCTCCGGACCGGTGTAGGGGAGCGGCGAGATGGTGGAAACGATCAAGGCGCTGGTCAACGGCCTGGCTCATCCGACCTGGTCGTTCACCCTGACGGCGGTGCTCTTCATGGCGGCGCTCTTCTGGCGGCCGCTGTGGACGAAGTTGGGAGGGCTGGCGATGTTCCTGGCCTCCGTCGTCTTCTTCGTCCTGTCGATGTTCGACCCCACCTTCCGGGCGGTCGTCACCAAGCCCGACAACGTGCCGATCGTCATGATGGTCTATCTGATCGGCTTCTTCCTCTGGCTTGCCCTGTACAAGGCGTACCAGAACGACGAGCTGACCGAGCAAGGCGAGCCGACGTTCGAGAAGACCGAGGTCTCCGAGAAGATCTTCACCTGGCCCGACCTCGTCTTCTCGGAGTTCATCTGCATGGTGATCCTGACCGTGGTGCTGGTGGTCTGGTCGGTCGGCCTCCAGGCGCCGCTCGAGGAGCCGGCCAACACCGCCGTGGCGCCCAACCCATCGAAGGCGCCCTGGTACTTCCTGGGGCTCCAGGAGATGCTCGTCTACTTCGACCCCTGGATGGCGGGCGTGGTCCTGCCGAGTCTCATCATCCTCGGTCTCTGCGCCATCCCCTACATGGACACCAACCCGAAGGGGAACGGCTACTTCACCTTCAAGGAGCGGCGTACCGAGATCGCCCTCTTCCTGTTCGGCTTCGTCGTGCTCTGGTGCTACATGATCGTCATCGGCACCTTTCTGCGCGGCCCGAACTGGAACTTCTTCGGGCCCTACGAGGTGTGGAATGTCAACAAGGTCGAGCCCCTCGTCAACGTCGACCTGTCGGAGTACTTCTGGATCAAGTGGCTCGGAACGGGCCTTCCGGGCAACTGGCTCGTTCGCGAGCTGCCCGGGATCGTCCTGATGGTCGGCTACCTCTTTGTGCTGCCGGTGGCGCTGTCGAAGCTCAAGCTCTTCAAGCGCTACTACGACGAGATGGGCCCGGCGCGCTTCTACATCGCGATGAGCCTCTTCCTGGTGATGATGCTGCTGCCGATCAAGATGTACGTGCGGTGGATGTTCAACCTGAAGTACTTCGTCCACATCCAGGAGTTCTTCTTCAACGTCTGACGGCCCTCGCGAGATGCCTGCACCCCCGGAGAAGCGACCCGACCGCCACTACGACTTCCGCCGGATGAACGTCTGGTTCGCCTGGAGCGCGCTGGCGCTGCTGGTGGTGACGATCTGGATGATCTTCGCCGACTACGCCAAGCCCTGGAAGCGCTACCAGGCCCGCTTCCGCGATCAGGAGCGCCAGGCCGTCGAGGCCGAGATGAAGCACGTCGCCCAGGGGCTGGACTCGCAGGCCCTGCAGGCGGCGACGGAGCGGATCGAGCGGGCCCGGGCCGAGCTGGAGGGCCGTCGAGGCGACATTCGCGAGCTCGAGGAGCAGTACGTCGCCCTCGACAAGAAGGTCTACGCCTCCGACGCCGAGGCGCGCGGCGTGAAGTCCCTCCTCGACACGGCTCGCTTCGAGTACGGCGAGGCGCTGCTGGCGGGTGGGGGGGAAGAGGAGGGCGCGGAGGTCCACGAGCTGCGGGTCAACTGGCGGGACCTGCGGCGGGAGGTCGAAGAGCTGACCCGGCAGCGAGAGGCGGTCGCCGAGCAGCTGGCCGCCGAGCGCGCCGCCCTCTCCGCCGGGGAGGGGAGCCTCGCCGACCTGCGCGCCGACCTGGCGGCGCTCGAGCAGCGCGAGGAGAACCTGGCCAAGAAGCTGCCCTACTTCGTGCTCAACGCGCCGCTGATGGACTTCGTCGAGCCCGACCTCAAGGTCGAGCAGGTGATGCTCCCCGGCCTCTACAACGACATCAACTTCACCACCGTGCAGCGGGTCGACCGCTGCCTGACCTGCCACGTGGCTGCCGGTCGCCCCGGGTTCGACGGCGAGGAGTGGGAGGAGCCCTTCCGCTCGCATCCGCGGCTGGACGTCTTCCTGTCGTCCTCCTCGCCCCATCCCTACACACAGTACGGCTGCACCGTCTGCCATCAGGGCCTCGATCGGGCCACCGACTTCGCGCGCAGCGGCCACAGCCCGATCAGCGCCGAGCAGCGCAGCGAGTGGACGGAGACCATGGGCTGGGAGAAGCAGCAGTTCCTCGACACGCCGATCTTTCCGGCGGCCTACTCGGAGGCCGGATGCGTGGGCTGCCACGCGGCCGAGGTGTGGACCCCCGGCTCCGAGGTCCAGGATGTCGGGCGCGAGCTGATCACCCGGATGGGCTGCTACGGGTGCCACGTCATCGACTACCCGGCCTTTCAAGAGCTGCCGCGCTCCGGTCCGTCGCTCGACCGGGTGGCTGCCAAGACCAGCGCGGCCTGGGCCTATCGCTGGATCGCGGCGCCACGCGACTTCCATCCGACCACCTGGATGCCCCACTTCTTCTTCCAGGAGAACACCGAGCAGCCCGAGAACGTGGCGCGCCAGGAGGCCGAGATCTCCGCCCTCGTCGCCTACCTCTGGGAGCACTCGGAGGAGGTCGACTATCCGGCTCCGCCGTCCGGCGACGCCGAGCGGGGTGGGCAGCTCTTCGAGACCGTCGGCTGCGCCGGGTGCCACATCCTCGACGCCGAGGCCAGCCGGGACGAGTTCTTCCCGACGATCAACCGGCTCAACGGTCCCAACCTGGTGAGGACCGGCAGCAAGGTCGACGCCGGGTGGCTCTACGCCTGGGTGAGGGACCCGAAGCAGCACAATGCGGCGACCCGGATGCCGGACCTCCGGCTGACCGACCAGGAGGCGGCGGACGTGACCGCTTACCTGATGGCGAGCCGCGACCCCGCGTACGAGGATCTCGAGCTTCCCGAGGTCGACCCGCAGGTCCGCGACGAGCTGCTCCTCGGCTACCTGCAGCAGACCGACGGGCTGATCGGGGGGCAGGTGGCGCTCGACGCGATGAGCGCCGGGGAGCGTGACCAGGAGCTCGGCCGGCAGAGCATCCAGAAGTATGGCTGCTACGGCTGCCACCAGATTCGTGGCTTCGAGGACGCGCAGCCGATCGGGGTCGAGCTGACCGAGGAGGGCTCGAAGCCCGTCCACCAGTTCGACTTCGGCCACGTCCACGAGGTCGAGCACACGCGCCACGACTGGATCGTCAACAAGCTCCTCGCCCCGCGGATGTGGGACCGTGAGCAGGAGGAGGTCAAGGAGTACGGCGAGCTGCTCAAGATGCCGAGCTTCGGCATGTCGCGGCGCGAAGCCGAGGCCGTGCTGGTCAACGTCCTCGGCTTCACCAAGGAGACGGCGCTGGCCACCCGCAAGGCCGGCCAGGACCCCGAGACGGCCGCCCTGGCGGCGGGCCGCAAACTCATCACCTGGTACAACTGCCGGGGCTGCCACCTGATCGAGGGCGAGGGGCGGGCGATCCACACCGCCATCGAGGATCCCGGCCTGCTGCCGCCGAACCTGGCGGCCCAGGGGGCGCGGACGCAGTCCGACTGGCTCTTCTCCTTCCTTCACGACCCGGCGCGGGTGACGCTGCGGCCCTGGCTCACGGTCCGCATGCCGACCTTCGGCTTCACCGACGACCAGGTCAACGCCCTGGTCGGCTACTTCACCGCCCGGGAGGGCCGCGCGCCGTTCGTCTCTCCGCCCGCCCGCCCGGCCGGCAGCCGCAGCCTGGTGGTCGGCGAGGTCGCGTTCAACATGCTGCAGTGCGCCAAGTGCCATCCGTCCGGTCCGGTGGGAGCGAGCGGGGGCGTGGCCAGCGCCGGCGAGCTGGCGCCCTCCCTGCTGCTGGCGCCGGGGCGGCTGCGACACGACTGGGTCCCGTCCTGGATCCTCGATCCGCAGAGCTGGGTGCCGGGAACCCAGATGCCGGACAACTTCCCGAACCAGCCGGACGGCACCTATCAATCGCCCCTGGCGCAAGCCATCGCGGCTCCGATGTTCGCCGAGCAGAGGGCGCGCATGATGGCGGTCTTCGACTCCGAGGAGGAGCTCGACGCCTACCTCACCGACGCCGCCAAGGTGAGCGAGGCCCTGCGCGACCACATCTGGTGGAACCTCTCGCGGGGTGCGCCGCCGCAGAACGCGGCTCCCTGAGCCCGCCCTGGTATGATCAAGGGCCTGCGTGGCTGTTCCATTCAGCTCTAGAACCCCCAAGGAGGCTCGATTCCCATGAAGAACACCGGACTCATCCTGCTCGTCGGCATGACGGCGTTGGTCCTGACCGCGGCCTGTGGCGGCGGCGGAGGCGAGCAGGCGTCCGCTCCCGCTCCCGCGCCGGCCGAGCAGCCGGGCGCCCCGGCCCCCGCCACCGGCGGCGGCTCGGTCTCCGGCTTGGTGACCTACTCGAACGGCGACCCCGACACCGCCATCAACATGGACGCCGACCCGGTCTGCTCCGGCCTCCACGAGGGCGAGGTGACGACCCAGCAGGTGGCGGTCACCGACGGCAACCTGGCCAACGTCTTCGTCTACCTGAAGGACGTGACCGGATCGTATCCGGCGCCGGCCGATCCGGTGGTGCTCGACCAGCAGGGCTGCACCTACCATCCGCACGTGAGCGGCATCCAGGTGGGGCAGAAGCTGATGATCCGCAACAGCGACCCGACGCTCCACAACGTGCACGCGCTACCCACGGCCAACCCCGAGTTCAACCAGGGCCAGCCCTTCCAGGGAATGGAGCTCGAGAAGACCTTCGCCAACCCCGAGGTGATGGTGCGCTTCAAGTGCGACGTGCATCCCTGGATGTCGGCCTGGATGGGCGTCGTGAACCATCCCTTCTACGCCGTGTCGGCCGAGGACGGCAGCTTCTCCATCGAGAACGTCCCCGCCGGCGAATACACCCTCGAGGCGTGGCACGAGACCCTGGGCACCAAGACCCAGACCGTGACCGTCGCCGAGGGAGGCGACGTGGCCGTGAGCTTCGACTTCTCGCCCGCCGCCGGCTGAGCGGTACCCTCTTCCGCGAGTGAACGGGCGGCCGGCCTCCGGGCTGGCCGTCCTGTTGTTCCGCCCCTAGCCCAGGCCGCCGAGGCGCTGGGCGAGGTGGTAGACGGTCTGGCGGCGCCACCAGTTCCAGTCGTGGGCGACGTCGTGACCCCAGATGTCCTTGCGGCAGGGGATTCCCTTGGCGGCGAGGAGGTCGCCCAGGGCGTGGGTCTCCTCGATGCAGCCCTCCTCGAAGGGACCCTGCCCGCAGACCAGGGTGAGGTGCGTGGCGTGGGTCGCCCGGGCGAGGGGCTCGCCCGAGAGGCCGGGGACGTAGGCCAGGGGGTTCGCGAAGAAGACCTCCGGGCTGTCGAAGCCGTCGAGGAAGTGCCGGATCTCGTAGCGTCCGGAGAGGCAGAGGGACCAGCGGAAGGTCTCGGGTCCCTTGAGCGCCGCGTTGGCCGCGTAGACCGCGCCGAGGCTGGCTCCGGCCGCTCCGATCGGCAGCTCGGCGCCGCCGCAGTCGGCGCGGACGAAGTCCGCCAGCTCGCGGTGGACGAAGCGCTCGTAGGCGAGGTACCGGCCGATGCGCCACGCCGGGTCGCCGTCCTTGCGGGTGAAGGTCTCGGCGACGTTCGACTCGACGCAGTAGAGCTTGAGCCGTCCGCGGTCGATCCACGGCGCCAGGGCGTCGACCATGCCCTGGACCTCCCACTCGTGGGCCATCCCGGCGGCGGTGGGGAAGACCAGCAGCGGGGCGCCCCAGTGGCCGTAGCGCCAGAGGTGGATCGGCCGGCCCATCGAGGCGCTGGGGATCAGCTCGTGACTCTTGTCCATGGAGGCGGCGGAGAATAGCACCGCTCGCACGCGGGGACGCCCGGCGAGCGAGGCGGGCACGGCGCCCAGGGGTCCACGATAGACTGCAGGCCGTGCGCGAGACCGCCCCCCGGGGGCTGCATCGGTTCGCCGTCCTCCTGGCGTGCTGCGTCGTCGTCCTCATCGCGGCCGGGGCCCTGGTCAAGAGCAAGGAAGCTGGCCTTTCGGTCCCTGACTGGCCGCTCTCCTACGGCTCCCTCAACCCGCCCCGCTGGTGGGAGATCTCGAACGTCCGCGCCGAGCACGGACACCGGTTGATCGCCGGGACGGTGGCCATGATGACGGTCGGACTGGCGGTGGGCCTGCAGCGTAGGGAGGAGCGCTGCTGGGTGCGCCGCCTCGGCTGGGGGGCGGTGGTCGCCGTCCTGGCCCAGGCCATCCTGGGGGGCCTCACGGTCCTCTTCTTCCTTCCACCCGCGATCTCGATCTCGCACGCGGCCCTGGCGCAGCTCTTCCTCTGTCTGGTGGTGGGTCTGGCGGTGGTCACCTCCCGCTCCTGGACGACGGCGGAGATGATCGACGGCGCGCTCTCCCGCGGCCTGCGCGGACCGGCATCCCTGCTCGTCGCGCTCGTCTACGTCCAGATCCTGCTCGGCGCCGTCATGCGCCACGTCGACGCCGGGCTGGCCATCCCCGACTTCCCTCTCGTCTTCGGCGGCCTGGTGCCGCCGCGCTTCGACTTCGCGATCGGCATCCACTACGCCCACCGGCTGGGAGCCCTCGCGGTCACGGCGGCGATCGTGTGGATCGCGCTGCGCGCTGCGCGAGCTCCGGAGACGCCGCGCGGGCTGGGCGTGCCGGTCGGCGCCCTGGTGGCGCTGGTCTCCGTCCAGGTTCTGCTCGGAGGGACGGTGGTCTGGACCGGCCGGGCCGTCTTGCCGAACACGCTGCACGTGGGCGTCGGTGCGGCCCTGCTGGCGACCAGTCTCGTCTTGGCCCTCCGTGCCCGGCGCGGCGCAGGGGCGGTGGCCGCCCGACACGCCCTGGATGTCGGTCGTGGCGCCGCCGCGGCCGCATCGTGATGCCCGGCTCGGGACCGCCGTCGCGGCTCGACGACTGGGTCGAGCTGACCAAGCCGCGGATCACCGTGATGGTGGTGGTCACCGCGGGGATCGGCGTTCTCCTGGCGGCGCGGACCGCCCCCCCGTGGCCGCTTCTGCTCCACGCGCTGCTCGGCACCTGGTTGATCGCCGCCGGTTCGGCGGCGATCAACCACGTCCTCGAGCGCGACTCCGACGCGCGGATGACGCGCACCCGGATGCGGCCCCTGCCGACCGGTCGGCTCACGCCCTGGCCGGCGACCCTCTTCGGAGTCTTGCTGGCCGGGCTAGGCGGCTTCCAGCTCGCACACCAGGTCAACGGCCTGACCGCCCTGCTGGGCCTGGTGGCCTTCTTCGCCTACGTAGCCGTCTACACGCCACTGAAGCGGCGCACGGCCCTGGCGACCCTGGTCGGCGCCGTGCCGGGCGCCATTCCCCCGATGATGGGCTGGACGGCGGTGACCGGCCGGCTGGACGCTGGCGCCTGGATCCTCTTCGCCCTGCTCTTCCTTTGGCAGCTTCCGCACTTCCTGGCCATCGCCTGGATGTGCCGTGAGGACTACGGTCGGGCGGGCTTCCCGATGCTGCCGGTTCTCCATCCCGACGGCCGCAGCACGGCGCGGCAGATGGTGCTCTATTCGGCGGCCCTGATCCCGGTCAGCCTCGGTCCCAGCGCCCTCGGACTGACCGGCGCCTCGTACTTCGTCGGGGCCTTGCTCCTGGGGGCCGCCTTTCTCGGCGTCTGTCTCCAGTTCTCGCGCTCGATCTCGGAGCATGCGGCCCGGCGCGTCCTGCTCGCCTCGGTGGTCTACCTGCCGGGCGTGCTGGCCGCCATGGTGATCGACCGTGTCGTCTGAGCCCGGACCGCGGCGCCCGATGGGCCGAGGCCCCCGGTGAGCTCGGGCCGTCGCGTCGGGATCACCGGCATCGGTTTGGTCACCGCCCTCGGGCTCGAGGAGGAGGAGATCTGGGGAGCCCTCATGGCGGGGCGGACCGGGATCGCCGCGGTGACCGGATTCGACGTCTCGAAGCTGCCGTGCGGGGTCGCGGCGCAGGTGGAGAACACGGCGTTGGAGCGGGAGGTGGCGGCGCTCGGCAGGCTGCCCGGCGATCGCACGACCGACATGGCCCTGATCGCCGCCGGCCGCGCTCTCACCCAGGCCGGCCTGCGCGACGACGACGCGCGGCGCGGCGCCGGTACGCTGCTCGGAACCGGCATGGGCCCCGCGCACACCTTCTTCGAGGCGTACGAGAGCTACTACGCGAAGGGGGTCAAGGGCCTGCGCCCGACGACCGTGCCACGGGCGATGTACAACGCCCTCTCGGCGCAGGTCTCGATGGTCTTCGGCCTGACCGGGCCGAACTACGTGGTGGTGTCGGCCTGCGCCTCGGCGACCAACGCTCTGGGCGACGGCTTTCGCCGCATCCGCGACGGCCATCTCGACCTGGCTCTGTGCGGAGGCGCCGAGTCCTTCGTCAATCCCCTCTTCTTCGGAGTCTGGAATCGCCTGGGCGTGCTGTCCAAGGAGCGGGACCCCGCGCGCGCCTGCCGCTCCTTCGACGGCTCCCGCGACGGCACGGTGCTCGGCGAGGGCGCAGCGGTGCTGGTGCTGGAGGATCTCGATCGGGCGCGCGGGCGAGGGGCGCGGGTGCGCGGCGAGATCCTGGGCTACGGCGAGAGCTCGGACGCCGGCCATCTGACGCGGCCGAGCGTCGAGGGCCAGTGCGTCGCGATGCGCCAGGCCCTGGCGAGCGCGGGAGTCGAGCCCGCCGATCTCGCCTACGTCAACGCGCACGGCACGGCGACGCCGTCGAACGACGCGGCCGAGTGCGCCTCGCTGCGGGAGGTGTTGGGAGGCGAAGCCGACCGCATTCCGGTGGGCAGCACGAAGCCGTTCTTCGGCCATACGCTGGGCGCTTCGGGCGCGATCGAAACGGCCCTCACCCTGGCTTCCCTCGAGCGTGGAATGGTGCCGGGCAACCGCACCCTCGAGGGCCGCGACACGCAGTGCGCCGTGCGGTTGGTGGGCCGTGAGCCGGAGCCCATCACCGGTTCGCTGGCGATGAAGAACAGCTTCGGCTTCGGCGGCGGCAACGCCGTCCTCATCATTCATCGCTGGGAGTCGTAGACTCGGAAGTCGACGGCGTCTGGGCGCCGACGCGTCGAGAGGGGACGAGATGAAGCGCGAGGAGATACTCGAACGGCTGAAGGGCGTGATGGAGGAGGCTGCGACCGAGCCCATCGACTGGTCCAAGGCGGAGGAGTCCACACCCCTGGCGGGTCTCGGGTTCGACTCTCTGGCCATTCTCGACGTTCTCTATGGAGTCGAGCAGGAGTTCGAGATCGAGGTCGACGCCGAGGAGGTCGCCGACCTCGAGACCCTCGGCGAGCTGCTCAGCGCCCTCGAGGAGCGCATCGAGCCCTGAAGACGATCCGCCATCGACTCGAGTACGCGCTGGCGCTGACGGCGCTGGCCGTGGTCGACCGGATGTCGCTGCCGACGGCCCTCCGGACGATGCGAAGGATCTCCGATCTCTGGTTCGCGGTGGATCGCCGGCGCCAGCGGGTCGCGGTCGAGAACCTGTTGGCGGCGGGGCTCGCGGCGACGCCGTCCAGGGCCCGGGAGATCGCCCGCGGCTCGGCCCGCCACTTCGGGGCGGTGCTGGTGGAGTCCCTGAAGTCGGAGGAGATCCTGGGTGGGGAGCGCTGGCGGGAGAGCGTCACCCTCGAGATCGACTCCGAGGTCATGGCCGCACTGCGCGATCCCGAGGTCGGCGTGCTGGTCGCCTCGGCCCATTTCGGCAACTGGGAGGTGGCCGCCCACGTCCTCTCCCGGTTCAAGCCGGTTGTGGGCGCCGTGCGCCGCAACAGCAACCGTCACGTGCAGGCGCTCCTCGAGCGGCGCAAGCCGCGGTTCCGCTTCCGCCTGACCGACGAGTGGGTGGGTGACCCCAAGCGGTTCTTCTCGATCCTGAAGGAGGGCGAGGCCCTTGCCCTGCTCGTCGACCTCGACGCTCGCGGCCGAGGGATCCCGGTCGACTTCTTCGGCCGGCCGGCCGCCACCCACACGACCTTGCCGATGCTGCACTTGCTGTCGAAGGCGCCGCTCACCTTCGGCTACTGCCTGCGCACTGGGCCGGGACGGTTCGTGGTGCGCAGCTCGCGCCTGCTTTCGCACCGACCGACCGGCAGGCGGGAAGAGGACTGTCGGGCGATCCTCGAGACCATCCACGGCGAGCTCGAGAAGGCGGTCAGGGAGACACCGGAGCAGTACCTGTGGGCCCACGGCCGGTGGAAGCACGGGCACTGGCGGCCCGGGATGCCGGGAGTCCGCCGAGGAGAGAGCGTTCCAGGCGCCGCTGCCCAGACGGCAGGAAGGAGGCCGGGATGAGAGGGCTGACGATGATCGGCTACGGCGTGGCGCTCCTGGCGGGGTTCGTGCTCGGGCAGCGTCTGGACGGCCGCCCCGAGCTGGCCGCACCGGTGGTCGAGGCGGCGTCGGCGTCGCCGGCCGTCGAGGAGGCGCCGATTCCGGACGAGCTGAGCGACGACGAGCGGCGCACCATCGAGATCTTCCGCGGCGCTTCGCAGTCGGTCGTCAACATCGACAGCCTGGCGCGGCGTCGCGACTTCTTCAGCCTCGACGTCTTCGAGGTGCCGCGCGGCTCCGGCAGCGGCTTCATCTGGGACGAGCGGGGACACGTGGTCACCAACTTTCACGTGATCGAGGGCGGGACCCGCTTCGTCGTCACGCTGGCGGACCAGGGGCCCGACGAGCCGGAATGGGAGGCGCAGGTCGTCGGCGTGGCGCCGGACAAGGACCTGGCGGTGCTGCGCATCGAGGCGCCGGCGGAGCGGCTCCGCTCGTTGCCGCTCGGCTCCTCGCGCGACATCGTCGTCGGTCAGCGGGTCCTGGCCATCGGCAATCCGTTCGGCCTCGATCAAACCCTGACCACCGGGGTCGTCTCGGCCCTCGGACGAGAGCTCACGTCGCCCTCGGGGCGCACCATCCGCGACGTGATCCAGACCGACGCCGCGATCAACCCCGGCAACTCGGGCGGGCCGCTGCTCGACTCCTCCGGGCGGCTGCTCGGCGTGAACTCGCAGATCTACAGCCCGAGCGGAGGCTCCGCCGGCATCGGGTTCGCCGTTCCGGTCGACACCGTCCGCCGCCTGGTGCCCCAACTCATCGAGCACGGCCGTCCGATCCAGCCCGGCATCGGCATCCAAGCCCTGGCCGACCATCAGGCGCGTCGTCTCGGCATCGAAGGCGTGATCGTGCGCAGCGTCGCGCCGGGCACTCCGGCTGACCGCGCCGGACTCGTCGGCATCCGCCCCACGCGCAGCGGCCGCTACGTGCTGGGTGACGTCATCCTCGCCGTCGACGGCGAGTCGGTCCCCACCCTCGACGACATGGCCGCCGCCTTCGAGGACACCGGCGTCGACGTCACGGTCACCCTGACGGTGGAGCGCGAGGGCAGGCGGCGGGAGATCCAGGTGCGACTCGTCGACCTCGAGTGACGGCGCCGCCCGAACCGGGCGCTCGGCTAGCGCGGAGCGCCGGCGGCCGCCGCAACGTCGACGACCCGCGCCAGCGCTCGCTTCGCCAGGCTCTGCGCACGCTCCTCCCGGACGGCCTCGTCGCGGGTTCCGCCGACGCTGACGCGCAGGAACCCATCGCCCGCGAGGACGTAGAGGGAGCCGGTCACGGCGTCTCCGACCCAGAAGGCCTCGTCGCCGAGGTCCGGAACCGGGCGCGGGGGCTGTTCCGTGCCGCGCCCCGCGCCCTCCGGCGGATGGAACCGGGTCTCCCAGTAGCGACGCGCCCCCTGTGCCGTCTCGGCGCGCGGCACCGCGAGGGCCAGGCTCACCGATCCGACGAGATCCTCGGTCCGATAGACGCACTGCAGGATACGGAACGCGGTGCTCTCCTGGGTCGAGGCGATCCTCTCGGCGATCGCCCGCTCCTGCACGGCCCGCACCTCCGCGTCGGCGAGGAGCTCGCAGGCGTCGGTGGGCGGGGATGGCGCACCCGCTCCGGCGGGGGCCGCGAGCAGGGCCGCGAGGCACAGGCTGAAGGCCCCGGGGTTCGACAAGGTCCTTGCTGCGTTGTGGAAGCGGGTCATCGGTCGCATCCTCCTCTCAGCGCCCTACCGTCGGCGTAGCGGCGGTCCAGATCTCGACGGGCGAGAAGCCCAGATTGACGATCTGCACCTGGTAGAGGCCTGCTGCGGAGACGTTCCGCTCGAGTACGGCCAGCCCGTCGACCGACTCTACCGTCTCCACCACGCCTCCCAGCGGGTCGATCAGCACGAGGCGGATCGAGGAGCCGGCGTCGGCCTCGGTCGCGACGGAGAGCGCCTGCGCGCCGGCCGGGACGTCCAGGCTCTCCAGCGTCGAGCCCAGGGCGCCGACGACCTGCAGCCCGGTCGTGGTTTCGCCGGGGCCGCTGGCTGGCGTCGCGCTCGACGATCCGTGCTCGACGCAGAGCCGGTCGACGTAGACGGCGCCGCTGAGATTGCGGATCTCGAGGATGTGGGGACCCGAAGCTAGCTCGTCGTAGCGGACGCTGAAACCGAAGTCGGGGTCCCGCATCTTCCCGGCGCCTTGACGGAAGTCGATGGTCTCGCGGAAGACGCCATCGATGTAGACGTCGGCGGTGCCGCCCCTGCCGCTCTTGGCGTAGTGGTAGACGAGGGCCCCGTCGCTACCGGAGACCGTGAACTCGAAGGCCGCACCGTGTTGCGAGTCGTTGCCGGTGCTGAGGGCGAAATGCCCGCCGCTGGCCTCTGAGTGGTCGACGATGTGCCAGCCCTTCTCGTAGGCGATCTCGGAAGCGTCGTCCTCGAAGCAGTCGGTCGGCGTGGGCAGGCTCTCGCAGGCGTCGTTGCTCACCAGCCGGTAGGTGTCGGCCAGGGTCGCCGAGTCGGCGGCCGTGTCGCTGCGGAGCGTTTCTCCCTGCCGCACGGGATAGGTGCGGGCCACGAGCCCGCCGATCAGGTCGTCGGCCTCCGGTCCCCCGACCTTGTCGGTGGAGATCACCAGAGTGATCGTGCCGTCGGGGTCGAAGGTGCTCTCGGGATCGGCGTCGCCCAGGCGGACGGGAGGCAGGAAGTTGATGACCACCGCGGTCAGGTTGGTGACCAGACCGTACTCGAAGCTCGGCACGCCGCTCTCGTCGGTGTCCATGCCGACGTAGTAGCGACCGACGAACCCCGAGTCGGTCGGATGCGGGGCTAGCGGCGCGTCCGGGTAGTTCCAGAGCACCCGCCACATCCGGCCGGGTGGCAGCGGGTCGAGGCTCGCCACCTTGAGGGTGAAGACGAGCTTCCGCTCGCCAGCCTCGAAGAAGGGCTCGCCGATCGCTACCCACTCGATGTCCATGTCCTCGAAGAGCGGCGCGCCGTCCTGGTCGCCGCCGGCGTCGGTGACCACGCGAACGCCTGGCGCGGCGCACGAGCTGCCTGCCGGCGCGGCCTCCACCGCGTTGGTGCCGCAGGATTCCCCGAGGGCGTTGACCGCGGCGACGCGATAGGTGTACGTCGTGTCCGCCTGCGCCGACGGATCGACGAAGGCCCGGGTCGAGCCGTCGAGCGTCGCCAGCAGGTCCTCGGGCTCGCCGGTGGCGGCGCGGAAGACCCGGTACGAGGTCACCGGCGAGCCCCCGTCCTCCGACTGGGAGATGCCGAGAGTGGCGATGCCGCCGTTGCGCGTGGCGGTGAGCCGGGGCGCTCCGGGAACCGTCGGCTCCGCCGGGTCGAACGCGGCGATCAGACGGCGGCCGCCGGTCTGGCGGGCGATGGTCCCGAAGGCGGTATAGGAGTTGCCGCGGGCCACCGGCGGAGCGGAAACGCAGGCGCCGACGCAGCCGTCGGCGTAGCCGATGACCATCCGGCCTTGGGCGTCCAGATCCGCGTCGAAGAAGTCGAGCAGGTTGCGGTGGATCTCGGAGCCGCCGCCGAGGTGGATGCCTCCGCGCTGCAGCGGGTCGTCCGGCGTCGCGCTCACGGTGACCCAGGAGGCGCCGTCGTCGTAGGTGTGGGCGACGTACAGGTGCCATTCGCCCTCGGAGTCGAAGCGGTTGGCGTCGCCTCCGTGGGTGGTCCCGTAGAAGGCCATCGCCGCGCGGCCGGCGTCGCCCGCCACCATGGCGGGGAAGACGGCGTTCCGGATCCCGAGCACGCTGCCGACGTCGTAGACCAGGGTCCAAGTCCTCCCCCGGTCGGGGGACACCGCCACTGCGGGGATCTTGTCGTCGTCCACGAAGCCCAGGTAGAGGGTGCCGCCCTCGTCGACGGCGACCGACGGGTCGCTGCCGCCGGCGCCGACGGTGCCGGGCACCGTGCGCACCTCCCAGGTCAGACCGTTGTCCTCCGAGGCGACGACCGCGTTCTCGTTGGGGTTGACGGCGCCGACGCACTCGGCGTTGGGCACGTAGACCGTGCCGTCGGAGCCGACCTTGACGTGACCGTGGAGGCCGGCGCACTGCTCGAGGGTGTACATGGGGACGGCCGGACCGAAGGTCAGGCCGCCGTCGAGGCTCAGGGCACAATTGGCGAAGGCGATGTCCTGGGCGCAGTAGTAGACGGCGTGCGGGTACGCCCCGACGGTGGGAGGAGCCGGCTGTGCGAAGGGTCCGCCGCCCAGGGTCTGGTGGTCGATGCCGGAGCCCGGCCCGGCCCCCTGGCTGGGCGTCCAGTGGTCGCCGTCGTCTTCGGTGAACGCCGCGGCGCTGGCCAGCGGGTTGAGCAGCAGGTGGGAGACGAAGGTCCGGCTGGTGTCGTGATCGGTGAAGAGGATCGGGTCGAAACTGTTCACCGCCGTCGGCGGGGAGACGTCCTCCCAGCTCGATCCGGGGGTTTGCGGGCAGGTGAGGTCCTCGAACTGGACCCGGAGCGTCTGCAGCAGGGCCTGCAGCATCACGTTCCCGCTCTCCCAGTTGACGCCGACGTTGGGCTCGTCCTGGGTGTTCCTGGTCATGCCGGCGGCGATCTGGTCGGCCGCCGGCGTATGGCTCTGGTATCTGGGCGGCGGTCCCTCGTCGATCGGAGCCGGCGTCAGGCCCTGCGTCTTGGCGACCACCGTCGCGGTGGCGCCGTACTGGTCGGCCGCGGTGGCCGCGAAGTAGACGACGTGGACGTAGAAGAGGCCCGTCCCGTCCTCGGCCGGGTCGATGTCCAAGCGCTCGAAGGTCGTCGGTCCGCTGGCGCTGTCGGCCACGATCGGGCCGTCGGGGCTCCCGGCGTGGACGTAGACGTCGTAGTCGGTGGCGAGCGCCTCCCAGCGGAAGTGGAGGCGCGCCGCCAGGCTGTCCCAGTCGGCCACGCCGCCGGTGAGCTCGAGCTCGAAGAGCTCGCAGGTGACGCCGTCCTGGCAGAAGCCGTCGTGGTCCCCGAACTGCGGGCCCGGCGAGACGCCACCCGGCGCCGTGCCCACCCACTCGAGACGGGCACCCAGCGTCGGGTCGAGCGTGCCGGCCGGCGGATCGGCCGCGCGCACGGGCAGGACGAGAGTCGCGAGCAGGGCGACGGCTATTCCCACGACCGGAACGGCGACGTGCGAGGGATGGGGAGCGATGGCGGGACGACGCATGACGGCCTCCGTTCGAAGGCCCCGGGTTCGGGACCGAGACCCCCAGATCCCACACCAACGGCGCCGGCGGTTCCATGGGGGACGTCCCTCAGGCGCCCGGGAGAGAACCCCCAGGCGAAGTCAAGGCCAAGTCGCCTTGCCCGATTTTCCGCCGGTGTCGTACACTGCGCCACGATTTTGGCCCAACATCCTCTTCCAGACCGAGCAGGAGACGTCGGATGAGTGTTCTCGAGCAACACCCCGAAGAGGCTCACCACGAGCATCCGCGGGAGAGCTTTTGGCGCCGGTACGTCTTCTCGATCGATCACAAGGTCATCGGGATCCAGTACGCGTTCACCGCGCTCTTCTTCCTCCTCTTCGGGTTCACCCTGATGCTGCTGATGCGCTGGCAGCTGGCCTATCCGGGCAGGCCCCTGCCGCTGATCGGCGGGCTCCTGGGAGCGGCCAACGCGCCGGGCGGCATCATGCTGCCCGAGTTCTACAACCAGCTCGGCGCCATGCACGGCACGATCATGGTCTTCCTGGCCATCGTGCCCCTGGCCGTGGGCGCGTTCGGCAACTACGTCGTGCCGCTGCAGATCGGCGCTCCCGACATGGCTTTCCCGAAGCTCAACATGACGAGCTACTGGGTCTACCTGCCGGGCGGGCTGATCATGCTGACGAGCTTCCTCCTCCCCGGCGGTGCCGCCAACTCCGGATGGACGTCGTACCCGCCCCTGTCGGTGACGGCGACGATAGGGCAGACGGCGTGGCTGATCGGCATGGTCTTCCTCATCACGTCGTCCCTTCTCGGCTCGGTCAACTTCATCGTCACCATCATCCAGCTGCGCGCCAAGGGCCTGACCTTCATGCGATTGCCGTTTTTCGTCTGGTCGCAGCTGGTCACGGCGTTCCTTCTGCTGCTCGCCTTCCCGCCACTCGAGGCGGCGGGCGTGTTGCAGCTGATGGACCGTCTCGCCGACACCAGCTTCTTCATGCCGAGCGGTCTGGTGGTGGCGGGGGAGGTCGTCCGCGGAGCCGGCGGGGGCAGCCCGCTGCTCTGGCAGCACCTCTTCTGGTTCCTGGCCCACCCCGAGGTCTACGTCCTCATCCTGCCGGCGATGGGGATCGTCGCCGAGGTGATCGCCAACAACATCCGCAAGCCCTTGTGGGGCTACAAGGCCCTCGTCTACTCCGTGATCGGCATCGGCTTCATGTCTTTCGTCGTCTGGGCCCACCACATGTTCCTGACCGGCATGGGCACGACGATCAGCGCGTTCTTCCAGTTCACCACCTTGGTGATCTCGATTCCCTCGGTGGTCATCCTGACGGCACTGCTGCTGTCGCTGTGGGGCGGCTCGATCCGCTTCACGACGCCGATGCACTTCGCGCTGGCGTTCCTGCCGATGTTCGCCATCGGCGGCCTGACCGGCCTGCCTCTGGGGCTCGCTCCCACCGACATCCACCTGCACGACACCTACTACGTCATCGGCCACTTCCATTACGTCGTGGCGCCGGGGACGATCTTCGCGATGTTCGCCGGCATCTACTACTGGTTCCCGAAGATCACCGGCCGGAAGATGAACGACGTCCTGGGCAAAATCCACTTCTGGCTCTCGTTCGTCTTCATCAACGGCATCTTCGCACCGATGTTCCTGCAGGGTCTGGCCGGTGTCTCGCGACGCCTCTACGACGGCGGCGAGCAGTACGCCCACGCCCAGCCGGTGCTCCACTGGAACCAGTTCATGTCCTACGCGGCCTTCCTGCTGTTCGCGGCGCAGCTCCCGTTCCTCTTCAACCTCTTCTGGAGCATCCGGAAGGGGGAGAAGGTCGGCGACAACCCCTGGGAGGCCACCACCCTCGAATGGGCGGCCGCTCCGTCGCCGCCGGTGGCGCACGGCAACTTCCACGAGGTGCCGGTGGTCCATCGCGGGCCCTACGAGTACTCGCCGCCGAACGACCCCGACGGTTTCACGCCCCAGCACGCGGCGCCCCAGGCGGGGTAGGAGGAGACGATGCAGATTCCGTACACCGTCGCGGAGCGGCCGGATACCGGGCTCTACAACGCGAAGCTGGGCATCTGGCTCTTCCTGGCCTCGGAGGTGATGCTCTTCGGGGCCCTGTTCTCCTCCTACATCCTCCTGCGCACCGGCGGTGGGGAGGGCTTTCTGCTCGGTCAGGACGAGCTCAACGTCCCGCTCGCCTTCGTCAATACCCTGGTGCTGATCTTCTCCTCGGTGACCATCGTGATGTCCTGGGCGTCGCTGCGGCTCGGCGACTTCGCGAAGTATCGCCTCTGGATGGGCATGACGATCCTCTGCGCCCTCGCCTTCATGGGGATCAAGGCGGTGGAGTACGGAGCCAAGTTCGAGCACCATCTCTACCCGAGCACGAGCAACTTCCTGGCCATCTACTTCACGCTCACCGGGCTTCACGCCCTGCACGTGGTCGGCGGCCTGATCGTCAACGGCTACCTTTGGGGGCCGGGGGCGAAGATGTTCGCCAGCGACCCGCAGCGGTTCATCAACCGGGTCGAGACGGCCGGGCTCTACTGGCACTTCGTCGACCTGGTCTGGATCTTCCTCTTCCCGAGCCTGTACCTGTTGTAGCGGAGGGACGTGATGAGTGGACACACCGCCGAAGAGATCCGGGGCGAGATCCGCAAGTACTGGATCGTCGGATTCGCCCTCTTCCTGCTGACCATCGTCACGGTCGGCGTGAGCTACCTCGACCTGTCGGTCGGCCTGGCGATCTTCGTCGCCCTGCTCATCGCCTGTCTGAAGGGCGGTCTCGTCGCTGCGGTCTTCATGCATCTGATCTCGGAGCGGCAGGCGATCTACGCGCTGCTGCTGCTCACTCTGGTCTTCTTCGCGGCGCTGATGCTCGGTCCGTCGTTCGGGCGCCTGGCGTCGAGCGCGATAGGCTGACGAGGTCATGTCGCTCAGGATCTTCCACCTCGTCTTCATCGCGCTCTCGATCCTCATGTGCCTCTTCGTCGGCACCTGGGGGGTCACCGAGCACGCCACGCGGGCGACCCCGGGCTCCCTGGTCCTGGGCGTCGCGTGCTTCGCGCTCGGCGCGGCGCTGGCGGTCTACCTGGTGCGGGTCTACCGCAAGCTGGAGGCGCTGGGCCGGTGAGCCGGGCGACGCGGCGGATCGTCCTGGCAGTCCTGACGGCGCTCGGCGCCGTGCTCGCCGCAGCGCTGCCGGCGGCGGCCTGTGCGGTCTGCTACGGCGACCCGGACTCCGCGATGAGCGCCGGGCTCAACAATGCCGTGCTCTTCCTGCTCGGGGTCGTGGCCGTCGTCCAGGGGGGCTTCGTCGCCCTCTTCTTGAGCATCCGCCGCCGCGCCCGGGAGCGTGCGCGGCGCAAGGCGAGTCTCGAAGTGATCGAGGGAGGAGCGCACTAGATGTTGGAGTTCCTCAACAACTGGCTGCCGATCGATGCGTCGGCCCACGGCCCCGAGCTGGACCGCTGGACCGCCGTCGTCCACTGGTTGATGGTGGTCCTGTTCGTCGGCTGGGGCGTCTACTTCGTCCTGGCCCTCTACCGCTTCCGGGCCGGACGCAACCCCCGCGCCAGCTATGAGGGCACCAAGACGCACTTCTCCACCTACGCCGAGGTCGGCGTCGCGCTTTTCGAGGGTGTGCTGCTGGTCGGATTCGCCATTCCGGCCTGGGCGAAGTGGGTGCAGCCTCCCGATCCGGCCGACGATCCCGTCGAGGTTCGGGTGGTGGGAGAGCAGTTCGCCTGGAACGTGCACTACCCCGGTCCCGACGGCACCTTCGGTCGCAGCGACGTTGAGCTGGTGACGGCGTCGAATCCACTCGGCATCGACCCGGACGATCCAGCATCGAAGGACGACGTGACGACCGTCAACCAGTTGCGGTTGCCGGTCGATCGGCCGGTGACGGTTCGGCTCGCCTCCAAGGACGTGATCCACAGCTTCGGCCTGCCGTACTTCCGCGTCAAGCAGGACGCCATCCCCGGTATGGAGGTGCCGGTCCACTTCACTCCGACGACCGTGACCCCCACCGAGTCGCGCTTCCCGAAGTGCGCGGCGGACAGGACTTGCTGGGAGATCGCGTGTGCACAGCTGTGCGGGCTCGGACACTTCCGCATGCGTGGCTACGTCCAGATCCTCGAGCAGGGCGAGTACGCCGCCTGGATCGACGGCGAGGTCGCCAAGAGGATGCCGGCCCCGGAGCCCGCCGCGGCCGAGGCGCCAGTCGAGGAGACCGAAGCCGGACCGTAGACGAGGAGGAAGCGAGGCCCGTTCAGCCACCTGTCGGAAGCCATGGGCCTCGGGGTCACCGATCTTCCCACCGTCAACGCCACGCTCAACGCCGTGGCGGCCGTCCTGCTCTTCGCCGGATACCTTGCCATCCGTGTCCGCCGGGTTCGGCTGCATCGGGCCCTGATGACGGCTGCCTTCGCGTGCTCCGTGCTCTTCATGGCCTCCTACCTCGTCTACCACGCGCAGGTGGGGTCCGTGCGCTTCCAAGGCGAGGGCGTCGTGCGCACCGTCTATTTCGCCCTTCTCCTCACCCATACCGTGCTGGCGACCACTGTGCCGGTCCTCGCCATCATCACCCTGCGGCGCGCCCTCAAGGGCCGCTATGCGGCCCACCGGCGCATCGCCCGCTGGACCTTCCCGATCTGGATCTACGTCTCGGTGACGGGCGTCGTCGTGTACTGGATGCTCTACCGCGTGACGTGGCGATGAGCGAGAGCGGTACGGCTCTTGCAAGACGTTTGCGCCAGATGATCGCGCCGTGAGGAGGCGGCCCGGCGCAGGCCGGGGCCGATCTCGCGGGACGAACGTTCGAGCCGGCGCTGAGGGGACCGACCGGCATCCAGTCGATGCACAGGAGGTCTCTCGACATGACGGCAGAACGCCTTCGCTTCGATTGCTTCGTCCTCGAGAGCGACAGTGGTGAGCTTCGGATGGGACACGCCGCCGTTCCGCTGCAGCCCCAACCAGCGAAGCTCCTCGAGGCCCTGTTGCGCGCCTCGGGGCAGGTGGTTCCTCGGGAGGAGCTCGGAGAGCTCCTGTGGGACCACGACCACCACGTCGATCGGGATCTCGGCATCAATCAGTGCGTCCGTCAGATCCGCAAGGCGCTAGGAGACGACGCGCAGGAGCCCCGCTTTCTCGAGACCGTGCCGCGGCGCGGATACCGCTTTCTCCAGCGCGTGGAGATCGAGGTAAAGGCACCGGCAGTCGTCTCCGAGCTCCGCTCGCCGGTCGATCGGATGCTCCGACGGCGGCCGGCCGCTGCCCTGGTGACCGCGCTCGCGATCATCCTGCTGGCGACAGCGCTCTGGCGGGCATCGGCGGCGGGATCTGGCTCCCGCCGGTTGCTGGTCCTGCCGGTGCGGAACCTGACCGGTGCCGAGGGCTGGGATCCCCTGTCGGCGTCGCTCTCGGCGGAGCTGACGGCGCGCATCGCGAGATCCCTCGACGGGGAGCTGGAGCTCATCGCTCGCGACGCCCTGGTCGACGGCGAGGACGACCTCCGGCGGGAGGAGGTCGGCCGCGGGACCGGCGCCGCCCTCCTGCTCAAGACCTCGTTCGGCCGGAGTGGCGACGGCCTGCGCGGAACGGCACAGCTGATCGGAGCCGAGGACGAGCTCCTGCTCTGGTCCCACGAGGCGCCTCTGGATCCGGACGATCCGAGCCGGTGGAGTGACGATCTGGTTCGTGGCCTCGCCCTGCATCTGGGAGCTCCGGCCGGACACTAGCGATCCCCACCTCCGGGCAGGAGACCGGCCGACGCGAGGGCATCGCCCTCGGCGACGGGAGACGCTACTGCCTCCGCGATGCTGACGGCGGCGGCCTCGAGCATCTCCTGCGAGGTCACCCAGCGTTCGGCGAGTGCCGTGCACTCGGCCGGGCGTGGCCGCCGCAGGGTCGGCCGGCCGACGAGGATGGGAGCCATCACGAAATGGCGGCAGGTCGTCTCCCTGCTGTCCTCGAGTCCGAGAGCGTGTCCGAGCTCGTGGGCGAGGTTGAGTGCGAGCGGTCCACACGGGAGGATGCGTCCGTCCGCGGCGAGGATCCAGTCGTGGAGGAGGACGCGGCGGCCGCGAAAGCTGCCGCACCGCCCTTCGCCGATGCTCACCGGGTCGTACTCGACACGGAGCGTCCGCGTGGCGCGTTCGTCGACGCGAAGGGAGGGGAACCCCCTCCCGTACTCCGTGCAGCGAGACCAGAGCCGGATCGCGGTCCGCCCGACCTCCGCGGGGAGGTCGGGGTCGAGCAGGAGCCCGAGCGTGTCGGCCCTCGGCGGTGTGTGCGTCGCCCTGACAGAGACGCAGCGGTCTCCGGCCTCGGTCGCGGAGGCGACCAGCAGCAGGACGGTCAGCGCTCTCGGGCTCATGTCGGGGGCCTCGACCCTCCTCCTGGCTACGGGGAAGCGGGCCCCGGTGTCGTTCGCCGGTGATGAGACGTGGCTCCGGGACGTCGCGGCGCCGGCTGAGGAGAGGATGCGGCGGGTTGGATCCGGCCGTACGGTGCGTTGGAACCCTCGCTCGGCGCCGACCCGGCGGGTCATGGTGAGGGCCTGAGGACCGATCGAGGTGGCCGAGAGCATCCGCTGGGTGGCGTGACAGCCGCCGTGTGGCCGCCGCTGGCGGACCGGGGTCGCGGGGGATGAGAGCGATGTGAAGAGTGGACGAGCCAGAGGGGTCCGGGCCGGCCCCGGGCACTCTCGTTGCGCATTTGCCCGGCGTGTGCAAACGCCCTCGCCCGTACCGACCGTCTGGATCAGCGAGCCAGCCTCCGGCCGTGTCGGTGGGCATGGGCACGGGCCGCCGGATCGTCCGGTGGCCCGGAATTCCCACTCAGACAGGAGATCGAGAGATGAGCACGAAATCGAGACCATGGCGAGAACTCGCCATCGTCGGTCTGGGCTTCCTGCTGGCCAGCGGAGCTCCGCTCGCCGCGCAGGAGGAGACCGGCAACGTCCATGTGGTGGCGACCGACACGCAGGGCGCGGCCCTGCCCGGAGTCACCGTGACCCTGCAGGGTCTGGGCGCCCCCCGCGTGCAGGTGACCAACGCCCAGGGCCAGGTGCGCTTCCTGGGGCTCGACCCCGGCACCTGGAGCCTGACGGCGGAGCTCGAGGGCTTCTCCACGGTGGAGTACCCGGCGATCGACGTGCGCATCGCCCGCA